>OMNU01000685.1_pt1 | contig 15532 bp, 12 predicted proteins | sample 1673511 | NCBI WGS metagenome assembly OMNU01 (sample SAMEA103958113, study PRJEB25191) | human gut metagenome | reverse complement strand
TGCACTCTCAGAAAAATATTCTACGTGAATGGTGTAGTTATTTAGAAACCGTTATACTAGAATTAAGAAGGTGAGACAGAATGAAGACAGATCAAATACAGAAGGTACACAAGGATTGGTACAAACTGGACTTGTCGGCGATCGTATATCCTACATTGCAGAGGAGAGATTTCTCTTCTGTGTATCGATTGTCTGTGCTGTTAAAAGAAGATATAGACCCGGAAATACTGCAGCGGGCGGTGAATCTGACGATGCCTCGTTTTCCGACGTATAAAGCGGCAATTCGGAAGGGTGTATTCTGGCGATATCTGGAACCGAATGACAGACCCGGTCCTTTTGTGCAGGAGGATGTAAAGAACCCCTGCCAGCCCATGCATTTTAAAGGCAATAACCGGTATCTGGTAAGAATCTATTACTATCGTAACCGGATCGCACTGGAGGCGCATCACAGTCTGGGAGACGGCACCGGCGGAATGTGTGTGCTGCAGACACTGACAGCCACTTATCTGCGTCTGAAGGGACATTCAGAGATTGAAAATGGAGGGTTCGTATTGGATATTCTGGGGATCCCGGACCCGGGAGAGCTGGAAGATGCTTATATGAAATATGCCAACGCCAAAGTCTGTCCACCCAGGCCGGGAGAGAAGACCTATCGTGTCAGGGGGACGAAGGAACCTTTCTATACGCTGAACATTATAGACGGCATTATGTCGGTGTCGGAGGTGATGCAGGTAGCGAAAAGCTATAATGCTACCATTACCGAATATCTGAATTCGGTTCTGCTCTATGCCCTGATGCAGAAGCAGGAGAGTGAATGGCATTGGAAGCTCCGACCGGTAAAAATTGCCATGCCGGTGAACCTGCGCCGCTTTTTCCCATCCAGGACCCTGAGGAATTTTATCACCATGATCTACCCGGGGATCGACCCCAGACTGGGAGAGTACACTTTCGAAGAAATTGTGACACAGGTGCATAACTACATGCGCTATTATCTGAATGAAAAGCTGCTGCGGGGCGATATCACTACGAACGCGGAGACCCAGAGGAATCCTTTCATCCGTATTGTGCCGCTGTTTATTAAAGATCTGGTGGTCCGCCAGTTCTATACCAAGATTCAGGATAAGAATTCTTCGGCAGGCCTGACCAACATGGGAGCTCTGAAGGTCCCGGAGACTATGAAGCCATATATTGAACGCTTTGATATTTATATGGGACAGCCTTTTTCCACGAGAACGAACTGTGCCATTGCCAGTTTTGAGGATATTCTGACGATCAATTTTGCCAGCAGTATTGCAGAGACCGATGTAGAGCGGCTGTTTTTCCGCAAGCTGGTACAGGATGGCATTCATGTAAAAATAGAAAGTAATCGATAAATCGCTTTGACAGAGAGAAAGGAAGCAATTATGTCATATTGTGTGAATTGTGGTGTGGAACTGGATGCTTCGGCAACAAAGTGTCCGCTGTGCGATACTCCGGTCTATAATCCGAAAGCACCGGAACCGTCTACGCAGCCGTCTCCTTTTCCGAAGGAAAAAGGTCAGGTGGAAGTAGTAAAAAGAAAAGATCTGGGGGTACTGCTGACTGTGATCGTACTGGCAACGGCAGTGACCTGCGGACTTTTGAACGCACTTGTATTCCGGAGCAGTCTATGGTCCCTTGCGGTGATCGGAGTATTCCTGGTATTGTGGGTGATCATGATCCCTGTAGTCATCTATACGAGACAGCCTGTTTATCTGTCGATTCTGTTAGACGGTGTGGCGGTGATCGTGTATCTGTATCTGCTGACCTATCTGACGGGACAGAGTGGCTGGTTTTATGGATTGGGCATTCCGGTGGTGCTGCTTGTCATAGCGGTGGTAGAAGCGGTGACTTTTTGTATCCGTAAGCTTCCGATGTCATTCCTTACGGGGGCTTTATACCTGATCTCCGGAGTAGCAGTATTGTGTGTGGGACTGGAAATTCTTATCGACCGTTTCCTTGGACTTGGCATTGAACTTCGGTGGTCGGCGATCGTGCTGACGATCTGTGTGATCGTGGACATTACGATCGCGACACTTTTGTCCCGGAGAAGACTGCGCAATGCAGTACGCAGACGGCTTCATTTTTAACAGGAGGAATTTATGGCACTGGTAGGAAAAAACAGTGAAAAGAACAATCAGAATCTAATGCAGCTGATCCGCAGGGCACATGGACTGGTGGAAAACCCGGATCTGGAAAAGCACAGACAATCCCAGGATCATATCGGAGAACTGTTGGGGAACAGCAAGGAGATTCAATACCGCCCGGTGGATATTGAGGGAATGGATGCGGAATGGGTCAGCGTGAATCGTGCACATATGAAAAAGTATGTGATCCTGCATTGTCATGGAGGAGGATATTCCACCGGCAGCAGCATCTATGCCAGAACTCTGACCTCCAAGCTGGCATCGGGCACTTCTATGGATGTGTTGTGCTTTGACTACCGGCTGGCTCCGGAGCATCCTTACCCGGCAGCCACGCAGGATGCCATGAAGGCCTGGAATTATCTGATGCTTTTGGGCTACGGAGCGAGAGACGTCATCGTTACAGGAGATTCTGCCGGCGGTAATCTGGCACTGTCCCTGGTGCTGAAATTAAAGGAGCAGGAGCGTCTGCTTCCGAGAGGCATCGTACTGATGTCCCCCTGGACGGATCTCACCGGCGGAGGCAAGACGTTCCAGACCAAGGCGGAAGTGGATCCTGTACTGGACAGAGAATACATCGACCGCATGACGAAAGCCTATGCTCCCGACAGAGACCTGACGGATCCTTATATTTCTCCGCTGTATGGCGATTTCCGCGGATTCCCGCCCGTCTACATTCAGGTTGGAGAGAATGAGATATTATTAGACGATTCTCTGCGGCTCTACAAGAACCTGATCAAGGCCGGCGTGTCCGCTCATATGGATCGTTTCCCCGGGATGTGGCATGTCTTTCAGATGTCACCCTTCAAAAGGGCCAATGAGGCCATGGATAAAAGTGCGGAATTCATTTATTCTGTGTGCAGATAGCCGGGTTCAAAATTTAGTTAAAAATTTTGAACCCGGGAAAAGGATTTTCCGGACAGGCACAGAATATTAGAAGTAGGGGCAGGAGGAACTATGACGATCAGAGAAAGCTTGGAACAATGGGAACAGGATTATTTAAGTCCGTACGCATCCCTGAGTGTAAATTCAAAGGGACGGTTGAAGCCTGAGGAACAGTGTGACATCCGGCCGGTATTTCAACGGGACAGAGACCGTATTATCCACTGCAAGGCATTCCGCAGACTGAAGGATAAAACACAGGTGTTTCTGACACCGGAGGGAGACCACTATCGGACCAGACTGACACATACACTGGAGGTATCCCAGACAGCCAGAACCATAGCAAAGGCTCTGAAGCTGAACGAGGATCTGGTGGAGGCAATTGCACTGGGGCATGATCTGGGACATACACCGTTCGGACATGCGGGAGAGCGGGCTCTGAACAGAGTCTGTCCGTTTGGATTCGAGCATGCAGAGCAGAGCGTCCGTACCGTGGATATTCTGGAAAAGGACGGTAAGGGACTGAATCTGACGTATGAAGTACGTGACGGTATCCGGAACCATCAGACCATTGGCAAGCCTCATACATTGGAAGGCAAGATCGTCAGACTTTCCGATAAGATCGCCTATATTCATCATGATATGGATGATGCCATCCGGGGAGGAATTCTCACGGAGGCAGATGTCCCGAAGGAGATCTGTGAAGTGATCGGCAGCAGCCCCACTGAGAGACTGGATCACTTTATTCATGATATTGTAACCAACAGTATGGACAAGGATGATATCCTGATGTCGGAACCGGTGGCGGAAGCCATGACGAAGATCCGACAGTTCATGTTTGAGAGAGTCTATAAAAATCCCATCGCCAAAAGTGAAGAGGGAAAGGCGGAGATGCTGATGGAGACGTTATATCAACATTTCCTGAAACATCTGGATGATCTGCCGGAGGAATACCTGAATCTCCTCTCTGTCGGAGAGCCGAGAGAGAAGGTAGTCTGTGACTATGTGGGAGCCATGACGGACCGCTTTGCCATAGCGGTCTATGAAGACATCTACATACCGAAATCCTGGCAGCGATAGTGTATTACAATAAAACGGAGTAAAAAGAGTGTATTACCCTGAAGAACTGGTAGAAGAAGTCAGAGCCAGGAATGACATCGTGGATGTTATTTCCGGTTATGTGACATTGAAAAAAAAGGGAAGCAACTATTGGGGCTGCTGTCCTTTTCATAATGAGAAAACACCTTCTTTTTCGGTGTCTTCGAATAAGCAGATGTATTACTGCTTCGGATGCCATGCCAGCGGAAATGTATATACATTTCTTATGAAGTATGAAAACGATACTTTTCCGGAGGCAGTCAAGATCCTGGCAGATCGTGCGGGAGTGAAACTGCCGGAAGTGGAAGAGACACCGGAACAGAAGAAAAAGGCCGGCAAGCGGATGCGGCTGCTGGAGGTCAATAAGGAGGCAGCCAGATATTTTTATTATATGCTGCGCAGTCCTCACGGAGAAGTGGGAATGCGTTATCTGACGGAACGAAAGCTGACCGACGAGACTATGCATCATTTCGGACTGGGCTACGCCGGGAAAAACGGCGAGCAGGTAGTCCAGTATCTGCGTAAAAAAGGCTTTACCGATGAAGAGATCAAAGATTCCGGACTTGCGATGTTCTCGGAACAGAGAGGACTCAGAAGTCAGTTTTGGAACCGGGTGATGTTCCCGATACAGGATATTAACCACCGGGTGATCGGCTTCGGAGGCAGGGTCATGGGAGACGGCGAACCGAAGTACCTGAATTCCCCGGAGACCATGATCTTCGATAAGAGACGTAACCTCTACGGACTGAATTTCGCAAGGACCGCCAGGACGGGCAACATTATCCTGTGCGAGGGATATATGGATGTCATTGCCATGCACCAGGCAGGATTCACCCAGGCGGTGGCATCTCTGGGAACGGCATTTACGGTAGAGCAGGCGAATCTCCTGCACCGCTATGCGGAGAATATTCTCCTGGCATACGATAGCGACGGTGCCGGAACGAAAGCAGCACTGCGGGGGATCGGGATTCTGAGAGAGGCCGGACTTACCGGCAAGGTCATCAATATGCGACCGTATAAAGACCCGGATGAATTCATCAAGAATCTCGGAAAAGAAGCTTTTCAGGAACGGATCGATCAGGCGGAGAACAGCTTTTATTTTGAGATCCGTATCTTAAGCGAACAGTACGATCAGAGCGATCCGGAGCAGAGGACAAAGTTCCACCGGGAGATTGCACAGAAGCTGTGTGAATTCTCGGAAGATCTGGAAAGAGAAAATTATCTGCAGGCAATTGCGGAAAAATATATGATCCGTCCGGACGATCTGCGCAAAATGGTAGTTGGGATTGCGTCGCAGACGGGACTGGCAAGACCTTTGGAACGACCGAGAAGCGGTGTACAGAAAAAGGATCCCGCCGAGAATGGGCGCAGGTCCCAACGACTTCTGATCACCTGGATCAGCGATGATCCGTCCCTGTACCGGATCGTAAGGAAATATATTTCCCCGGAGGATTTCACCGAAGAACTGTACCGGAAAGTAGCGGAGAGGCTATTCGATGAACTGGACAGAGATCAGTTCCAGCCTGCAGGGATCATCAGTATGTTTGAAGATGAGGAAGAACAGAGGGAGGCTGCGGAGCTGTTCCATACCACGCTCCCCGAGCTGTCCACCCGCCAGGAGAGGGAGAGAGCTTTCCATGATATTCTGCTGGCAGTGAAGAAAAACAGCTATCAATACTATATGGCAAAGCTGGGGACGGACGTCAATGCCGTGAAACAGGCGGTAGAAGGAAAAAAAGCCCTGGAAGAATTACAAAGGACGCATATTTCTCTGGAATAATGGGATTTAGGCTTTCGAATAGTTATAAAAGATACGAAATATGGCTATAAATAATGGCAATGAAAGGATGGAACCACGAAAATGGATGAAAACACACAGGCAAAATTTGCGGAGAAGGTAAAAGAACTCCTGAATATGGCGAAAAAGAAAAAGAATGTGCTGGAGTATCAGGAAATCAGTGACTTCTTCGCGGACATGCCTCTGGAAGAGGAACAGATGGAGAAGGTTCTGGAATATCTGGACCAGAACAACGTGGATGTATTGCGTATTACCGATGACGATGATGTGGACGATGAGGAGATCATTCTGACCGATGAGGATGAAGTGGATGTGGAAAATATCGACTTGTCCGTACCGGAAGGTGTCAGCATCGAAGATCCCGTACGTATGTATCTGAAAGAGATCGGTAAAGTTCCCCTGTTAAGTGCGGAGGAAGAGATCGAGCTGGCACAGCGGATGGAAGAGGGTGACCAGGAGGCAAAAAAGCGCCTGGCAGAGGCTAACTTACGTCTGGTGGTCAGCATTGCCAAAAGATATGTGGGCCGTGGAATGTTGTTCCTGGATCTGATCCAGGAAGGTAACCTGGGGCTGATCAAGGCAGTGGAAAAATTCGATTACCGTAAGGGATATAAGTTCTCTACCTATGCAACCTGGTGGATCCGTCAGGCAATCACCAGAGCGATCGCAGATCAGGCGAGAACCATCCGTATTCCCGTGCACATGGTGGAGACGATCAACAAACTGATCCGCGTGAGCAGACAGCTGCTGCAGGAGCTGGGAAGAGAACCGACCCCCGAAGAGATCGCAGCGGAGATGAATATGCCGGTAGACAGAGTGCGTGAGATCTTAAAGATCAGCCAGGAGCCGGTATCCTTAGAGACTCCTATCGGTGAAGAGGAAGACAGCCACCTGGGCGATTTCATCCAGGATGATAATGTACCGGTACCTTCCGATGCGGCAGCGTTTACGTTACTGAAGGAACAGCTGGTGGAAGTACTGGGTACTCTGACAGAGAGAGAGCAGAAGGTACTGCGTCTTCGTTTCGGACTGGATGACGGACGCGCACGTACGTTGGAAGAAGTAGGTAAGGAATTTAACGTTACCCGTGAACGTATTCGTCAGATCGAGGCCAAGGCATTGCGTAAACTGCGTCATCCCAGCCGCAGCCGCAAGCTGAAGGATTATCTGGATTAATGGCGGAGATCATATTATCTAATCGAATGCAGGCATTAACAGACATGGTCACTCCCGGCACTGTGATAACAGATGTGGGGTGTGACCATGGTTTTGTATCTGTCTATCTGGTGCAGAAGGGCATTTCCCCGAGAGTGATCGCCATGGATGTAAGGTCCGGACCGTTAGAACATGCCAGAGAGCATATCAGGGAGTACGGACTGGAGGACAGGATAGAGACAAGACTTTCTGACGGCCTGCACAGCCTGAAGACCGGAGAGGCTGCCGGGATGATCTGCGCCGGCATGGGTGGGCCTCTCATGGAGAAGATTCTTACCGAAGGAAGAGAACAGGCGAAAGGGTTTCGGGAACTGATCTTACAGCCCCAGTCGGAGATCCCGCATTTTCGGACATTTCTGATGGAAGAGGGATATCTTCTGATGGATGAGAATATCATCTACGAAGAAGGAAAATATTATTTTATGATGAAAGTGCGCTGGCTGGGCGAGATGTCGGAAGATGCGGTGAGAGCACAGGTGCGAGAGTCCTGGAAAGCGGATGACGCTGCATCCGGACTGGCTGGGCAGCTTGGTCCGATACTGTTGTACCGTAAGTGTCCGCTGCTTTTGAATTATGTAGAATGGCAGCTTGCGGAACATAGAAAGATCGCGAAGCGGCTGGAGCAGGAAGCAGATGCAGCGAATCCCAAAACGATGCGGCGCAGGCAGGAGATCGCAGAGGAGACTGCGCTGCTTACCCGGGCACTGGAGTGGTACGATAATGGTAAGGAACCGGATTGCATTTAGACAATAATACCTGCAAAAGGAGATTACAAAAGGACAGGGTGAGAAAAATGATCACAGTGAAGATAAACGGTGAAGAGAGACAATATCCCCAGGGGGCTACCTACGAAGATGTAGCCAATGATTACCAGAAGGAGTATGACAATCTGATCGCATTGGCAGCAAGAGACGGCAAGATCAGAGAACTGTTCAAAAAGCTGACGAGAGATTGTGAGATCACTTTTTTTACATTGAAAGACGACGTGGGGAATAAGACCTACGTCCGCTCTGCCACCATGCTTTTTTTGAAAGCAGTATTTGATGTGTTCGGAAGAGAAACGGTACAGAATTGTCGTGTAGAGTTTGCTATCGGGAACGGCTCCTACATCTCTCCCAAAGGGAAGATCAATGCGACAGAAGAAAATGCTGCAAAGATCCGTAACCGGATGCGGGAGCTGGTGGAGGCAAAGACACCTTTTCTGAAGAAATCTTATTCCCTGGATAATGCCATGGAACTGTTTCGAAGAGAGGGGATGAAGGATAAGGAAAAGCTGTTCCGTTACCGCAGAGGATCCTTCGTAAATATTTATGAAATGGACGGTTATTACGATTATTATTACGGCTACATGCTGCCCAATGCCGGCTATGTAAAGTGGTTCGACGTCATAGCGTATGAGGATGGATTTATGCTGTTGCTGCCGGATAAAAAAGATCCCACGCATGTTAAGCCGTTTCAAGAGAGAAAGCTGTTATTCCGGACGTTGAAAGAATCTGAGGAATGGGGGAAGGAGATCGGTATTGAGACTGTGGGTGATCTGAATGATCAGATCTGCCGTGGGTCGCTGAGTGAACTGATCCTGGTACAGGAAGCGCAGCAGGAGCGTAAGATCGGCGAGATCGCCAAAAGCATCGTAGACAGGGGCGGTGTGAAATTTGTCATGATCGCCGGACCTTCTTCTTCCGGTAAGACCAGTTTTTCCCACAGATTATCCATTCAGTTGAAGACCCTGGGGAAAACACCGCACCCCATTGCACTGGATGACTATTTCGTGAACAGAGAATTCACACCAAGGGATGAGAACGGTGATTACAATTTCGAATGTCTGGAAGCGATTGATGTAAAGCAGTTCAATGACGACATGTGCAGATTGTTAGCCGGTGAGCGTGTGGAGCTGCCTTCCTTTAACTTCAAGAGCGGAAAGCGGGAATATAAGGGCAATTTCAAACAGCTGGGAAAGGATGATATCCTGGTCATTGAAGGAATCCACGGACTGAATGAGAAGACCTCCTATGCACTTCCCGAGGAAAGCAAATACAAGATATATATCAGCGCCCTGACCAATATCAATATTGATGAACATAACCGGATTCCCACTACGGACGGCAGACTGCTGCGTCGTATGATAAGAGATGCCAGAACCAGAGGCGCAGGAGCCCGACAGACGATTGACATGTGGGGATCTGTCCGCCGGGGCGAGGAGCAGAATATTTTCCCGTTTCAGGAGGATGCGGATGCGATGTTCAATTCCGTATTGATCTATGAACTGGCGGTATTAAAGCAGTTCGCAGAGCCGCTGCTGTTCCAGATCGACAAGGGCGAACCGGAATATTACGAGGCCAAGAGACTTCTGAAGTTCCTGGAATATTTTCTGGGTGTGACCAGTGAAAGCCTTCCCAACAATTCTCTGTGCAGAGAATTTGTGGGAGGTAGCTGTTTTAACGTGTAAACTATTCAGAGTCATGCGAATCGGACATATACGTCGAATGCTCGCATTCGTAAGAATATGCCCGATTCGATATGACGAAGTAACCACATGAGCAAAAAAGTAAGCATCGTGAGATGCGTTTTTGCGAATGTGGTTCTGAATAGTTTACACGGCTACCGGCGCAAACATCCCTGACAGGCGTCGAATGCTCGCATTCGTAAGACTGTGCGGCAGAATTGATGCGACGAAGTAACCACATGAGCAAAAAGTAAGCATCGTGAGATGCGATTTTGCGAATGTGGTTCTGAATAGTTTACACGGTTCCCGGTTGATATTTCCCTTGCTTTTTTGATCAGGAACAGCTATAATCGAACAGGTGTAAGTAAGATAGACGATCGCGGCTGCTTTATGCAGGTGAGGAAAGTCCGGGCTTCACAGGGCAGGATGCCAGATAACGTCTGGTGGAGGTGACTCCAAGGCTAGTGCAACAGAGATATACCGCCGGCTTTATGCCGGTAAGGGTGGAAAGGCAGTGTAAGAGACTACCGTCCGGCTGGTAACAGACGGAGCCATGTAAACCCCATCCGAAGCAAGACCAAACAGAGAACAATAGACCGGCCCGGTCTGTTTTCAGGTAGGTCGCTTGATGCGGCTGGTGACAGTCGTACTAGATAGATGATCGTCATATACAGAACTCGGCTTATATTTTGCTTACACTTTTCGAGAAAAATGCGGACTGCGGGATGCGGTCCGTCTTTTATTTACAGGAAGGATATATGAGAAAAATAATCATTATTTTGTGTTGCGTTCTGGTATTTACCGGATGCGGCGCAGCACCACAACAGAATACTGTGACGGATACGGAAGTTCCTTCCGGTACAGAAGAAATCCTGCCGGATTTCTCCGGGATAGAAATGCCGGACGAGATTCCGCAGGAGCTGACGGAGACCGACCTGCGGATTATGCGATCCATCGTAAAAGTTCAGGCTGGAGATCTCTATGGAAGCGGGGTCATCTACGACGCAGACGAGGAATCTGTTCTGATCCTGACGGCGGGACATGTGCTGGATCAGAATACCGGAGAGATCCTGGTGACTTTTCCGGATGATACACAGGCTCGGGCTGCACTGCGTGCAATAGCGGTAAACAGTGATCTTGCTTTTCTGCGGGTAGATAAGAAGGAACTGGATCCGGATGGAGAGTATCCAACCGTTGCTAGCGACAGAGAACGTTTTGATCAGCTGGAGGTCTATGAGGATGTATGGATGTACGGCGGGGACAATACCAAACCCATTTATGCGTTTGTAGTAAATCCCTGGATCTATGTGGAAGACTTCGAACAGTATATGCTTCTCCTGCAGGGACTGCCGGAGCCCGGAATGTCGGGCGGAGGTGCCTTCACGGAGGACGGAGTATTCTTAGGGATCCTGTGCGGCGCGGATGAAGAAGGAAAAGTGGCTGTGGTTCCTTACAGTATCATTGAGAGCGAGCGGGCAGGACTTGACAATCCGTGAAATATGATAGAAAATAAAAAAGATGGGTTTTAAACCCAGATTGGAGGAAAATACAATGACGAAAATAGATGTAGTATCCGGTTTCCTGGGTGCCGGCAAGACCACCCTGATCAAAAAGTTATTAAAGGAAGCATTGGACGGCAGCAAGACCGTTCTGATCGAAAATGAATTCGGTGAGATCGGTATCGACGGCGGATTTTTAAAAGAATCCGGTATCGAGATCAAGGAGATGAACTCCGGTTGTATCTGCTGCTCTCTGGTAGGCGATTTCGGTACTTCCCTGAAGGAAGTCATCAGCACCTATGCTCCCGAGCGAATCCTGATCGAGCCCTCCGGTGTCGGCAAGCTGTCCGATGTCCTGAAGGCTGTGGAGAATGTGGCAGGTGATCTGGATGTGGAGATCAATAGTGCAGTAGCAGTGGTAGATGCATCCAAGTGCAAGATGTATATGAAGAACTTCGGCGAATTCTTCAGCAACCAGATCGAATATGCCGGGACCATTATCTTAAGCAGAACCGATAAGGTTGACCAGGCGAAGCTGAATGCCTGCGTGGAGATGATCCGTGAGCATAATGACAAGGCAACCATCATCACCACACCGTTAGCGCAGTTGGACGGCAAGGAAGTACTAGGGACCATCGAAGGTGCTGACAAGCTGGAAGATATGATGAAGGAAATGTTAGAGCACATCCATGACGATCACGATGAGGACGAGTGCTGCGGTCACGATCATGACCACGAACATCATCATCACGACCATGATCATGATGACCATGATCACGAGTGCTGCTGCGGACATCATCACGACGATGATGAGGACGAGCATGAGCATCACCATCATCACGATCATGACGAAGACCATGACCATGAGCATCATCATGAACATGACGAGAATTGCACTTGCGGTTGTCATGACCATGACCACCATCATCACCATCACGCAGATGAAGTGTTCACCAGCTGGGGTATCGAGACACCCAACACTTACAGCGCAGAGGACATCGAGAAGATCCTTACCGCTCTGGACAGCGGAGAGTACGGTGCTATCCTGCGTGCTAAGGGTATGGTACCTGCTCCCGACGGAACCTGGGTATATTACGATTATGTTCCCGAAGAACATGACATCAGAAGCGGTAAGCCGGAAGTCACCGGCAAGATCTGTGTCATCGGTTCCAAACTGGACGAGGACAAGCTGGCAGAATTGTTCCGCAAGTAAGTTGGCAGGACATATTTTGTATGCAGCAGGAACAGTAGGATAAATAGAGAAAGGTATGAATTATGACAAAACCGGTCTATATCATAAATGGTTTTCTGGAGAGCGGTAAGACAGAATTTATCACATTTACATTAGGACAGCCGTATTTCCAGATCAAGGGCAGGACCCTGCTCATCCTCTGCGAAGAGGGCGAGAATGAGTACGATCCCGCACTTCTTAAAAAAAGCCGTACGGACGTGGTGCTGATCGAAGAGGAAGAGGAGTTCAATCCGAATCATCTGATCGAACTGGAGAAGCAGTATAAGCCCGCCCGTATCATTATCGAGTATAACGGCATGTGGAACTTCAAGAATATGAAGCTTCCCTGGTACTGGAAAGTGGAACAGCAGATCACGACCATCGACGGCTCCACCTTCCCCATGTACTATACCAACATGAAGTCTCTGTTGGCAGAGATGATCCGTAAGTCTGAGATGATCATTTTCAACCGTTGCGACGGCATCCAGGATCTGAATGTATACAAGCGTAACATCAAGGCAGTCAATCCTGCCGCAGATGTGATCTTCGAGGACTCCAACGGTGAGATCGACGAGATCTTCGAGGAGGATCTGCCCTACGATCTGAGCCAGGATCCCATCGTACTGGACAACCAGGGCTACGGCATCTGGTATCTGGATTCCATGGATCACCTGGAGCGTTACGTGGGTAAAAATATCCAGTTCCTTGCCATGGTATTAAAGCCCGAGGAATATCCCGACGGTTATTTCGTACCGGGACGCATGGCAATGACCTGCTGTGCCGAGGATATGGCATTCTTAGGTTATGCCTGCGAGTATGCGGGCACGAAAGACCTGAAGCAGAAGGAATGGGTCAAGGTGACAGCGAAGGTTGCCAAAGAATACTTTGCAGACTATAAGGGAGAGGGTCCCGTACTTCATGCCATCAGCGTGGAGAAGGCAAAGGCTCCCAAGGATCCCGTGATCAGTTTTAATTAGAAAGGATCAGCTCTATGAAAAAGAATCCCATAAAGAGCGACCTGCGGGAGACAACAGCAGGAAAAGTGACATTTCTTTTCCTGCTGTTTTTGTATACCGGGGTCATGTTATATCTGTTCTGGATGGAATGCTATCAGGTGCCGGGATTCCAGTCGGATATGCCGGACTATGTGAATAAGGTGGCGGGCATTGCGGGGAATTATGAATTCCCCTATCCGATCCTGTTCTGGACTGCCAGACTTTCCGCATGGCTGATCGGAGCGAAGGCAGCAATGGCGGTCGCCACGGCGCTTTTTAACCTGGCAGCAGTGATCATCACGAAGTACTATATGAACCGTGAGATCCGTAAAAACAGTCATTATGAAATTTTGTCACATAAAAAGCAGGTCATGACCGATATTGTGGTGACACTGCTTGTGTTTGCACTGTTTCTGCTGTCGAATCTGTATTCGCCCAAGAATACGGCATTTTTCGGCTTTGATTATGCATATCGCTGCATGGGCATTTATACACCGAATCCTTTCTGGAATGCCACTTACCTGGCAACCAGACCCTTTGCGATTGTCTGCTTTTTTGAGACGGTAAAGGTATTATCGGAATATCAGAGGGATTTTCAGTGGAAGAACTGTACGCTGTTTGCAGTAAGCCTCCTGCTGACGACCATGACCAAACCGAGCTTCACTATGGTGGTGGTGCCTCTGATCGGTCTGATCCTGCTGGTGCAGCTGATCGCAAGTCGCGGAAAAAGCATTCGCAATGCGTTCTGTCTATGTGTGACCATGATACCTACGGGGATAGCCCTGCTGTATCAGTTCTCCGGAATCTTTACCGGGACGAATGCCATGGGGGAGGAGACCGGGATCGCCATCGGCTTTGCCAAAGTATGGAGCAATTATTCTAAGAGTATTCCCTTAAGTATTATTATGGGAATGGCATTGCCTATTGGTGTCCTTTTCCTGAATCTGCTGTTTGATCTGAAAAGTATAAAGCAGAACAGGTATTACTGGTTTGCGTGGTTAAATTATCTTGCAGCAACCTTGATGTTCTTAGTCTTCTATGAAAAGGGTTTCCGCATGATGCATGCGAACTTTTCCTGGGGATATATGTACGGTATCTTTTTTGCATTTGTGGGAGCACTGTTGGTATTGCTGCGGACTACCGGAAAGGCGGATACGAAGAAGAAAAAGGGACTGGTTGCGATACAATGGCTGGCCTATCTGTGGCATCTGGTGTGTGGATTGTATTATTTCTGGGGATTTTTACAAGGGGCCATGTATTATTAAACAATTTTTTGTATTTTATTTGCAGATTTTAAGGTTTAAATACAAACGCAAACTCCCGCGAGCTGGATGGTATGTTCTGCCATTCGACCCGCGGGAGTTTGCGTCTGTATAAATTATCTGCATTAGCAATCAAACGTGATGGCGGTTCAGATGTCTTCTCTGCCACCATGCAGTCAGAGTATTCAGACCCGTGTGGATCCCGGCGGCGCAGTAAGGCATCAGCAGCAGGCTGTACACGAAAATATAGCGGGAATTGGCTTCCCAGATCGTGTGGAACAGGAAACCGCCCAGCACGGCGATCAGTCCCGTATAGGTGTAGAGGCAGAGGTTGCGGAAACGGAAATCGTCGTTGGCTGCGGCATTCGCGGAGCCATTGCCGGGACGGCGCTTTCTGACTGTAGCAATACAGAACAACAGAATGCCCAGATACAACACATTCTGCCAGGCATTGCCCCATTCGATATAAGCAGAGGCAAGAGAACCTTCATAGACTTCCTTCAAAAAGTCGCTTCGCCCACCATAGGTGGCCAGAGTGGCCTGCCGGCTGGCATAAGTACCGTCTGCCCATTGAGACAGATGCTTGTGGAGATAGAAGTTCACGGCATAGCCGGGATGCTCCCGGAAATAGGCTATACGCTCGTTGATCGCCGCCCGGCTGATTGCATTGGCTGCATCGGAATTCATCCCGGCAGCATCATAGGTATCGATATTGAAGCCGTTGTACCAGCCGCATCCCCGGGAAGATTCCTGCATCCCCATGGCAAAATAGGACATGGCGGTGACACCGGAACTTAAGGTATTGCCGGCTTTTTTCTCGTAGCACTTCTGCACCAGCGGCAGGACTCCCACGGAGGTAATGGTAAGACAGACTGCCATAGCCATCAGGCCAATGCACACCCTGCCGCTGCGTCCCGGACGCAGCGCTTCGAAGAACAGCACCA
>OMNU01000679.1_pt1 | contig 15569 bp, 8 predicted proteins | sample 1673511 | NCBI WGS metagenome assembly OMNU01 (sample SAMEA103958113, study PRJEB25191) | human gut metagenome | reverse complement strand
ATACACAAACGACGTGGGTGACTGTTGTATATTCATCTGTAGGGCAATGCGAAGGCCTGAATAAAGGATATACAAACATAGTTACTCACGTTTTTTTTATTGTTTAACCTTTAAATAATTTGTGTATATGAAACAGAACACACCAGACGGTAGAGAAGCATACATCACTCCGTCTATCGAAGTTATCAAAATGGAGAATGAAGGAGTCATTGCAACAAGCGGCGAACCTTACCATCCCATTACGCGCTCCTATTCGGGCAGCACTTCTACCCATAGCTACAATTCGGCATCCAGCAGCGACTTGGAAGACCTAATCAATGACATCTTAACCGTAGAAAACTAAGGGGGACTTCATTATGATGAAATTAAGAAACCTTATGCAAGTTGCCTGCATGGCAACTGCTGCCTTGACCGCATTCAGTTGCAGCCAAGAGGAATTTGAAAACAGCGGGTGGAAAGGAAACATCACCGTTAACGCAACGTTTGAAGGCGCAGGTACCGACACCCGTACTACCGTAAACGATGAATACAAGATTCTATGGCAAGATACCGATGCCCTAGGGTTGTTCTGTAGTAATGCAGAAAGTAATTATAGCAATACAAAATTAGAATATGCAAGCGGTGCTGGTCAAACTTCCGCCACTTTCAACGGCAGCAAGCCAAGCGGAGAAACGGCTGTATTCTCCATCTATCCTTACCAACAAAACATGAGCGTAAGCGGCAATACATTGACCATGACTCTACCTGCCACGCTTACAAATTATAACGGCAGCAGCAATGGCCCGATGTATGCCAAGGTGACAAATCCCGACAATCTGAGCGCTCTGTCCTTCAAGCACATGGCAGCCATGATAAAACTGACCATCAACAAGATTCCGGCAGAGGCCACTACTTTCAAGATTATTGCCTCCAATAACATTGCAGGTACTTGTACGGTAGACTTAACCGCAGCAGACCCGATACTGACGGTAGCAAGCAATGGAAGCAAGGAAATCACTGCCTCCTTCACTGCTTCAAACGATATAAAATCGCGCAACTTCTACATTCCTTTGCCCACAGGTACTTATAGTTCCATCACTGCCCAACTGACGAATGGAAGCGACAAGGTATATTTTACCAAGACGCTTAATGACAAAATCTTAGGGAGAAGAGACATATTGGTAGTACCTCCTTTGGATTGCGTTGTTGTAGATGCTACAACCCCCAGTGCGCTTAGTACAGCTTTAGCTGATTCAAAAAATCTCCCACAAGAAGCACCGACAGCAGCAACCGTAACCGACATTGCAGTCAGCGGCAGCTTCAATACCACTTCTGGCAGCAACGACGGCATCGCCATCCCGGTTTTACAGAACTCGGACATCAACCTGACGTTCAATACAGCCCCAACGACCAGTACTGCCGCTCCGTTGACGCTGACCGACAAGACCAATACCAGCGTAAGTGCTCCCGCCGCCACTGCCACCAACAGTGTATCCTTGGCTGTACCGGAAACCACAGCAGAGCAAGAAGCTCCTTCTGTAGCCATCACCATGCCAAGCACCACCGTTACATTGGCAGCAGTAGGCAATAAAGCCACTTACAATGAAGTGACTGCCACTACCGCCCAGCAGACATTGATTATCAATGCAGGCGTCACCGTAAAGAAGCTGACTGTAAAAGGCGGTAACTTGAAGATATATGGAAAGGTAGAACAATTGGTACACGATGCCGGCAATACCACAATCTATATAATAAAAGGAACTGAAGCATCACTTCCGGCAACAATCGACAGCAAATTTGTAGTTCAATCCGACGTGGCAGTCCTAAAGACCGCTTTCGCCAACGGCGAAGATTTTAAATTGTCCGCCGATGCCGACATCACAGGGCAAAGCGTCAGTGTACCCGCCGGAAAGTCCGTGGTTCTTGACTTGAACGGATATACACTGACTGCCGACAACAGCGCAACAGGCAAAATCATCGTCTTGGGCAAGATGACACTGAAGGACAGCTCTACCGAGAAGAAAGGCAAGATAGTTGCCAGCCAGGATTATACAGCGGCTTCTTATAATGGCAGTCTGATTGAAATAGCCGGTGAAGATGCCTCCATGACCATGGAAAGCGGCAACATCAGTGCAGTCAGAGAGACTCCGGACAGTAACGGCCAATATGGCGTCGGAGTGACGGACGGTGGAGACTTCACCATGACAGGCGGCAAGATAGAAGCCGGATGGTTTGCAGTGGCAGGCAACGGCAATTACAAGACGCAGAACTCCATCATCAACATCACAGACGGAGAACTCATTTCTACTGCTGACTATGCAGTCTATCTGCCCCAATCCGGCACAACGACCATCAGTGGCGGCAAGGTTTATGGTGCCGCAGGAGGTGTATGCATCCAACGAGGCACTCTGAATGTGGAAGGTACAGCCTTGATTACCAGTAAAGGCACAGGTAGCACCGGCAACTGGGGCGACGGTACCGGAGGACTGGACTGCGCCGCCATCAACGTAAGTGGAGCATATGGCATTGCCACAGTAAACATCAAAGGCGGTACACTGATTGCCGAAGCAAAGTCACTCATCACAGAAGGCACCACTTATACACCGGTCATCAACGTTACCGGCGGTACATTCTCCGACCCAAGCGTACTGAAGTACATGGCAACCAACGCAACTGTGGATATAAAACTTCTCTCAAATATCAACATCGCCAAGACGAAGCTTGCCACAGGCTACATATTGAATGCTGCAAACGCAACGGCAAACTTAAACCTGAATGGCCACGACATCATCAATTCCTCAGAAACAGCTGATGCCACTCCTTTCACACAAATCTTTACTGTACAGAACGGAACACTAAACATTTCAGGCAACGGCAATGTGAAGTGCGATGCATCTGCTACAGCGAAAGACGATGGTTATCGCATGGTAATTGAAGCCCGAGGATACGGGACAGTAAATATTCATGGTGGTTCTTACTATAACACCCAGAAACTGAACACCCAGATAGACCTGATTTATGCAAGAGAGAATGGGAAAATCAATATCTATGGAGGAACATTTGAATCCGGCAAATATGGTACACCCAACAACGACACGGATGGCAGATACTGGGTACTGAACTTAAAGAATACAGACAAGAACACTGCCAGCATCCAGGTGTCCGGTGGAACGTTCATCAATTTCAACCCGGCAAATCCGAATATGGACGACAATGAGTCCTATTTGGTAACAGGCTACGAGGTTACCCGTGACGGCAGTGTATATACAGCAGCCCACAAAGTCGGTGATGGGAGGAAAGAATATATTGTTGGCCAAACAAGTCAGGAGAACCGATAAGCCAAATTCTAAGAAAGGAAGCAATATATCCTCGCAAACCAAACGAAGAGATATCGGAATCGCCTTATTACTATCTTTTAGATGCGGCGGACAGCGGATTTTCTTTTATAGATCTGCGTCCTCCGCGTCTAAAGAATGACAACAAGACAGTTGAAAAATCTCTCAAATCTTCCTCATTCACACAAACATTCATTATTTTTCTGAGTAGCCCAAAGTATCATGAATAACAACTAACAATCAAAACATATGAGAATACAGATATTGGATTATCAAGTAGGACCGCACACCTTTCGCATGGTGAAACCTTCCGACTTCAATATATTCAAGGCGCTGCCTTCACTGATTCCGTTCATCACGACAATAGACACGACGCAAAAAGTAATCTTTGAAACAGAGATAGACGATGACGAAACAACGACAAAACGAACCATAGCGAAAACTCCCGATGATATATGTTTCAACTGGGAAGATGCCGATTGCATCATTCGCCCTTTGCCCCACAGCTCACACCTTGTATCCATCACCCCACGGAAAAGCGGGAAAAACTATTGGATGGAGTGCAACGATAACTTCAGGCAATGCTTCATCCACCTACCGGCCTGCAGGACAGAAACACCGGCTCCGGAAAACGAAACGAACTTCGTACTGAACAACTTCTTGATGATGCTCTATGCCTTCAATGCCGCCCGCCACCATACACTGCTGATGCATGCCTCGGTTGTCGCTACTGAAACAGGCAAAGGCTACCTCTTCTTAGGGAAAAGCGGCACGGGCAAAAGTACGCACACCGGGCTCTGGCTGCAACAGTTCTCGGACTGCCATCTACTGAACGATGACAATCCGATAGTACATGTGGACAGCCTCGGCAAGCAAGCCACTGTTTTCGGTTCTCCGTGGAGCGGAAAGACACCTTGCTATCGGAAAGAATCCATGACCGTAGGCGCCTTCGTCCGCTTGGAACAAGCACCGCAGAATGAAATAGAGCAAGAGAGAGCAGCACATGCTTTCGCCACCCTCCTCCCCTCCTGCTCTTGCCTGAAGCAGAACAAGGAAATCTATAACGCCATTGTCGCCACTGTGACGGAACTTGCCACGCTGGCACCCGTCTATCATCTGAAATGCCTGCCCGACCGTGAAGCGACGGAACTTTGCAGAAAGACGGTAGAAGGATAAGTTATGAATGATGAACTGAACAGCCGATGAAGAAAAGCATTCCCAACGAGATATTGCTTCCCGAAGTGGCGCGTCTCATCAAAGAGGGACATACAGTAACCATCACCGTGCGGGGCAACAGCATGAATCCTTTCTTAGTGGACCGCCGTGACCGGGTGACACTGGGCGATTTCACCACAGAACAGCTGCAACCGGGCGTCACCGTACTGGCACGCGACCTGACGGAACGCATCGTCTTTCACCGCATCATCCGTCGGAACGGAGACATACTCATCCTGCAAGGCGACGGCAACCTCGCCCAGACCGAAGAAACCGACATCGGACGGGTAATGGGCGTCATGACCGAAGCCATGCGAAAAGACAAACGGTACACCGCCGACGGCAAAGTCTGGAAGCTCTACTCCTACTGGTGGATGAAGCTAAACCCCGCTCGCCGCTGGCTGCTCGCCCTGTTCAGAAGAATATAAAACAAAATAACCATGAAAATCAAACAAGGATTTATCCTGCACCGGATAGGCGATGACTACATCATCATGCAAGACGGCTCGTCGAACGTGGACTTCAGCAAAGTCATCAGCCTGAACCAAACTTCCGCCATGCTTTGGCAAGAGATAGAAAACAAAGAGTTCGATACAGACAGCGTGACAGAAGCCCTGACCAGCCGCTATGATGTAGATAACGAATCGGCCCGTCGCGATGCGCAGAAGTTTATCGACTCCCTTGACCGCGAAGGAATCATAGAATAAGGACGGATATGCAACACGCTTTCTTTTCATTGGTACGCTCCGGCCTGTGGGGCACTCCGGCAGACCGACAACTCTTCCGGTCGGTCTCGCCGGACGACTGGGAAACCGTGTACCGCATGGCAAACTCACAAGCCCTGCTTGCACTGACTTTTGACGGCATAAGCAGTCTGCCGGCCGAACTGCGCCCTCCACGCGTCCTCTATCTGAAATGGGCTGCCCGGACTGCACAGATAGAACAAGCCAACAAACGCCTCAACCAGCTTCTGCCCGAACTCAATACCCTTTACCGGGAAGCCGGGCTGCATCCCGTACTGCTGAAAGGGCAAGGCATCGGCACCAACTACCGCACTCCCTTGCACCGGCAATGCGGAGACATCGACATCTATTTAGGAAAACAAGGGCAACCCATAGCCAATCGCCTCCTGCTGCAACAAGGCGCCATAGTCGAGGGAGAAGCGTCCGACAAGCATGCCAGCTACAGTTTGAAAGGAGTACACATCGAGAACCACCGCATCATCCTCCGGCTGAACAGTCCGCTTGCCAACCGGCACTTTCAGCAGATTATCAGAAAATGGTACCCGCAGGAAACAGACTATGCCCTATTCTCCGAAACCGGGAAAGAGGACTCGAAGGCCGTCAGTATCGCCATACCTCCGGCCACCTTCAATGCACTTTATATCTTCCTGCATGCCTTTGTACATTTCCTGAACAGCGGAATCGGCCTGCGCCAGCTATGCGACTGGACTTGTCTGCTTGCCAATCGCCACAAAGAAATAGATGCCACCACCCTGCTTCGCCAGTTGCAGGACCTCGGACTATTGCATGCCGCACAAGCATTCGGCTACATTGCCGTCACCCGACTGGGATTGCCCTCCAACCGGCTTCCTTTCCCCTTGGAAGGCACCAAGCAGATAGGAGAACAATTATTGGAAGACATCCTGTCTACCGGTAACTTCGGGCAACATGATAACCGCATCAAGCCACGCCCCAAAGGATATTGGGCAGGAAAGTGGTACACCTTCTGCCGCGCCACCCGACGCTGCAACGAACTGCGTCAATTTGCACCGTACGAAGCACTCTGGTATCCCGTGACTCTGATAGGGGGAACGATAGCTATACAAATAAACCGATCAAAAGGAGTAAAAGACAAGAAAGCAAGGACAAAGAAATAAAAGAACCCGGAAAATAAAAGGAATGAAAAAGCAACAGAAGGACAAAAAAGTGAAAAAGGACAGACGTGAAAAACTTAGGTATATTCGAGAGGTATCTGCCGAACAACGCGGACGTATCCTGCTAAGTTGCCTCACCGGCATTCTGGGCGTGGCCTTTGCCCTAGCCTTTATCTATGCAACCAAACGGGTGATAGACACCGCTACCGGAATAACAGACGACAACCTGACGCATATCGCCGTTCTCACCGTTGTCCTGCTGACTGCCCAATTACTGTGCGGAGCTGCTGACACTTGGATAAGTACCCGTATGCAGATAGAGACGGGCAACGCCCTTCGCCACCGCCTCTTCTCGCGCTTACTGCAAAGCCGCTGGAACGAATTGGAGCGTTTCCATACCGGAGACGTAGTGAACCGGGTAGAACAAGACACCACCGCCATCGTCACATTGCTCACCTCTTCTGTCCCGGCATTCATCGTCACGAGTATACAACTGCTGGCAGCCTTTCTATTCTTCTACTTTTTAGACCCTTCACTGCCATGGCTGATTGTTGCCATCCTGCCCGTCTTTCTATCAGGCAGCCGTTTCTATATGCGACGAATGAAACGCTATACACATGATATTCGGAACAGTGACGGTCGCATCCAGTCCGTCATACAAGAGAGCCTGCAACATCGCATAGTGATTAAAACATTGGAACAAGGCGAACGGCATCTGGACAAACTCGATGACTTGCAAGACATGCTCCACAGCCAAGTCATGGGACGTACCCGTTTCTCGCTTTCTGCCCACATGTTAGTGGCCCTTGCCTTTTCCGGCGGATACCTCACGGCTTTTCTTTGGGGAGCCGTTCACCTCAGCGCAGGCTGTATCACCTTCGGAACGATGACCGCCTTTTTGCAATTGGTAGGAAAAGTCCAGCGTCCCGTGTTCGACCTCTCACGCCTGATACCTTCCGTAGTCAATGCCCTTACCGCCATAGACCGGCTATTGGAATTGGAAAGACTGCCGGCAGAAGCGGATGGTGACAGCATATTCCTCGCCTCTACCCCGGAACTGGAACTGAAAGACGTGACTTTTCGCTACACTCCCGATGACCGTCCGGTATTCAGCCGCTTCTCCTGCCGTTTCCCCGCCGGTAGCTGCATAGCTATAGTCGGAGAAACAGGAAAAGGAAAGACAACGCTCATCCGGCTATTGTTGGCACTGGCAACGCCACAAGAGGGACAGATACTCTTGATACCCGCCAAACATCCACTTGAAACCAGTCATACCGTCTCTCCGCAAACCCGCAAGAACTTCGTATATGTCCCGCAAGGCAATACCCTTTTCAGCGGAACTATCCGTGACAACCTGCTGATGGGAAACCCACAAGCTTCTCAAGAAGCCATATATCAAGCCCTGCAAACCGCCACCGCCGACTTCGTCTTCCACCTTCCCGACGGCGTAGACTCCCCACTCAGCGAACGAGGTGGTGGACTCAGTGAAGGACAAGCCCAACGCATCGCCATTGCCCGCGCTCTGCTACGCCCCGGAAACATTCTTCTTTTAGATGAAGCCACTTCTGCCCTCGACCCCGACACGGAACGGCTGTTAATAAAAAACCTGCGCAGAGACTGCGCAGGCAAAACATGTATCTTCGTCACCCACCATCCGGCAGTAGCGGAGGCATGCGAATCTATTGTCCGATTATAATCAGAGAATGAGCCCCAACGGGTATCTGCCTTTGGTTAACAAACTCAGAACAGCTTCGCAGGATACTCGCCCGCATCCACCAAAGCCTGAATCTTGTCGACTACACTCTGACGGTCTTCGGGATAAGTCACACCGAACCACTTGCTGGTTGTATCAAGCACTTCGCAGGTAGCAGTGCCATCGTTAATCAGCTTATCCACCATCAGCGGGATGAAGAATTCGCTTTTCAGATTCTCCATATTCTTCGGGTCGCTCAAGAAACTCTTGAAAAACTCCGCACTGTAAGCAAAATAATCGGGAGTGAAACCCCAGAAGTTCATGCTGACCGGAGTCGTCTCGGGAGTGGCAGTCCATTCACCGTTATCGTCGATGTACTTCACCTCACCGTCCATGCGCTGAATCTTGGTACGTTCCACTACGGAAGTCAGCAGGTTGTTCGCATCCGTTCCACACAATCCACGGGATACGGTACCGCTCTCGCTCAACGTATTGCCGATGCGGAAGCCTACCATGGAATATACGTTTTTGGAGCCTTCGGGAAGGGCTGCAAGGAATTTGCCCATTACCTGGAAGGAGTCACGACCGTAGAAATCGTCGCAATTGATAACAGCAAACGGTTCCTTTATTACATCGGCACCCATCATTACAGCATGGTTGGTTCCCCAAGGTTTGGTACGGCCTTCGGGGCAGGTGAAGCCTTCAGGAAGGTCATCTATGGACTGGAATACCAGTTCGCAGGGAATATGGCCTTCGTATTTGGAAATAATCTTGTCGCGGAAGTCCTGTTCAAAATCTTTACGGATTACGAAAACGAGCTTGCCAAAACCGGCATTGATGGCATCGTAAATAGAATAATCCATGATAGTTTCGCCATTCGGTCCCAATCCGTCCAATTGTTTCAAGCCACCATAACGGCTGCCCATACCGGCTGCCAATAAGAATAAAGTTGGTTTCATATTAGTTATTATTTAAAAAGGTTAGTGTATCACAGTTGATAACGGTTGCAAATGTACAAAAATTTATGTCTGACAAAAGGGAGTTTTAGTTCATTCTTTACCACTATCCGTTCAAAAACGTACATTTAGAACGGATAACCGATGGCAAAATGCAGTGCCATACTATCCTTGAACTTAGGAATATTGTAATATCCCGACTTTCCGGTATCATACGGGTCGTGAAGCCCGATACCCAAATCCAGACGGAAAACAAGGAAGTCCAGGTCATAGCGTAAGCCGAATCCCGTACCCAAAGCAATCTGTTTCGGGAAATTCTTCAAGGTGAACTCACCGTTCGGGCGATTTTCGTCCTTACGCATCAGCCATACATTGCCGGCATCCAGAAACACCGCTCCATGCAAGTCGGCAATCATACGGAAGCGATACTCGATATTGGCTTCTATGCGAATATCACCCACGTGGTTGATATAGGTATATTTCCTATCCGTCTCGGGAGGATAGCCGCCCGGACCTATACTGCGTGCAGAAAAGGCGCGCACACTGTTGGCACCGCCGATATAGAACTGTTCCGTATAAGGTGCGGTCGTAGCGTTGCCATACGACCATATCACCCCTCCGGCAATACGCGAGGCTATCATCTGGTTCTTGTCTATCCGGTAATGGTACCTGAATTCCGAGTTCAGCTTCAGGAACTGTGCAAAAGGTACCCCGAAAAGCTTCTTTCCTTCCTCACTGAACGGCTTGCCGAAAATACGGTAGACGGCAGAAGTCAGGTTACCGGCCGACGCAACGGTGGTCTGCCACCAGATGGGGTTACGCTTGCCGCGCACGGAAGCGTTGTCATAAGTATAGGTGTACTCCATGGCAGGAATGAACTGGTCGCGCAAACTAACGTAGAGTGCCGGATTCTCGGCACGCAACGTATCGAAAGCGGCAGTAGGATTGCGCAGTACATTGAATGTCAACCGGAAAGGAGTTATACTGTGCCTGGAAGTCGATTTGGGCTGGAAGTCATAAGTGACATTACCGCCAAAAGCCAGCAGCTTATAATACTTGGCACGGTTCATCTGGTCGGCATATAAACGGAAAGTCGTTGTAGCCGGGAAGTCATACTCACGGTCGCCCATCCTAGGAAACACCACGCGCGGAAAGATAAGCGAAGTGGAGATACCCAGTTCATAACTGTTCATCAAGGAAGAACTTGCCTTGCCCGTCTGCCATTCGTACGAACCGTTCAACTTCACATTCCAGCTTTCACCGCCACCGAAGACATTGTTCTTCGTCACCGTAAAAGCGGCACCCGGTCCCGTCTGGTTATTGCTCTTCATGGTGACATTAAAATCCAACTCCGCATCGTAGGGTTTATCGAGCGCGGCAATGACCCTCACATCCAATGTATCAGACACAAACGCCGTATCACGCGGTATATACTGCATCTCCGCATAACGGAAAATACCGACGCTTGCCAGACGCTCCTGAATACGGGTCTGACGGTACAAACTATACAAACTCTGCATAGAACGCTGGCGGGCAATACCTGCGCTGTCCTGTATCTGACGTTTCCGCCGATAACCTTGATAGTTCAACCAACGGTAAAGCATGTTGGGACGTACCGGAGGTTTGTTGTAGTAATGTATGGTCAAGCCTTTGTAATCCATGCTGTCATTGGGTTCCTGCCCCTGCTTTCCAAGAAGATAGACGGATTTACGCCCCACACGGAACTGCTTCTCGGCTACCTTTGGCATACCGGGAACGGGAATCAAGCGCATCTGGACATGCCCATTGGGAACTATCATGGTATCGGCCTGATAGGTCAGGTAGTCGGGACGGAAATAATAACAGCCCACATTACGCAGCAGGGTACTGATACGGGTACGCTCCCCATCCAAATCAGCCACATTGAATTGTTCTCCCGAACTGATAAGGGAACGTCGGCGTCCCAGCTCCATAATGCGAGTGGTACGCTCGCTGAAACCACGATAATATACCGTATCTATAAAGTAGGGGTTACGCATGTTCACCGTATATTGCAACTTTGCCTTCAGCGAGTCCTTCGGGTCGATAAATGTCTTGTAGCTGACGCTTCCGTTGAAATAGCCATAATCGCGCAGCAAGTTAACCGCCGCCTTCTGGCGTATATCGGGATTCACCGTAGACATAAGCACCGGAGTGGCGGCAAATTTATTGAATATCCACTTTCCGAATCCCTTCTCATACTTCTGGAAACCATTGTAAATCCACAGTCCGAAAGGAAAGGGATAGCGGATAGTAGAGCTTCCCAGCAACGAATTGTTCGGTGCCGTAGCAAGGGCGGCTTCCACCTCTTCCATAGCAATCTCACCAACAGACGTTTCACTGCGGTTCAATACAATCATCGGCTTTTGGCCGGTATAGAGTATCTCCCCCTCGGGCAAGTGCTTCGTGGTGGAGCAACCTGCCAGAAATATCAATCCTGCAATATATAATATCAGTCGTTTCATATCACATTCCTACTTTTTCATATCGCTGTTTTCAGCCTCCGGTTTTATCTTTTTCTTCCTGAAGATGAAGAGTTCACTCAATCGGTCCATCTTCCGGCGCAGCACAAGGCCGACACCCGTTTCGGTTATCTCACCGTCGAGTATGCTTTCGTAGTTTTTATTATGGAATACACGGACATATCGAGTACCCGACGCATCAAGACGGTATTCCAGCGATATATTGTCAATGAATGATTCCGCATCGTTCGTGGCATTGGCCCCGGTGGACACTTTTCCACCGATGACTATCTGTACACGGTCGTTGAAGAAACGCTGGGAATAACGGAAACTGAAGTCTTTTTGCGTGTCGCCCGTTTCAGCAGAGGTACGGTCTTCCACACCTACACTGATATTGGCACCTTTTATACCTCCCGCCAAGGAGTTTATCTGGCTCTGAAGCACTGAGTTCAAGGCAGCTCCCATTGACAAACCTCCTCCTTTGGCACCACTGTTCAAGTAAATACCCGTGGCAAGCATGGCAATGGCCTGCTTGCTACGCTCTTCTGCACCCATTGCCTGCAGCTCATTCTCTACTGCGGCATCTTCGGGCGCCGAAATATCGAATATCAAATCGGGAGCGTCAAGCCTGTTCTTGATGGAAATGGAAACATCGAAGTTCACCATGCGCGAACCGTCCCCGTCACCATCGGCCACAGAAGCACGCATACGTTCCGTAGCCTTCAGACTCAGCGTAGGATTCATAATATTCCCCCGCCAATCCACATAACTGCCGGGATTGAACTGGAACTCCTTCAACGGGATGATAGGCAGCGAATATTTCATGACGCCACCCGAAAGGGTATAGCGTCCGGTAAGGCTCATATCCCCTTGGGGAGTATACTGCATATTCAAATCACCGCCACCTTCCAGTTCGATGTATTTGCTACGGTCGGGACTCAAGTCGGCACGAAGACGGACAGCATCGTCAATATGGACGGACATATACATTTCCAATCCTCCCAAAGACATGGTAGGAACCTCATCCGCTTTTACCGACGTCGTATCGGTGAACGAGGTAAAGGTAACCAGCCCGCTGAGACGGTCTTCCACCGTTAAAGGGGAATCGGTCAACACGTAGGTTACGTTGGTATTGCCCAGCAAATTCATGTTTCCACGCATCGTGAGCCCGTCAAGCGGCCCCTTCACCGTGGCATGCAAGTCGACGAACACCTTTCCATACACCAGACTTTCGCGGGTACGCGGTGCATCCAGCAACGTATAGTTCTCTGCCAGCAGATTGAGGTTGGCAGTAGGACGCTCCATATTCCGGAAATCAACCTTACCGTCAATCGTAAACGGATTCTTGCTGGTGGTATAAATGGCAAACTTATCAAATATCAACTGATTGTCCTTTATCTGTACCGGACGGTTGTCGAACCAGTAACGTGCTCCCGCCTGGCGTGCATAGACAGACACACTGTCCAAAACAATATCACCATGCATCTGAGGCTTGTCCAGCGAACCATAAATATAAAGCCCTCCATCAATATCTCCGGTAAAGGCCACCGTTTGGTCAGGGATGAATGCATTGGCCATCTTCAATGGAAAATGCTCGAAACGGGTGGACACTTCCAGGGTATCCTTTCCGTTCTTCTGCGTCAAGATACCGTCGGCGGTCATCACTTCTTCATTATCATATGTAAAATAGGTATTCAGATAGTGCGTATTCTTGTCGCCCGGCAACCAGGTAGCCCCCAGGCCGATGTCTCCAACCGGTTGGCGTTCGTAGGTCAGTTTCTCTACATTGGCTTCGGCAGACACCTGCAGGGAAGTGGCAGTCTGTATATAATTTGCTTCGGCGGAGAACAATCCCGTAAGCCGGGGCATATAAGGAAGTACCTCCGTAAGTTCATCCAAGCGCAATCGGCTCAGTTCTACGTTTATATTCTGCAAGGAAAGGGTATCATTCTTGTCGGATTGCATACGGAAACACAGACCATCGTCGCTGTCCATATCAATATTGGCATAGACGCGCATATTCTTATGCAGATAAATCCAGTTACTATTGTCCGCAAAGTGGAATTTACGGAAAGCGATAATCGGCTCGGCAGGAATAAGGTTCAGCAGCACACCATTACCGCGACCGTGTCCTTCGGTCAACGGACGGGCATTAATACCGAATAGAACACCGGTCTGCCCTTTTCCATTCACATAATCCACAGTCAGTTCCGCATCTTCATTACGGACTTCACCCGTCAGTGTGCTACGGAACACAAACTGCGGGTTCTTGGGACCGTTTATGACACCACCTTGCAACTTCATGCGGGCAGTATCCTGCTTTACTGTAAAAAATATCGTATCGAGCTGCAAGGAGTCCATGCGCAATCCGTGAACAGCTGTACGTCCATTGATGCCGACTTGCGGAGTAAATCCGAAGCTCAGTTTGAAATCATTATAGGAAATACCCTTTGCAGCCAGGAAATAGCTGACGGGATTCTGGTTACCGGCTTCCAGATGCATGCCCGCTGAAGGAAGGACTTGGCGCAAAGCGGCATGGTCCAAACGCCGTTCATCAATCTGCTTTGTCAGGATAGAGACAAATTTATCCGACTGTTCCATCAACTTCTTCAACGTGCTGTGAGCGCGGAAACGCAGATTCAAGTCACCGGCATCAAGCCTCAACTTGAGAGAATCATGACGTGCCTCCGCTCCCATTGTAAAGGCAAACGGGTGTTTCAATGGTCGGGGCACCAAACCCAGCTTATGCAGATTCACCTCTTCCACATTTAAATCCAAAGCGCCATCCAGATAGCTGCGGTCAAGACGCATATCCGCATTTCCCTGCATCTTGAGAAGGACATTATCGCTGGCAAGACGGACGGTAGCAACGGATGACTTGAGTCCGGCATGCACATCTACACCGGAAATGTCCCAATGGCCATACTGTAGTTTTTCCAAGGAGGCATTCAAAGCGGCCACAGTTTTTCGTGATGCCACATCCACCCCTTGCCCCTTAGCGGACATCTTTGCCGTAAGAGTATAGATAGAGTCCTTGGGCAGGAAGTGATGCACCTGCAAGTTGTTGATGGCAAGGTCGGCATGGTAGGCTTCCGTAGCAAGATTATAGGCGGCGTCCAAATTCAAGGCGCCTTCCTTCTCCTTCAGTTTCAGGGCGGCAGTGCACTGCGCCCCCTCCATACCGAGACGTGCCGCAAGGTGCATACTGTCCGGCACAATGATGGAGCCATCGGGAGCAATGTCAGCTAGTCCGGTCAGGAAGTTCAAGTTCTGCGTATGCATTTCGAAGTCCATGCTTCCATTACGTTTCACACTGTCGGTCAAGCTCCAGAATTCTCCTCCCCCACTCAACGAAAAGGCTCCGGGCAGCTCAGCCGTAAAACGGGAAATCTGCATCTGCTTCAGGTTTCCTTCCGTACCGGCATGAATCACCAACGGACGGAACGGATAGGCTTCCTTGAAAGCTTCCGGCAAGCCACCGGCAAAAAGCAGTACATCCTGTTTGCCGATACGGGCATTGAAACGGGCTGTCAGACGGCCGGTGGTAGGTATATTTATCAGTTCCCAGTAAGTCTGTGCCGTAAGGTTCATCTCACTATGAGGTGTCAGCAACTTCAAAGAAGGGATACGGATAACGGTAGAATCGGCAAACAACCGCCCGGTCAGGGAGGTGACGCTCAAACCGGAACGCTCATACATGGAAAATTCCCGGATAACGGCATTCATATCTCTGCCGTAGTACATCACAGAATCAATGCCCAGGCGAATGTCGCGAAGAGCAATGTGCGAGGGGTCGAAGCCTATCGCACTCCCCGGGCCACCGGTATCATAATTGACAGAAGTTCCAGTCAGCAGGAATTTTCTCCAGCCATAGAACTGGTGTTTCAGGTCGGCAGCAGCGTCCGCAATCTCAGCATCTCCTATATGGGCTTTCAGCCCCATGGAGTCCAATGGCATCTGTAAATCGACCGAGACGTTCTTCAACTTCAGAGTATGGAGTGTGACTTTCCAGTTTAACGCAGTGTCAGTAGTGTC
>OMNU01000677.1_pt1 | contig 15587 bp, 10 predicted proteins | sample 1673511 | NCBI WGS metagenome assembly OMNU01 (sample SAMEA103958113, study PRJEB25191) | human gut metagenome | reverse complement strand
ACAGCTTGGCGTGAAATTTTTATCCCACCGTTTTTTAGGCTTTCAGGCAAACGTAAGTAACGTACAGGCTGCTGAAAGCGAGCTAGTTTTCCCTGAACCCATGTGCTCAACACAGCGAAATCTAACTCCGCGAGTGGCTCAATGACGGCCACCGGACGCTGCCCAAATTCTCGATCATCAACTGGCACCACAAAAACTTGCTGAATTTGTGGATGAGCTAGCAATACTCGCTCAACGTCCTCAGGCTGAATACCTTCCCCACCGCTGAAAAACAGATTATCTAATCGGCCAATGATCCTGAGCTCATCGTTTTGCATCTCCCCTCTGTCGCGGGTATGAAACCAACCGTCGGGATCAGCCAGCGGAAACAGTTGCCCATCACGCCAATAGCCTGAGGCCATATTGTCACCACGCAGCAGGATCTCCTCGTCTTGCAATTTCATCTCACGCCCTGGCAACGGCAACCCTACGCCGGGCAACGCATCTGCACGTTTGGCACACACTGTCGATGCCATTTCGGTCAGACCATAGCCGCACCAACAACGAATACCACGTTGTTCTGCCTGTTCGGTTAAATCAACGGGGATCATTGCGCCACCTAAAAGCACCTCTTTGAGCGTTAAGAGGGTTTCTGGCTGATTGAGCAAGCGCCAAAGCTGCGTGGGTACCAACGAGGCATGTGTGCAGCCGCGCAGAGCATCGTCCAGCACACGCATGTTGCGCACCACTAAGCAGGCACCCGCCAACAACCAACGCCAAACAATGCCCTGCCCTGAGACATGAAACAGCGGCAGGGAGAGCAGCCAGCTATCTTGCGGCCCCAGCGGCATCAGTGATAACACGCCCTTCGCGCTAGAGAGATGTGCGTTGAAGCTATGCGCAGCCGCTTTAGGCATTCCTGTTGAACCGGAAGTTAGCGTCAGCGTCGCCAAGCGCTGCGAATGCCATTGCGGCACAGTACGTGTTGGCGACACGACATCACTCGGCGCCGTCGCTAGCGTTTTGATCGGTGAAGGCCAACAAAAATCAGCCTCAGAGCTATAACCGTAACCCACATTGAGGCTCGGTAATAATTCGGCGAGCAGCGTATCAGGCAACTGCGGATTGAGTGGTAAGACACGCGCGCCGCATTGCAAAACGGCTAAATAGGCTAATAGCAGTTCAGCGCTATTTTTTCCCCGTACCGCCACTATCGCATCAGGTATAACGCCTTGCTGGATAAACGAAGCCGCCAACTGGCTGATTTTTTCATTCAATGCCAGCCAACTCATCGGCGTTTCATTTAATAATAAGGCGGTGCTATCAGGAAGCTGACTGGCCCAATGCTGCCAAGGCCAGTCGCTAAACACAGGATAAATCGGTGCAGTCATACTAGGAACGCCATACCACATCTAACGAAGCTACGTCCTGTAATGGCAGGTTATTTTCTGGCCATGGACGGATGAGCTGCGCCTGCATCAAATCGAGCGTATCTAAGCCCGGAACGGTATCCGGAGTCAGCCACGCGGCGACTCGTGCGAGCTGAGTCAAACCTAGGCTAGATTCAATACTGGAGCTAATCACCGCCTCTAATCCAATCTGATGCGCTTCAGTAATCAGCTGCTGACAACGCTGCAAGCTGCCGGTTAACGTCGGCTTGATAACAATGGCTGCAACGCCCTCTTCCGCTTCAACACGGAAATCCGGCTCACGTACACTCTCATCCCACGCGATAGCAATACCCGTTGTACGCGCAAAATCTCGTGACTCATCGCGGGTTTTACACGGTTCTTCGAGAAACGCGATACGATTACGCCACTCAGGATTGACGTATTTAGCAAAGCCATCCGCCTTGGCGCGCGTCCAACTGCGGTTAGCATCTAAACGCAGCTTGAGATCGGGCAAAGCCTCAAGCAGCACGTTAACCACCATGCCATCCCGTACCGCCTCGTATAACCCAACTTTCACCTTAGCGACTTTTTCGCCGGGTATCGCCTGCAATACGGCAAACAACTCATCAGGATCACCGGAGCACAACGGTGCCTTGCGATAATCCGCCTGTATCGGCAGTTCGCCCGAGAGCTCGGCCAGCGCGCAGCTCAGGCCGAAAGCCACCGAAGGTAGCGCATTTTCACTGAGCGATTGGCCTGCTAGCCATTGTTGCAAATCCGTCAAAGCAGCTTCCTGAGCCTGCTCTAAGGTTTCGTGACTAAATTCAGGCAAAGGGGCAATCTCCCCCCAGCCTTCATGTTCACCCTCGCGCAGGCACACTATCAACCCGTCACGAGTTTTTAGCCGCTGGTTGCGCAGAATGACGCCTGCATCCATGGGCAGGCTGTAACGGTAAAGTGTGACCTGTCGCATTATGGGTTACGCTTAAATTTAGAGAAATCAGGTTCACGTTTTTCGTTAAACGCGTTGCGTCCTTCCTGACCTTCATCAGTCATATAGAACAGCATGGTGGCGTTACCGGCGAGCTCTTGCAGACCTGCTTGACCATCGCAGTCGGCATTCAATGCCGCTTTCAGACAACGCAGCGCCATTGGGCTGTTGCGCAGCATTTCACGGCACCAGCGCACGGTTTCTTTTTCTAAATCGGCCAATGGCACCACGGTGTTAACTAAACCCATATCCAATGCTTCCTGCGCATTGTACTGGCGGCACAAGAACCAGATTTCACGCGCTTTCTTCTGACCGACGATGCGCGCCATATAAGATGCGCCCCAGCCGCCATCGAAAGAACCGACTTTTGGCCCGGTTTGACCGAAGATCGCGTTATCTGCTGCGATAGTCAGGTCACACATCATATGCAACACATGGCCACCACCGATGGAATAACCAGCCACTGCCGCGACAACGGGCTTCGGACAGGTACGGATTTGGCGCTGAAAATCCAGCACGTTCAGGTGATGAGTACCGCTTGCATCTTTATAGCCACCGTAGTCCCCACGAACCTTCTGATCGCCGCCGGAGCAGAAAGCTTTCTCGCCCGCACCGGTCAGAATGATAGTACCGATGTGATCGTCATAGCGCGCGTCAGACATTGCCTGAATCATCTCTTTAACCGTCTGAGGGCGGAAAGCGTTGCGCACCTGCGGACGGTTGATGGTGATTTTAGCGATACCGTCTGCCGATTTATGGTAGAGAATATCTTCAAAATCAGCAGAGCAGTCCTGCCACTCAATCGGTGCATACAGCTCTTGTTCGCTTGGATACAGCATAGTCAGATTCCTGTTAAAGATGTTTGGTAAGAAAATCACGCACCTGCGTCACAAACTCATTCGGATTGGCGCGATGTGCATTGTGGCCAGCGTCAGCAATAATACGCGCCGGCAAATCAGACTCCACGGCAAGCTGTTGAAACTTCGCATCTCGCTCGCCGCACAAATAAACAAAGGGGATAGCCAGCGTTTTCAGCGATGGCGTGAGCAAAGGTTGTTTGCCGAGAGAGGTCGCCTCCAGCATCGCGGCCAGTGGCTCGCCCATCTGAGCAGAGCGTAGCTCAACAAGGCATTCGCGTTCTGCCTCATTCAGTTCGGCAAAAACCGGCTGGCGATACCAGTCAGATAAAACCTCGCGCAAGGGCTGTGACCGAAAACGTTCTGCCCAGCGTGTATCATGTTCAATTCTAGCCGTGCGCTCATCCTGCGTTTTTAACCCTGGATTTCCGCCTTCAACCAGCAACGCCCTCAGCCCTGCGGGGTCCTGTACAGCATGATACATCGCTACACGTCCGCCCAATGAGTAACCGATGAGCGCGTAGGAGGAGATAGCGTAGTGTTTCAAGGTGTCTCGTAGCGAGGCATCCACGACGGCGAAATCCGCAACCGACTGCTCCGCCGAACCACCGTGCCCAGGTAAATCAACCAGCAAGTGAGCAAAATTGGGCAACTGCACGGCAAGTTCCAACCACTCTTCGGCGCTGCCCAAAAAACCATGCAGCCAAACTACTGTCGGATGTTCGGCCGTTTCTATTTTTACAGGCAGGTAGTGGGCAGCCAGAATCACAGCGCGGCAACCTGAGCCAGCAGATCGCGGAGCGTTTCTGCGCCTTCGCTTGGTGATACCTGCAATTCAATCAGGGTCGTCCCAGCGCGGCACCACCCCTGCTGTACCGCGTCGGTCAATGCATCCCAGCTTTGCGGCTGAGCATATGCTAGCTTGAACATCGCCGCCGCATGTTGAAAATCAACATCCTGTGGCATCAGGTAAAAACGTTCGCGTTCGGCCTCCGGCGTGGGCAGCATCGAGAAAATTTGCCCGCCGTTATTATTCACCACGATCAACACCGTTGGCGCTGAGCTATGGCGCAATAAGGCCAACGCATTGAGATCGTAAAGTGCAGAAAGATCGCCAACAATAGCCAGCGTCGGCTTAGCCGTTGCGCGTTGCACACCGGCGGTGGTAGAAATCAAACCATCGATGCCGCTCGCGCCGCGATTACTATAAACCGGATACCCTACGGGAAGCTGAGCAAAAGCGTCGATCAGACGAACAATCAGGCTATTGCCTACAAACAGCTGGCCATTTTCAGGCAATAACTCAGGAATACGCTGAGCAACCTGCGCCTCGCCAAAATGTTCATCCAGATATTCAGTGACGCACTGCTGTGCCGTGTCCGCTAAGATTTCCAGCTCAGGTGCCCACGGTGTACGTGGCTGAGCGGGGTGCAGAACCAACCAATCAGAAATCGAGGAGATAACACGGCGCCCGAAGTGATGAGCCGGATCTAAACGTCCTTCCAAGGGATCGATCAGCCAATATTCTTGCGGCTCACAGCTTGCCTGCCACTGTAACAGGCGTTTTCCGGTCAGGCTGCTACCAAACTGCACCACGACTTGGGCCTGATCCAACAACGCCTGCGCTTTGGGGTTCGCCAGCCACAGATCGGCACAGGGCAACGGCTGACCACTTTGCGAAAGCACATCGCCAATCAGCGGCCAGCCTAATAAATCGGCCCACTCGGCAACGCGCTCCCCCTCTTCTGCGCTCATTCGTCCAGCCAGAATCACGCCGCGTTTTTGTCGCCAATAGAACCAGTCTAACTGCTTAACCGTCGTCCGCGCGTGCACATTCGTTTCACGCAGCCACGGACGAGAATCCTGCCACCATTCTCCTAAGCCGTTAGACCACGCATCGGCGGAGCCATCATCGTCGCCGTACAAGGGTTCAGCAAACGGGCAGTTCACATGCAGCGCGCCGTGGCTGAGCTGTGCCATCGCACTATCGACGGCAGAAGCGAGCCAACGCGCAGGAATATCCGGCGTGGGGCGTGGTAAATTCAGCGTTTGGTGGGGATGAGAAGCAAAGATGCCGTTTTGACGGATTGCTTGATTAGCACCACAGTCGATGAGTTCCGGTGGGCGATCGGCGGTTAACATCACCAACCGCTCTCCCGTTAGACCCGCTTCAATGAGTGCAGGATAGAGATTCGCCACTGCAGTACCAGACGTCACGATAACAGCCACTGGCTCACCTGACGCTTTCGCGAGCCCGAGCGCCAAATGACCCAGGCCACGCTCGTCAAAATGGGTATGGCAGATGAGCTGCGCATTCGCCGCTGCTGCTAGCGTGAGCGGCGTAGAGCGGGAGCCCGGAGCAATACAGATATGGCGAACACCGTGGCGGGTTAACGCCTCTAGTAACAACGCGGCCCAGTGGCGGTTAAATACACTTGTCGACATGGCAGCTCAGCAGTCTGGTTGATTAAGGATTGTCTCAGCTTAGCCCACTCATAGGAACTCATCTGAGCCAGGGAAGGGAAAACTGATGATTTATTCGCTGCCCGACGGTCTTTCAAAATCATAACGTAAAGTAACCTTATGTTTTTGAAAGAAAATCGAACAGGATAATTGGTGCAATATGTTACACCAGCATTCCAAAGACCACAATCAGCTAAGGGGGGTATGTCTGGCCAGCATGGCCGAGCAACGATAATTCAGTCTATGAAAACTCTGTTTCCAACAACGTTCTCAACCCTGCCGCCTTATTCTCAATCTCCAGCCATTCTTGTTCAGGATCGGAACCTGCAACGATACCGGCTCCGGCGTACAGATGGATATGATCGCCTTGGATTAACGCCGAGCGCAGCGCAACGGCAAACTCTGCCTGTTCCAGTGCCAGATAGCCCGCAGAACCTGCATACCATCCGCGATCGAAAGGTTCATCGCGCATTATGAATTGGCGCGCTGGCTCACGAGGCAATCCCGCCACTGCGGCGGTTGGCTGTAAACGACGCAGGCAGTCCGCATCGTTGTCATGAATCAGCGTGGCATGGATCGGGCGACGTAGATGCTGCACTTTTCGCAGTCGGATCACCTCTGCTGGCATAACGTCTAGCGCCTGAGCTCCGCCCTGCAAACGCTGGCAAATATCATCTACTACCAGTAAATTTTCATGCTGATTCTTACGATCGGACATCAGCCATTGCGCATTTTCCTGCGCCTGTGCATCGCTGCTTCCGCTCGCGACGGTGCCAGCCAGAGCCTCAGTTTCTAACGACAGTTGCTGGCGGCGATAGAGCCGTTCTGGTGATGAACCTAAAAACGCACGTTCCGGTGCAAGAGCCAGCATAAAGTGATAGCAGCGATGGTTCACTGCGCGACTGGCAGATAAAAACTGGGCAGCCCGCAGCGGTTGAGACAGTTTCAGCGTGGTGCGGCGAGCCAGCACGACTTTTTCAAATGCCTTATGCTCTATTTCGACCAGCGCATGATTAAGCAGGTTGCACCAAGCATCGTGCTCAGGTTGATGATGAGCCGCAAGCACGACAGTCTGCAACGGAGGCAGAGGCTGGATCTGACATAGGTCTGCTAAATCATTCAGCGCAATATCCAGATCCTGCTGTAGTGACGTTTCCCCATAGAGATACACCACCAGTTCAGCCTTACCCGCATGGCGCATTAGCGCAATGCGCGGTAAAAACAGCAGGCTGTTGATTGTGCCATAGCCATCCAGTTCAACCTGACCAAACGCGTTCAGGCCCCAAATGCGTAATTCTGGGCAATCATTTTTCCGAATAAATTCTTGCGCCTGCTCAGCATCCGTAAAGGTACATACGGCACCGCATACGGCCGCCTCTTCAGCGCCATCTCGGTGGCGCCAATAGAATTGTGGAAATAGCGGCTGAGAGGCCAGCCACTCGAGCATCTGAGTGCCATCTTTCAAACTACAAGGCAACGCAACGCGGACCAACCCCGATTGCTCGGCAGCGGCTTGGCGTAACAAAGGAATAATGCGTTCTACCAGAGCGGAAAGATGAACCACGACAACCTCGGGCGGCTAAAAGAAGAAGTGTGGAATTATACGGTGGATTAATAAGAAGGAAAGCAACCAGAAGAGTTATCAGCACAGCCAGCGAGTAATCGGTGAAAAACCCACCACCTGTTAACATTTTACGTCTTATCAGCTGACCAATTTCGTCTCTGTATCAACGTTTGGCCGGCGGGAGTCACCACGTATCACGCTGTAATTAAAGTCTGCGCTTGCTACGTTCAGATCACGCTAGTAATAGCAGAGCCTAGCATGGTTAATGCTGATCGTTTAAGAGATCGAGATACACGGGGTTAGCACACCGCGGGGCGCTCCGGCAGCTAAAGCTGCTACGACCCCATCGGTGTACTTCCCCTAAAATCACGCTTAAGTGACCAGCATTAGCCCTAAGGCTGGTTTCATTGGCTGAATAGCGAGATTACAGCAGATCAGCGATCATTTTTTCCAGTTTGCCCTGGTCTACGGCAAACTTACGGATGCCATCAGACAGTTTATCAACGGCCATTGGATCCTGATTGTGCTGCCAGTAGAACTCAGCTTCGGTCAGACGCGCTGGACGCGCTTTGATTTCACCGGTGTAGCTCAGCTTACGCTCAACGTCGCCCTGTGCTTCAGACAGTTCTTTTAACAATGCAGGTGCGATAGTCAGACGGTCACAACCAGCCAGTTCCAGAATTTCGCCCATGTTACGGAAGCTTGCGCCCATAACCACGGTTTCATAGCCGTGCTGCTTGTAGTATTCGTAGATTTCGGTCACAGACACTACGCCCGGATCTTCGTTTGGCGCGTATTCTTTCTTATCGGTGTTAGCTTTGTACCAGTCAAGGATACGACCAACAAACGGAGAAATCAGGTATACGCCAGCTTCTGCACAAGCACGAGCCTGCGCGAAGGAGAACAACAGAGTCAGGTTACAGTTGATACCTTCTTTTTCCAGCTGTTCAGCAGCACGGATACCCTGCCAAGTAGAAGCCAGTTTGATCAGAATGCGATCGTTGCTAATGCCAGCATCGTTATACATTTTGATCAGACGCTTAGCCTTAGCGACGCTTGCTTCAGTGTCATAAGACATGCGGGCGTCAACTTCAGTAGAAATACGGCCCGGAACCAGTTTCAAGATTTCCAAACCGATATTGACGGCCAGCTTATCTGAAGCATCCACAACCTGCTGAGCTTTGTCGTTGCTCTGGCTGCGAGCCCAAGCGATAGCTTCATCGATCAGCTTACGGTATTCAGGAATTTGTGCCGCATTCAGAATCAAAGAAGGGTTGGTCGTTGCATCTTGTGGTTGATACAACTTCATTGCGGCGATATCGCCGGTGTCGGCCACAACGGTGGTCAGCTGGCGTAGGGATGTCAGTTTATCGGTCATTTTTAGCGTTTCCATTATTGGTGCATAAAACCAGAATTAATGCAGCAATGGTTTTGCTTGTCACTTTTGAGCTATAACACTGATAACCCCAAGTGAATAACGCCATTGTGCATGAACTGTTGGCGGTTTATGACGTGCCTATCGCTGATAATAACACGCATCACGTGTTGCGCAATGCACTAAACTCGTCATAAAACCTATCACTTTTATCGGTTCTAACGCAGAAATGGCAAGCAACCGTTTTCGGCCTAAGTAAAAACAGCGCACAGCCTATAACAAGAATAAATCGCCATAGGTTTTCAAACTTATGCTACATTCTTGCCGTTTTTTCAAACCACACTTTTGCGCGAGTTGCGCAACGCCGAAGCCCATTTGTCACAATAAAAATATCCTCGGCTAGGTAAAATTTGCGTAATGCTTGCCGATGTAGTTACAGCAGGTATAGTTACGCTAAGTAATTAAACACCAGGAGAGCATTTTGACGGATCTAATTAACTTTATTAACAACATATTATGGGGATCGGTGCTGATCTATCTTTTGATCGGTACGGGGATCTTTTTCACGATCCGAACCGGCTTCATTCAGTTTCGACATTTCGGCCATATGTTTTCGGTTTTAAAGAACAGCAATAAGGCCGACAGCTCAGGTATTTCTTCCTTTCAGGCGCTATGTACCAGCCTTGCCGCCCGCGTTGGCACAGGCAACTTAACCGGCGTCGCCATTGCGATTACCGCAGGCGGGCCCGGAGCCGTTTTCTGGATGTGGGTGGTCGCTATTATCGGCATGTCGACATCCTTTATTGAAAGTACGCTGGCTCAGTTATACAAAACCAAAGACGATCAAGGGAACTATCGCGGCGGCCCAGCCTACTACATGGAGAAAGGGCTAGGCATGCGCTGGATGGGAGTGCTGTTTTCCATCTTCTTAATTATCGCATTTGGTTTGGTATTCAACGCCGTCCAGTCAAATTCTATCGCACAGGCAACAGCCGTCGCCTTTGGTGTACAGCCATTTTATGTTGGCATTGGATTGGTGATCCTCAGTGGCGCTATTATTTTTGGTGGGCTACGTTCAATTGCCAAAACAGCAGAGCTCATTGTTCCGTTTATGGCTATTGCCTATCTTCTGCTCGCGTTCTGGGTGGTGGGGCATAATCTAAGTCGTATGCCTGAAGTGATTATGCTGATCTTTAGAAGCGCTTTTGGTCTGCAGGAGGCCGCGGCCGGCGCGGTCGGTTATGGTATTGCCCAAGCAATGACGCAAGGGATTCAGCGCGGTCTATTCTCAAACGAAGCGGGAATGGGCTCAGCGCCTAACGCAGCAGCGTCAGCAACCCCTTACCCGCCGCATCCGGCGTCACAAGGCTATGTGCAGATGTTTGGAGTGTTTGTAGATACTTTGGTTATCTGTAGCGCTACAGCCGCTATCATCCTGTCATCCGGAGCATTAGAGCATACGTCAGGTTCCATCAGCGGTATTGAACTCACCCAGCGTGCACTCTCTTCTGCCGTGGGAGGGTGGGGCACTATCTTTATCGCCACCGCCATCTTCTTCTTCGGCTTTACGTCAATCATCGCTAACTACTCCTATGCTGAAAGTAATCTCATTTTCCTTGAGCATAACCATCCTGCTGGGCTGATGCTGTTTCGTTGCTGCACGCTCGGCATGGTGATGTTTGGTACCCTTGCCGAATTACCGCTAGTGTGGAAGATGGCCGATCTTTCGATGGCGATGATGGCCATCACTAACCTAATTGCCATTTTGCTGCTCTCAGGCGTGGCGCTCAAACTGGCTAAGGACTATAACCACCAGCGCAGTATTGGCCGATTACCTACTTTTGACATCAGCCAATACCCTGAAATCCAACAGCAGGTTGAGCCCGGTATTTGGGACAAGCCTAAATCTGAATAATCCATAGACTCCATCATCCGCTATTCATCATTAGGGGAGCAAACTATCGCTCCCCTATCACACTGATTCATCACTCCGCATAATAAATTTGTTACATTAGTCACCAGACACTAACCACAGGATCGATCCATGCTGATTATTATTTCACCTGCCAAAACGCTGGATTATGAAAGTCCGCTGGCGACAACGCGCTTTACCCAACCTGAGTTGCTCGATCACTCTGCCGAACTGATGGAGTACTGTCGTGAGCTAACACCTGCGCAAATCGGCAGTCTGATGAAAATCAGCGATAAATTAGCAGGCCTAAATGCGGCTCGTTTTGCAGAATGGCAGCCTAATTTCACGCCGCAAAATGCCCGTCAGGCTATTTTGGCATTCAAAGGCGATGTTTATACGGGTCTTCATGCTGAAGATTTCAGCGAGCAAGACTTCGACTTTGCTCAACAACACCTACGCATGCTCTCTGGACTGTATGGTTTACTGCGTCCGTTGGATTTGATGATGCCTTATCGTTTAGAGATGGGCATCAAGTTACACAACGCTAAAGGCAATGACCTGTATAGCTTCTGGGGCGATTTGCTCACCGAAAAATTAAACCAGCAACTAAAAGAACAAGGCGATGATGTGCTGATCAATTTGGCCTCCGATGAGTACTTTAAAGCCGTCAAACCCGCCAAACTGGATGGCCAACTGATTAAGCCAGTGTTTTTAGATGAGAAAGGTGGGAAATTTAAAGTCATCAGTTTCTACGCTAAAAAAGCGCGTGGACTAATGAGCCGCTTTATTATCCAGAACCAATTGACTCAGCCAGACCAGCTGAAAGATTTCAACCTTGAAGGTTATTTCTTTGATGAAGAAAAAATTGATAAATCAGGCAGCGAGCTAATTTTTAAACGCCACGAGGCGTAAACCGCTGACAACGTTGCAGGGAGCAAGAAACATATGAATGTGCTCCTTGCTCCCTCGGCGTGGTAGACCCGCGTATCTCGATCTCTTAAACGATCAGGACACCTAGCTTTTTATCACTTATTTTCGCGTTTTCACTTTGCCCATTGCATCATAAAAGCGCGAAGCGGAACGAAATCTGCCGCCATCTGATGCGAGAGCAGAGGCAAATTGGCGCGTTCTGCCAGTTCGGCAGGCAAAGGTAAGTCGCTAGATAAAATCTCGTCAACCACCTCTTTAAATTTCGCTGGGTGCGCAGTGCCCAAGAACAAACCAAACTCGCCCGGTTGCAATGTATCGCGCAACACACGATACGCAATCGCAGCATGTGGCTCAGAGATATACCCCAACTGGGAAAGTTCGCGCACGGTCTGGCGTGTGACATCATCAGAAACATGCCCATACGCCAACTCTTTTAGCTGCCAAATTTTACGCCGGAATAGCTCTTCTACTCGTGGCCAGTTATTTGGGCGGCTCACATCCATCGCATTCGACAATGTCGCTACGGTGTTGTGCGGTTGCCATTGTCCCGTAGCAAGAAAACGAGGCACGGTATCGTTCGCGTTGGTCGCCGCGATAAAGCGTTTGATTGGCAGCCCCAACGATTTCGCCAACAGACCCGCGGTTAAATCACCAAAGTTACCGCTGGGAACAGAAACCACCAACTGGTTGCGCGCTTCCTGCGGGAGTTGAGCCACAGCTTCAAAGTAATAACAGATTTGCGCCAACAATCGGCTGATATTGATAGAGTTAGCAGAGTTAAGTCCCAATGCCTTTTTCAGTTCTTCATCATCAAAAGCCTGTTTGACCAGCGCCTGACAATCATCAAAATCCCCCTCAATGGCAATCGTCTGAATATTTCCACCTAAGGTACAAAATAACTTTTCCTGCAGTGGGCTAATTTTGCCCTGCGGGTACAGAATAACAACCCGCACGTTTTCCAAGCCATAAAACGCATGGGCCACTGCAGCTCCGGTATCGCCCGAAGTCGCCGTCAGAATGGTCACTGGCTCACTGCCAGCGACTTCCTGCAGCATCTGCGCCATAAAGCGCCCGCCGAAGTCTTTAAACGCTAGCGTAGGCCCATGGAAGAGCTCCAATGCGGCAATGTCAGGCTCAACCGAAGCAACTGGTGCAGGGAAAGCAAACGCTGCTTTGACTCGGCGATAAATCACGTCTGCTGAGAATTCATCCCCCAGATATGCCGATAAAATATTAGCACTGCGGGTAACAAAATCTTGTTGTAAGAGATTATCGATCTCTGTCAGTTCAAACTCAGGGAGCTCGAGAGGGAAAAATAGCCCCTGATTCTTACCTAACCCCTGTTTAATCGCCTGCGCAAAGCTGACCTGCTCGTTATGATCTTTCAAATTATAAAGTTTCATGCATTATCCCAGTCGTCGTGCGCCTGCGTTATCCAGACGGCAAATGTGAACAAAACCTTCTTCGTTTTGCAGATAGTTATTTTCCAGCCACTGTGCCATACGCTGAGCAGTATCTTGACGATCGCAAATGGCAAACAGCGTTGGGCCAGAACCAGAAATCCCGCAGGCTAGTGCGCCGATATCCTGCGCAGCCTGACGTGCCTGCGCAAATCCGGGTAACAGTCGAGTACGGTATGGTTCGGCAATAACATCATGCATCAATTTAGCCGCCAAAACGGGCTGGCGGGTATGGCACGCATGGATGAAACCGGCCAGATAGCGTCCGTGGCTGATACAGTCTTGTCGGCGATACTGAGCAGGTAAAATAGCGCGGGCTTCAGCGGTGGAAACTTTGATGCCCGGATAAGCCATCACCCAGAACCATTCATCGAAACCGGGAACGGTTTGGCTAATGATGCCGTTTTCTTCCAAAATCAACTGCAACCCACCGAGGTAACACGGTGCTACGTTGTCATAATGCACGCTGCCGGAAATGCGCCCTTCCATTTCCCCCATCAGGGCTAATAGCTGAGTTTGATCGAGTGGTTGCTCCGCGAATTCATTGAGAGCCATTAATGCGGCCACAACGGAGCAAGCACTAGATCCTAAACCAGAGCCAATAGGCATATTCTTTTCTAGTACCATCGCTACCGGCAGCTCGTGACCAATGGCCTGACAGAAGCGCTCCCAGCACTGATATACAATGTTATCTTTCGGATCGCTTGGCAGCTTACTCACGAAGCGACCTTTCGCACTCAAGCTGAATACATCCGCAGCTTCAACGCTAACGCAATCACCAAGAAATTGGCCATCAATAGGTGACACGGCGGCCCCCAACACATCAAAACCCACGCTGACGTTACCAATTGAAGCCGGTGCGTAAACCTTAACCATATTAGACTCCCAACTTCCATGACAAAGTACGCAGCAAATCTGCAAATACACCGGCAGCGGTCACGTCGTTACCCGCACCGTAGCCCCGCAGAACCAGTGGAATCGGCTGATAATAGCGACTGTAAAACGCTAAGGCATTTTCGCCATTTTTCACTTTATAGAGCGGATCATTGCCATCCGCTTCTACCATTTTGACCTGACAGCGACCATCAACAATTTGTCCAACGTAACGCAGCACCGCTCCTTTCGCGCGCGCTTTCTCCACTCGTTCAGCAAACCCATCGTCTAACTGTGGTAGGTGAGCCAAGAACGCCGATGTATCCCCACCTGCGTCGAAATCGGCAGGCAGCACAGACTCAACCTCAATGTCGTTCAGCTCCATGCTGTAGCCCGCTTCACGCGCCAAAATAAGTAGCTTACGTGCGACGTCCATTCCAGAAAGATCGTCACGTGGATCGGGCTCGGTATAGCCGAGTTTCTTCGCCTCAAGCGTGGCTTGCGATAAAGACATCCCCTCCTCTAACTTGCCGAAAATAAAGGAGAGAGAACCAGACAAAATCCCAGAGAACTGTACTAGCTCATCGCCAGCGCTCAGCAAATTTTGCAGGTTTTCGATAACCGGCAAACCCGCACCGACGTTGGTGTCGTATAAAAACTTACGGCGCGACCCCGCTGCTGCCTGACGCAGTTGATGGTAGTAGTTCATTGAACCGGTGTTGGCTTTTTTGTTTGGCGTCACGACGTGGAAACCGTTACCGAGGAAATCTGCGTACTGATCGGCAACAGCCTGACTCGACGTGCAATCCACAATCACCGGATTCAGCAGATGATATTCGTTCACTAAACGGATCAGGCGGCCAAGGTTAAATGGCTCTTTGGCATCGGCCAATTCATCCTGCCAACGGGCCAGATCGATACCGTGCACATTGGTTAATAGCGCGCGGGAATTCGCAATGCCGCAAACGCGTAAATCGATATGTTTGTTCTTCAGCCATGACTGTTGGCGGTGGATCTGCTCTAACAAAGCCCCACCCACGCCACCAGAGCCAATCACAAAGACTTCGATAACCTGATCGGTATTGAACAACATCTGATGGCTAACGCGCACGGCGGTAGTGGCTGAATCATTGCTGACAACAACGGAAATCGAGCGTTCGGAAGAGCCCTGCGCAATCGCAATAATATTGATATTCGCGCGCGCCAAAGCCGAGAAGAATTTTGCGGAGATACCGCGCATGGTGCGCATACCATCGCCTACCACCGAGATAATCGCTAAGTGCTCGGTCACATCCAGCGCTTCCAACAGACCGTCTTTGAGCTCCAGATAGAACTCTTCATTCAACGCCCGCTGTGCGCGATCCAGCTCGCCCTGCGGGATACAGAAACTGATGCTGTATTCCGAAGAGGATTGCGTGATAAGGACCACCGAAATACCGCTGCGTGACATAACGGCAAACACGCGCGCCGCCATACCGACCATCCCTTTCATCCCCGGACCTGAAACGTTAATCATCGCCATATTGTTCAGGTTAGTGATCCCTTTTACCGGCACGCCGTCAGAACCACTTTCGCGTCCGATGAGCGTTCCCGGCGCTTGTGGGTTGGCGGTATTTTTGATTAGGCAGGGAATTTGGAACTGGGCGATGGGAGAGATGGTGCGAGGATGAAGAACTTTGGCGCCAAAATACGAAAGCTCCATGGCTTCCTGATACGACATCGATTTAAGCAGTCTGGCATCGGGCACAGTGCGCGGATCGCAGGTATAAACGCCATCCACGTCAGTCCAAAT
>OMNU01000676.1_pt1 | contig 15594 bp, 14 predicted proteins | sample 1673511 | NCBI WGS metagenome assembly OMNU01 (sample SAMEA103958113, study PRJEB25191) | human gut metagenome | reverse complement strand
ATTTAAAGTGCGGCTCGGTACAATGCACAAATAATTGTTATTTCTTTGGCAATTCGCATAATTGACGCAAATTTCACAAACCCGTATAATATAAGTAAACTGGTAAGACCAGTGCGGCGCGCAGTATCTCCGCACCGCGGGAGAGGGCATTTCTGCCCGATCGCACAGAATAGGGAGGACCCCATGTACACCTTAGGTATCGACATCGGCAGCACCACTTCCAAGTGCGCCGTTCTTAAAGACGGAAAAGAGCTGGTGGCCCACAGCCTCCAAACCGGCGGCCTGGGCACCGGCGGGCCGGAGGAGGCGCTGGCGCAGCTGTGGCAGACCAGCGGCCTGACCCGGGCCGATATGGCCTGCGCCTTTGTCACCGGCTACGGCCGCAAGAACTACCAGGGCGCCGACGGCGAGATCAGCGAGCTGACGGCCCACGCCCTGGGCGGGCGCTTCGTGTTCCCGGACCTGCGTACCGTCATCGACATCGGCGGCCAGGATGCCAAGGTCATCGCCCTGTCGCCCTCCGGCAAGATGGTGAACTTCGTCATGAACGATAAGTGCGCCGCCGGTACGGGGCGGTTTCTGGATGTGATGGCCTCTATCCTCCGCCTGGATGTGGACGATCTGGATGCCGAGGCCGCCAAGGCCGCGGCCCCCGCCGCTATCTCCAGCACCTGCACCGTGTTTGCCGAGAGCGAGGTCATCAGTCAGCTGGCTAACGGCGTCAGGCGCCCCGACCTGGTGGCGGGCATCTGCCGCAGCGTGGCAAGCCGTGTGGCGGCCCTGGCCCGGCGGGCGGGCGTCACGGAGCAGGTCTGTCTCTCCGGCGGCGTGGCCCGGAATGACGCGGTGCGCCAGGCCCTCAGCGAGGAGCTGAACGTCCCCGTCAGTGTGGACCCGCTGGCCCAGTATTTCGGCGCCATCGGCGCGGCCCTGTGGGCATATAAGCAGACGACATGAATAAACAGAAATATGTTTCGATAAAAGCTGTGAGGAGGAACTGAAATGGCAGAAGAAGTGAAGAAGGCCCCGAAGCCCGTGGATCCCAATTCCGCCAAGTATAAGCTGGGCAAGATCGCGGCGGACGCCTATGTGGATGCCATCGAGGCCAAGAAGCGCGGCGAGAAGGTTGCCTGGGTCTCCAGCAACTTCCCTGTGGAGATCCCGGAGACTATGGGCATCGCCACCGTGTACCCCGAGAACCAGGCCGCCGGCATCGCTGCCCGCGGCGCGGGCACAAGAATGTGCGAGGTGGCGGAGTCCGAGGGCTACTCCAACGACATCTGCGCCTACGCCCGCGTGTCGCTGGCCTACGCCAAGCTGAAGTCCTGTCCCGAGCAGGACGTGGCCATGCCTGACGTACTGCTGTGCTGCAGCAACATCTGCTCCTGCATGATCAAGTGGTATGAGAACCTGGCCCGTGAGCTGAATATCCCCATGATCCTGCTGGATATCCCCTTCAATCCCGACTATGAGGTGTCCGACGCGGAGGTGGCCTACGTCACCGGCCAGTTCTGGGACGCCGTGAAGCAGCTGGAGGAGATCACCGGCAAGAAGTGGTCCGACGAGAAATTCAAGGAGGTCACCGGCTTCTCCTGCCGCTCCAGCCGCGCATGGCTGGCGGCCACCGGCTGCGCCAGGTATGTGCCGTCCCCCTTCAACGGCTTCGACCTGCTGAACCACATGGCCGTCATGGTCACGGCCCGGGGCAAGTCCACCGCCGCCGACGCCATGGAGACCCTGCTGAAGGAGTACGAGGACAACCACAAGAACGGTACCTCCACCTTCCGGGGTGAAGAGAAGTACCGCATCATGTTTGAGGGCATCGCCTGCTGGCCATACCTGCGTGCCACCAGCACCGGCCTGAAGTCCCGGGGCATCAACATGGTCACCACCATCTACGCCGACGCCTTCGGCTTCGACTACAACACCTTTGACGAGATGATCCGCGCCTACTGCAAGGTGCCCAACGCCATCAATTTGGAGATGAGCCGCGACAAGCGCATCAAGCTCTGCAAGGACAACCACGTGGAGGGTATGCTGGTGCATACCAACCGCTCCTGCAAGCTGTGGAGCGGCTTCATGTACGAGATGAGCCGCCAGATCGGCAAGGCCTGCGATATCCCCGTGGTCAGCTTCGACGGCGATCAGGCCGACCCCCGCAACTTCTCCGAGGCCCAGTACGACACCCGCGTGCAGGGTCTGACGGAGATCATGGAAGCCAACAAGACTGCGAAAGGAGTGTAAGGCATGAACGACATCCTGAACCGTTTTCATGAGATTGCCGTCTCTCCCAAGGCGCAGATGGAGCGCTACCTGGCCGACGGCAAGAAGGTCGTCCTGTGCGGCCCTGTGTATACGCCGGAGGAGATCATCCACGCCATGGGCTTCGTGCCTATGGGAGCCTGGGGCGGCGATGTAGCGCTGAACCGCGCCAAGGAATACTGTCCCGCCTTCCTCTGCGCCATCGTCCAGTCCCTGCTGGAGCTGGGCATCAACGGTGCCTACGAGGGCGCGTCCGCTATCGTCATCCCCTCCCTGTGCGATACCCTGAAAACCGTGGGCGAGAATTGGAAGTACGCCGTGCCGTCCATCCCCTTCATCCCCATGACCTATCCCCAGAACCGCAAGCCCGCCTACGGCGTGGCCTATACAAAGGCCGGCTATGAGCGCGTGATCCGCGACCTGGAGAAGCTGGGCGGCACGTTCTCCGAGGAGAAGCTGCTTGCCTCCATCAAGGTCTACAACCGCCACAACGCCGCCATGCGGAAGATCGACGAGCTGTTGGCTGTTCACCCGGAGATCACCGCCGCCCAGCGCAGCGACATCTTCAAGAGCGCCTTCTTCATGACCAAGGAGGAGCACACGGAGCTGGTGGAGGCGCTCATTGAGAAGCTGAAAGCCCAGACTCCCGCCGCGGAGAAGCTGCCCATCGTCATCTCCGGCATCCTGACGGACGCCCCGGCGCTGAACGCCATTCTGGACGAAATGGGCCTGCACATCGTGGCCGACGACGTGGCCGCCCAGTCCCGCCAGTACCGCACCGACGCACCGGAGCGCGATGACGCCCTGAACGCGCTGGCCGAGAAGTTCGCCGCCATGGGCAACTGCTCTGTGCTGTACGATCAGGAGAAGAACCGGGTGAAGTGGATCGTGGACACCGCCAAGGCGAGAAGCGCCAAGGGTGTTCTGGTGGTGCTGACCAAGTTCTGCGACCCGGAGGAATTCGACTATGTGATGATCAAGAAGGCCTGCGAGGCCGCCGACCTGCCCCTGACGCTGGTGGAGGTGGACCGTCAGATGGTGCGGTTTGAGCAGGTGCGAACCAACCTCGAGACCTTCCGCGATCTGCTGAAAATGTAAGCAACACACCATTTATTAACATACATGGAGGAACGATATGAGTGAAGTAAAGCGTCCCCTCGAGGGCGTAAAGGTGCTGGAGCTGGCCACCTTTATCGCCGCCCCCTGCTGCGCCCGCTTTCTGGCGGATCTGGGCGCCGAGGTCATCAAGGTCGAGGCCCCCGTCGGCGACCCCCTGCGCTATACCGCCGTCAACGAGGGCCGTCCCCAGGACCAGAAGGAGAACACCTCCTACGATCTGGAGAACGCCGGCAAGACCTGCGTCTGCCTGAACACCAAGACCCCCGCCGGACGTGAGGCGCTGGAGAAGCTCATCGCCGAGGCGGACATCTTCATCACCAACTGGCGCCAGAACCCCCTGAAGAAGGCCGGCCTGGACTATGAGACGCTCCACGCCAAGTACCCCAGGCTGGTGTATGGCTTCGTGTCCGGCTACGGCGAGAAGGGCCCCGATAAGGACCTGCCCGGTTTTGACTTCACCGCCTTCTTTGCCCGCGGCGGCATCCTGGGCACCCTGTTTGACAAGGACGCCCTGCCCATGCTGACCATCGCCGGCTTCGGCGACCATCAGGTGGGTATGTACCTGGCCTCCGGCGTGCTGGCGGCGCTGTACCGCGCCCGCGAGACGGGCATCGGCGACCGCGTGGTGGTCTCCCTGTTCCACAGCGCCATCTGGGATGTCTCCCTGCTGCTGCAGGCCAGCCAGTACGGTGACCCCACCACCCAGTACCCCCTGTCCCGCCGCACCCTGCCCAATCCCCTGGTGGTGGCCCACAAGACCAAGGACAACAAGTGGCTCCAGATCGCCATGCCCCAGTACAACCGCCACTATCCCATCTTTATGAACGCCATCGGCCACCCCGAGCTGGCCGAGGATCCCCGCTACTATCCCCAGACCAACCTACAGGCCAACATCGAGGAGTTCTACGACTTCCTGGTGGCCGAGATGGCCAGCCGCACCCTGGACGAGTGGTGCAAGCTGATGGATGCCAACGATCTGCCCTACGCCGTGGCCCAGACCTGGGATCAGCTGCTGGTGGATAAGCAGGCATGGGCCTCCGGCTGCTTCTACGAGATGGAATATTCCAACGGCAATAAACGCACCATGGTCCGGCCTCCCGTTATCTTCGAGGAGACGGAGCTGCCTCCCTACAACCGCGGTCCGTACCTGGGCGAGCAGACCGAACTGGTGCTGAAGAACCTGGGCTACACCGACGAGCAGGTGGCTGCCATGATCGCCGCCGGCGAGGCGGTGCCCATGGATCCTTCCCTGAAAGACTGACGGCGGCGGCGGGATCTTTTCCGCCAATACTTCGTTGCAGGTACTTGACGTACACAAAGTACGCCTGCGCCCCTGCGCCTCGTCTTGGCGAAAAATCTTTCCGCCGTTGGAGAAGAAAGATCAACGCAAACTGACCCGGCGACTTGAGGAAAAGCAAACTATAAGGGCGCGGCGCGTTGAGGAGCGCGCCGCCGCCCCCGGAATGTGAAGGAGAAGAATCATGAAGATCGCTGCTTACGAAGTACGTCCCGACGAGAAGCCCGTCATCGAGGGCCTGTGCAAGAAATACGGTATCGAGCTGATCTCCACCCCCGCAAATCTGGATAAGACCACCGCCCATATGGCCGCCGGCTGCGACGGTGTTACCACCCTGGGCCAGAGCGACTATTCCAACGCCGTTCTGGACGAGCTGAAGGGCTATGGCGTGCAGGTGCTGGCCAGCCGCTGCGTGGGCTATAACCACATGAACTGCGACTACGCCCGATCTCTGGGCTTCCGCCTGTGCAACGGCGCTTACGCGCCCAACGGCGTGGCGGAATACACCGTTATGGCCATCCTGATGTGCATCCGCAAGTTCAAGAAGGCGCTGTACAACACCAACGACAACGACTTCACCCTGAAGGGCAAGATGGGCCGCGAGCTGCGTACCATGACCGTGGGTGTCATGGGCACCGGCAAGATCGGCTTCACCATCATCAAGTGCCTCAGCGGCTTCGGCTGCCGTATCATCGCCAACGATGTCTATGAGAACGATGCCGTCCGTGCGTACGCCGAGTATGTGGACCTGGACACCCTGTACCGTGAGTCCGACATCATCACCATCCACACCCCGCTGCTGCCCGAGACCACCGGCATGATCGACCGCGAGGCCATCGCCAAGATGAAGGACGGCGTGGTGTTCATCGACAACGCCCGGGGCGAGCTGATGGATATCGATGCCGTCACCGAGGCGGTGGAGTCCGGCAAGTTCGGCGCGCTGTTTATGGATGCCTTCCCCGGCGAGACCGGCATCATCCACGTTCCCCACGATGAGGACATCATCCGCACCCCCGGTATGCCCTACTTCAAGCTGAAGTACCTGCGCTCCTTCGTCAACGTCTACCACACGCCCCACATGGCCTTCTTCACCGAGGAGGCCGCGGAGCAGATGGCCGAGTGCGGCGTCAACAGCATCTATGAGATTTTGACAGAGGGTAAGTCCAAGCACGAGATCCCCTGCTGAGCAGAGCAGTGACCCATACTTTAACAGGAGGAAAACTATGATTTTCGACGCAAAGCATGAAATGATCCGCAAGCTGGTCCGCCAGTTTGCCGAGACCGAGCTCACCACCGAGGTCCTTGACAAGGTGGAGGAGACCGGCGAGTTTCCCGAGGAGATCGTGGACAAGATGGCCAAGTGCGGCTTTCTTGGCCTGAAGATCCCCCGCGAGTACGGCGGTGCCGGTGCCGATACCCTGGCCTATGTCATCATGATCGAGGAGATCGCCCGTGTCTCTGCTGTGGCCAGCCTGTACGCCAATACCCCCAACTCTCTGGGCGGCGGCCCCCTGATGCAGGCGGGCACCCCCGAGCAGCTGGAGAAGTATCTCCGTCCCTCCGTGGAGAACAAGGTGAAGATCGTCTTCGGCCTCACCGAGCCGGGCGCCGGCTCCGACGCCAGCAGCATGGTCACCACCGCCGTGAAGGATGGCGACGACTACATCCTCAACGGCCGTAAGTGCTTTATCTCCGGCGCGCCTCTGGCCGACTACTGCATCGTCTACGCCAAGACCGACATGAGCCGCGGCAATAAGGGTATCTCCGCCTTTATCGTGGACATGAAGGCCCCCGGCGTCTCCTGCGGCAAGCACGAGGCCAAGATGGGTCTGGTGGGCTACGCCACCTCCGACGTGGTGCTGGAGGATGTCCGCGTCCACAAGAGCGATATGCTGGGCAAGGAGAACATGGGCTTTATCAACGCCATGAAGACGCTGGACGGCGGCCGCCTGGGTGTGTCCGCCCAGTCCATCGGTCTGGCCCAGGGCTGCCTGGATGAGGCCATCAAATACTCCAAGGAGCGCGTCCAGTTCGGCAAGCCCATCTGCAAGAACCAGGCCATCGCCTTCATGCTGGCGGATATGGCAACCAAGCTGACCGCCGCCAAGGAGCTGGTCTATATGGCCGCCCAGATGAAGGACAGAAACGACCCCAACGCCTCCATGTACTGCTCCATGGCCAAGTACTTCGCCTCCGAGACGTGCAACGAGATCGCCGCCAAGGCCGTGCAGATCCACGGCGGCTACGGGTACATCAAGGAGTACCCCGTCGAGCGTAAGTACCGCGACTGCCGCGTGTTCACCATCTACGAGGGGACCTCTCAGGTCCAGCAGATGGTCATCTCCGGCAATTTGCTGAAGTAATGCGGAAAGGAGCAAGAATAGAATGAAGCTTATCGTATGTGTCAAGCAGGTGCCCGACACCTCCGGCAAGGTTGCCGTCAACGCCGACGGCACGCTGGACCGCGCCTCCATGCAGACCATCATCAACCCCGACGATATGAACGCCGTCGAGGCCGCCCTGGCCCTGAAGGATCAGCTGGGCTGCCCCGTTATCGCCGTGTCCATGGGCCCCCCTCCCGCCGCCGGTATGCTGCTGGAGCTGAAGGCCATGGGCGTGGACAAGGCCGTGCTGGTGTCCGCCCGTGAGTTCGGCGGCTCCGACACCTTCGCCACCTCCCAGATTTTGGCCGCCGCCATCAAGAACCTGGGCGTGGACAAGGACGACATCATCTTCTGCGGCCGTCAGGCCATCGATGGCGACACCGCCCAGGTGGGCCCCCAGATCGCCGAAAAGCTGGAGATCCCCCAGGTGTCCTATGTGGCCGACATCAGGAAGGACGGCGACACCCTCACCGTCCGCCGTATGCTGGAGGACGGCTATATGACCGTGCAGGTGCAGACCCCCTGCCTGCTGACCTGCATCAAGGAGCTGAACACCCCCCGCTATATGACCATCCGGGGCATCCTGGACTGCGACGCCGAGCCCGTCACCGTGCTGGATTACAACGCGCTGAAGGACGATCCCCTCATCGAGGTGGACACCATCGGTCTGAAGGGCTCTCCCACCAATATCTACAAGAGCTTTACGCCTCCCCGCAAGGGCAGCGGTATGATGCTGGAGGGCAGCGGCAGGGAGACCGTGGAGCGGCTGTTCGGCATCCTGTCCGCCAAGCACATCATCTGAGAAGGGAGAAACGATATGTCTACTTTTATGAATACCGATCCCAAGGCCTTCTCCGGCGTGTGGGTCTTTTGCGAGCAGCGGCAGGGCAAGATGATGCCCACCACCTTTGAGCTGATCTCCGAGGGGCGCAAGCTGGCCGACGAGCTGGGTGTGCAGCTCTCCGGCATTCTGCTGGGCGACAGCGTGGACAACATCGCCGCGGAGCTGGGCGGCTACGGCGCGGATAAGGTCTACGTCTACAACAGCCCTCTGCTGAAGGACTACACCACCGACGCCCACACCAAGATCATCACCGACGCGGTGCACGAGTTCAAGCCCGAGATCATGCTGTTCGGCGCCAGCCATATCGGCCGCGACCTGGCGCCCCGCTGCGCCGCCCGTCTCCACACCGGCCTGTGCGCCGACTGCACCCATCTGGACGTGGACCTGAACGGCTACATCAACTTCCTCCGCACCGGGTCCTCCCTGGACGTGGACGCCATGAACTTCGAGACGAAGCTCTTTGACGTGAACACCAACCTGAAGATGACCCGTCCCGCCTTCGGCGGCCATCTGATGGCCACCATCGTCTGCCCACGCTTCCGCCCCGCCATGGCCACCGTGCGCCCCGGCGTGATGAAGAAGCGCGAGTTTGACGAGAACGGCGCGGGCAAGGTGGAGCTCATCCACCCCGCCTTTACCCTCACCGAGGCCGACATCCACACCAAGGTGCTGGAGATCGTTAAGGCCGCCCGCGCCATGGTGGACCTGACCGGTGCCGAGGTGGTGGTCTCCGTGGGCCGCGGTATCGCCAAGGACGTGGAGAAGGGCATCGCCCTGGCCGAGGAGCTGGCCGCCCTCATGGGCGGCGTGGTGGGCGCGTCCCGCGCCGTGGTGGACGCCGGCTGGATGACCGCCGACCATCAGGTGGGACAGACCGGCAAGACCGTCCATCCCCGCATCTATGTGGCGCTGGGCATCTCCGGTGCCATCCAGCACAAGGCCGGCATGCAGGACTCCGAGTGCATCATCGCCGTCAACAAGAGCGACGTGGCCCCCATCTTCGAGGTGGCGGATTACGGCATCTGCGGCGACCTGTTCAAGGTGGTCCCCATGATGATCGAGGAAATGAAAGCCCTGAAGAAGTAATATCCCCCTCCCCACAGCGGGAAAGCCCGAAGGCACCGTCCTCCGGGCTTTCCTGCATCCTGCCCTTGCTATTTTTCCCGGGATGCGCTATACTGTCCGGGTATTTTCTGTGAAAGGAGGCCCTTCCATGCCGGAAGCCGTACATATCCCCTGGCAGCCCATCGGCGGTGGGCGGGCCAGCGAGGCCATCTATGACCAGCTGCGGGAGCTTATCACCTCCGGAGTGCTGAAGCCCGGCGACCGCCTGCCCTCCGAGCGTGCCATGATGGAGCAGCTCCACCGTTCCCGTCCCACCATCCGCGAGGCCCTGCGTATGCTGGAGCAGGGCGGCTATGTGGCCTCCACCCACGGTGCCAGCGGCGCCGTGGTGCAGGAGCTGACCATCGACGGCGTGGAGCAGCCGCTGTCGGCCATGCTCCAGCTGAACCAGATCTCTCTGGAGGAGCTGGGCGAGTACCGCGCCGTCAACGACGGCACCATCGCCGGCTGGGCGGCCCGGCGCCGCACCGACGAGGATCTGGCGGCGCTGGACAGCTGTCTCACGGCGGCGGAGCAGGCCCTGGGCGACTACCGCCGCTTCGCCGAGCTGGACGTCCGTTTTCACAGTCTGCTCTCCCGCGCCACCGGCAACCAGGTGGCCATGATCGTCACCGATGTCCTGGGCCAGGTGGAGCAGCATACCCTGCTGAAAAAGATGGAGACGCTGAACGACAGCGCGTGTCTGGCCCTGGAACGCCGTATTCTGGCGCGCCACCGGGAGATACTGAACGCTATCCACCGGCAGGATGACGCGGCCGCCAAACAGGCCATGCGTGAGCACACCCGCGCCGCCGCCACTGATCTGAAGGTCTGACCCCCAAAGCCTTCCCCCTGTAGGGGGCGGCGTCCCCGACGCCCCGCAGCGGCCCCCAACTTCTATTTCCTGCCAAATTTTCCTGTTTTTATTCCCGGTAACAGAAAAAATGTGTAAAATTTCCATAAAAAGGCTGGACAAACGGTGCAGCTGTGCTATAATCTGACTATCCGCAGAGGTACCTCTGCATTAGCGTTTTAATACACATTAAAACGAGCGCACCTGCGGAAATCTATTACCATAAGGGGAATGAACAATGAAAAAAGCATTAGCAACCATTTTGGCCCTGGTCATGGCCATAGGGCTGTGCAGCGTCAGCTGGGCCGCAAATCCGGCAAGTGTAAATAGTGCCGAGACGCTGAAAACGGCAGTCGAAGCCGGCGGCGAGATCAAACTGGCCGCAGATATTACGCTGACTTCTACACTCAATCTTGCAAAGGACGTTACTATTGACGGCCAGGGCATGTATACCATTAAGGCGGCTGACAACTTTACTTCCGGCAGCGATAATAAGACCGCCTGCGTTCTGTATGTTTCCGCCACGGTCACATTAAAGAATGTTACCGTGGACGGCAACGAAAAGTGCCGTGTGATTTTCTGCGACAAGGGCAAGCTGATCATTGATGGTGCGACCATCACGAACGGCAAGGCTCCCAATTTTATCGGCGGTGTTTATATGACCAGCAGCGCGTCGTTTGAGATGAACTCCGGCAGTATCGTCGGCAACAAAAACGTTGAAAATTATCAGGACGACAATTATTTACAGTACAGTTCCGATCTGTGGATCGGTGCCAATGCCACCGGTGCACTGACTGCGATCAACGGCGGTACCATCGGCAATGTGTTTGTGAATTCCAATGCGTATTCTGCCAGCAACCCCGGTAGCTTTACGATGAATGGCGGTACGGTTACCAATCTTTATGTGGAGCATGATAAGGGTTACGGTGCAAAGTTTAAATACACCGACGGTACCATTGAGCATCTGTATCTCTCCAAAGAAAACGGAAACGGCCAGTCCATCGAAGTGACACCGGTCAAGGGTACAGACTATAGCGGAGGTGTCAGCGAGGAGCAGATGGTTACTGTTACTCTGAATTATAACGATAACCAGGCTACCCCGGCAAAAGCACTTAAGGTGGCGAAAGACAGCACCATTACCCTGCCTACCCCCACCCGCAGCGGGTATACCTTCGCAGGCTGGTATAATGGTACCACAAAGGTGGCTGCTGAATACAAAGCTGAGAATAACATTACTCTCACCGCCAAGTGGACATCCACTTCCTCCGGCGGCTATTACTACTACCAGCCCACCACCGACACCAAGACCACCGACACCAAGGGCAGCCCCAAGACCTTCGACGCGGGCATTGCTCTGTATGTCGGCATGGCGCTGACCTCCGCCGCCGGCGTGGCGTTTGTGGGCAAAAAGCGCGAGGACTGACACCGTTTTCCGCGGTGTCTTACCCCGGCGCCGTGTGAAATAACAGAAAAGGCACCCCGTCAGGGGTGCCTTTTCTCATGCCTCAAAATAGGCTTCTGCCTGCTGAATATTCCGCTGTATCTCCTGCCGCAGCGCCTCCAGCGTGTCGAACCTCTGCTCGCCCCGCAGCCGGCGGCAGAACTCCACCCGGAGCTCCTGCCCGTACAGGTCGCCCTCAAAGCCCAGCAGGTACGTCTCCACGGACACCCGATCGCTGTCGGACACCGTGGGCCGCGTGCCCACGTTGGTCACGCCGGCGCACCGCCGTCCGTCCGGCAGAAATACCTCCGTCACGTATACCCCGTGCGCCGGGGCCAGCACGTGCTCCGGCACCGCCAGGTTTACCGTGGGGATGCCGATGGTCCGCCCGATCCGCTGTCCGTGCTGCACCGTCTGGCTCAGGCAGTGCCGGTGGCCCAGGAAGTCCGCCGCGCGCTCCATGTCGCCCGCCTCCACCAGCGTCCGGATGTACGTGGAGCTGACCGTGATGCCCTCTCGCTGTACCGGCGGGATGATGTCGCACCCGATGCCCATCTCCGCGCACTTCTGCCGCAAAAGCTGCACGTTCCCGGCGTTTTTATGGCCGAACCGGTGGTCGTGCCCGGCCACGAAGTGCACCGCGCCGTATGTCCCGATCAGCATTTCCAGATAGGCCTCCCACGGCATGGTCATCATCTCCCGGTCAAAGGGCGCGAAAATGACCCGCTCGATGCCGTACAGACGCTCCATCAGCCCCTGCCGGTCCCGGTTGGAGTTGATCAGGTACACGGGCTGCCCCGTGACCACCTCCTTCGGCGGCCGGTCAAAGGTGAATGCCGCGGGGACGGCTCCCAGCTCCCGGGCGCGCTCCGCCGTCTTCCGCAGCAGTGCGCCGTGGCCCCGGTGCACGCCGTCGAAGAAGCCCAGGGCGATAACTGTCTTTTCCAAGTTGTTCACGCTCCGAAAAAGTTTTTCTCTGATGTCAGAACACCCGCTTCCCAGCGGCTCAGGCACAGAAACGCTCCATCCGGGCTGTACACCCGGTACAGCCCCGGCTGCAAGCCCTCCGCCGCCAGCGGATTGCCGCACAGGCACCGTCTGTGGTCCCGTTCACCGGCGATGTGATAGGCCGGGTACTGCCGGAACAGCGAGTCGGTAGGGGAGAGCAGGGCCTCGCCCTGCGCCTGTACGTCCTCGATGCTGCGGCTCTCCGCCAGTGTAAACCCGGCGGCCATGGTCCGCCGCAGAGCGCTCATGCATCCGCCGCAGCCCAGCGCCTGCCCGATGTCGTGGCACAGCGCCCGCACATACGTGCCCTTGCTGCACCGTATCCGCAGCCGCCAGTCGCCGTCCTCCGGCTCCAGCAGCGCCAGCTCGTGTATGGTCACCCGCCGTGGGGGCCGTTCGATCTCCTGCCCCTTCCGGGCCAGCTGATACAGCTTCTGCCCGTTGATCTTGATAGCCGAGTACATGGGCGGCACCTGGTCGATCTCCCCGGTGAACCGCGCCAGCACGTCCTCCAGCTGCGCCCGCGTCACGGACACAGGGCGCTCCGCCACCACCTCGCCGGTGGTGTCCTGGGTGTTGGTCGTCAGCCCCAGCCGCAGCCCCGCGACGTACTCCTTGTCCCCGCCCTCGGCGTAGGACACCGCCCGCGTGGCGTTTCCCACGAACACCGGCAGCACGCCGGTGGCCATGGGGTCCAGCGTTCCGGCGTGGCCCACCTTTTTCGTTTTCAGTATGCCCCGCAGCTTGCCGCACACGTCCATGCTGGTCCATCCCGCGGGCTTGTCGATAATGATGATCCCGTCGGCCATGTTATCCCATGACCTCCGTATAGGCCGCCAGAATGGCCGCCTTCGCCTCGTCCATGGTGCCGTCCACCGTGGCCCCGGCGGCGCCCTTGTGGCCGCCGCCGCCCAGCACGCGGCACACGGCGCTGGCGTCCACCCGCGGTCCCGTCCGCAGCGACAGCTTCACCCGTCCCGGCTTCAGCTCCCGCAGCGTGATGCCGCAGTCGGTGCCCTGCACCAGCGCCGCCAGACTGCTCAGCTCCTCCACGTCGGACTCAGCAGCGCCCAGCTCCCGGCACAGCGCCAGAGGGATGGACATCACCACCACCCGGCCATTGTCGTACAGCTCCATGTCCGCCACCATCCGGGCCTCCATGGCCAGCCGCACCGGCGACTTCGTGCGGAACAGTGCCTTGTTCACCGGCCCCACGTCGATGCCCCGCTCCATCAGCGCGGCGGCGATGCGGTGCGTCCGCGCCGTGGTGTTGGCATAGACGAAGCACCCGCAGTCTGTGGAGACCGCCACATACAGCGCCATGGCTATCTCCGGTGTGATGTCCGTCAGCCTGCCCACGATTTCATACACGATCTCGCCGCAGGCGGCGGCCTCCGCGTCCAGGCACGTCCGTTCCGCGAAGAACTCCTGGGATCCGTGGTGGTCGATGGCCAGGCAGATGTCGTTTTTATACGGCACCGCGTTCTCCGGCAGCAGATTGGGCGCCGCGATGTCCACCGACACCACGCTCTGCGGCACGAAGCCCTCAGGCGCCCACAGCCCCTCGGCGTAGGGCGTGTACGTCTCCGTGATCTCCGGGTTTTCCAGCAGATACGCCGTCCGGCCCAGCGCCCGCAGGGCGCGGCACAGTGCGGCGGCGCAGCCCACCGTGTCCCCATCCGGGCGCACGTGGGTCAGGATCAGCACGCCGTCCAGCGTCCGCAGAAAGTCCGCCGTCTCCTGCACCGTCAGCCGCGCGCTCATTCCCGGTCCTCCGGCAGCACGATGTCCGCGTTGGCGGGGTTGGCGGGCTTCACGTGGTTCAGCAGGTCCAGAATGTGCGCGCCGTGGGCGATGGAGTCGTCCATGAAGAACTGCAGCTCCGGCGTGTAGCGCAGGTCGATGGCCTGGCCCAGCTCGTGCCGCAGATATCCGGCCGCAGACTTCAGCCCCTTCATCAGGCCCTTTTCATCCGCGCAGTTCAGCGCGCTGATATACACCCGCGCGTACCGCAGGTCGCTGGTGGTGTCCACCCGCGTGATGGTCAGCATCCCCTCGGATACCCGCGGGTCCTTTACGGTGCGGAGCAGGGCGCTCAGCTCCTTGCGTATCTCCTCATTGATGCGCCCGATACGGTTTCCGGCCATAGACCGTTCCTCCTCTCAAGAAAGAGAGGGGTGGGCTTTGCCCACCCCTCGGCTGTTGCTTATACCTCGATCTGCTCCATGGTGAAGGCCTCCACGATGTCGCCTTCCTTGATGTCGTTGAACTTCTCGATGCTCAGGCCGCACTCGTAGCCGGCCTGCACCTCCTTGACGGAGTCCTTGAACCGCTGCAGGGAGGCCAGCACGCCCTCGTGGATGACGATGCCGTCGCGGACCAGCCGTACCTGGCAGTCCTTGCGCTGCAGCTTGCCGTCCTGCACGTAGCAGCCGGCAACGGTGCCCACGCCGGACACCTTGTACGTCTGGCGCACCTCGGCGTGGCCCAGCAGCACCTCGCGGAACTTGGGGGCCAGCATGCCCTTCATGGCGGCTTCGATCTCGTTGATGGCATCGTAGATCACGCGGTACATCCGCATATCCACGTTGGCCCGGGCGGCACTGTCGCGGGCGGCGGCGTCCGGCCGGACGTTAAAGCCCACGATGATGGCCTGAGAGGTGGACGCCAGCATGACGTCGCTCTCGTTGATGGCGCCCACGCCGCCGTGGATCACGCGGACGCGGACCTCCTCGTTGCTCAGCTTCTCCAGCGAGGACTTCACCGCCTCCACGCTGCCCTGCACGTCCGCCTTGACGATCAGGTTCAGGTTCTTCATCTCACCGGCCTGGATCTGGCTGAACAGATCCTCCAGCGACACCTTGGTCACAGGGGCGTTGGCCTTGGCCTTCTCCTCGGCCTTGCGCTGCTCCACCAGCTCGCGGGCCAGCTTTTCGTCGGCCACGGCGTTGAAGGTAGCGCCGGCGGAGGGTGCCTCGCTCAGACCCGTGATCTCCACGGGCACGCTGGGTCCGGCCTCGGTGATGCGCTGGCCCTTGTCACTGACCATGGCGCGCACGCGGCCCACAGAGGTACCGGCGATGATGATGTCGCCCTGATGCAGCGTACCGTTCTGTACCAGCAGCGTGGCCACGGGGCCGCGGCCCTTGTCCAGACGGGCCTCGATCACGGTGCCCTGCGCCGCGCGGTTGGGGTTGGCCTTCAGCTCGCCCACCTCGGCGGTCAGCGTCAGCATCTCCAGCAGATTGTCCACGCCCATGCCGGTCTTGGCGGAGATGGGGC
>OMNU01000665.1_pt1 | contig 15786 bp, 10 predicted proteins | sample 1673511 | NCBI WGS metagenome assembly OMNU01 (sample SAMEA103958113, study PRJEB25191) | human gut metagenome | reverse complement strand
CTGAGTTTCATAGGTAATATAGTTGGATAAAAATCCCGCACGGGGGAAACCCTGTGCGGGTTTATTCATCCCCCCTCCCGGAATGCCGGAAAACAGGGCCGGAACAGGCCGCAGAAAATCATGGCTGAACCAAATTAAGGCTTGAGAGTTGAAGGCATCTCGCTAATCTGGCTTCAGCAAGAATCATCTGTTATCATGGTCACCACGAACGAACCGAATATTTACGAAACGGGAGTACTGGACTCCAATGCGGAAGGCAATTTTGTCTATACCACCCTGGACGCCGCCATCAACTGGATTCGTAAAAATTCCCTTTGGCCCATGCCGATGGGTCTTTCCTGCTGCGCCATTGAGTTCATGGCCGTGGCCTGTTCCCGGTATGACCTTTCCCGCTTCGGCTCGGAAGTGACACGTTTTTCCCCCCGCCAGGCGGACGTGATGATTGTAGCCGGCACCGTCACTTATAAAATGGCCCTGGCCGTCCGCCGCATCTGGGACCAGATGCCGGAACCCAAGTGGTGCATCGCCATGGGCGCGTGCGCTTCCACCGGCGGCATGTTCCGCTCCTATTCCGTACTCCAAGGCGTGGACAAGATTCTTCCCGTGGACGTTTACATTTCCGGTTGCCCGCCCCGTCCGGAGGCTATTCTGGAAGCCCTGCTCACCCTGCGCAAGAAGCTGGATACCCAGCAGCCCGCACGCACTTTCTTCAAGAAGGAAGAACCTCGCGAAGCCAACGCTCCCGTCCCGGTCAATACGGAAATGCCCCTTGAATAAGTTTTTTCAAACGTTTCTTCCGTTCACTTTTACCATTTTTTCTCCATGCTTTCTCTAGAATCACAGATTAAAACCGCCGCAGACAACGCCCAAAACCGCTTTGGGAAAGACATCATCACGGACCGCTACGAATTCCGCGGAGATATTACGCTGACCGTCGCGCGCCAAGCCGTGGCGGATGTTGTCCGCTGGCTACGGGATTCCGCCGGGTTTGATATGCTGGTTAACCTTTCTTCCGTGGACAATATGGGGGAAAGCCCCCGCTTTGAAGTCAACTACACGCTGACACAGTCGGAAACGGGAGCGAACCTGAGCCTCAAGACGAAGGTGGACGATGGCGAAGAAGTGCCCAGCGTCACGGAAATTTTCCAGTCCGCCAACTGGCACGAACGTGAAGCATGGGACCTGATGGGCATCAAGTTCTCAGGTCATCCTGATTTGCGCCGCATTTTGATGTGGGAAGGTTATCCTTATTTCCCTCTGCGAAAGGATTTCCCTGTTCAAGGCGTACCTACTGAACTGCCGGGCGTCGCCTTTACGGAGGCGGCTCCCACCCAGGGAGCGCCGTTCGCTACGGAACAAGGCCGCTGCCCCAGTGCCTGCCGCGAACCCCGATCCCATAAATTCTAGCCCATTTTCCAGCCCCGCAAGGCGGGGTCCCACCCATGACCCGACTCATCCTGCCCATATGCATCATCAGCCTGCTCAGCGGCTGCCAGGACGCCAACCCGGCAGAGCGGGAATGGAAGGAGCAGTTATATAAAAACCTGGCAATCGTGGGGGCCAGGAACTGGATTGTCATCGCGGAATCCTCCTTTCCCGCCTACACGGGAACCGGCATCAGAACCATGGTTTCCGACAAGACGTCGGACGAAGTACTCCTGGATGTGCTGAATATGCTGGAAGAGGAAGCCCACGTGGTACCCCGCATCATGATCAGCTCGGAGCTGCGCAGCATTACGGAGGACTATGCTCCCGGCATTAAGCGCTACCGCAACAATATCAATAAAATGCTTCCTGGGCGCCAGCATTTTGAACTGATGAGCCGTACGATCAATTCCCTGATCGAAGACGCGGCCAGGCAATTCAACGTGCTGGTCATTAAAACCAAGACATCCCTGCCTTACTCCAATATTTATATTGAACTGGATTCCGGGTACTGGAATTCGGAATCGGAAACGGTACTCCGCAAGTCTCTGGAAGCCAGGGACGCCGCCAACCGCCGCGCGGCCCAGGACAGAGTGCTGGACGTGCCGCTGGTTCCGGGAGCCGCGCCTGCGCCACAGGGCAGCAAGGAAAATCCGCCAATTCCGGGAGCTCCCGCCTCCCCCGCGGACAACCTGCCGGAGCTCCCGCGGGAAAACCGCCAACCGGCTTCCCCCTCTGGAGACAAGGCTCCCGGCGTGCCTCCGCCTCCCATCAGGGATCCTCTGGGAGGGAAAACCGCCATTGCCAGATTTTCATGAACCATCATATGGACAAGGCTACAGAAGAACGCCTCCGCGCAGAGGCATGGGTAGGGGACGCCATTTTGGCGTTGTACGTCAGGGAATGGATTCTGGCGGAGGAAGGAGCGATCAACGGCAAGCTTTTCGTAGAATTCACCAGCAATGATTTTCTGCGCCGCACCGGCAACGCCACAGGCGTAGAAGCGGAGATAGGCCGCACGTTCAAAGCGGGCGGCCTGGAAGCAGCTTATGCATGGATTGAACACCATTTGAGGCCCCGCATGGAGGAACGCTGGCACACCCTGCGCAGAAAGGTCCTCCGGTAAACTGCCGCCGCCATGCCCGCCGCCGGAACACCCCTGCCCTGGGACCGTGGCAACGGCCCTTGCGTGATGGCCCCGCCCCATTTGAGGGGCTGGGCGGAAGAGGCCGCCGCCTTTCTTTCCCGCCGGGGCATGGATGGAATCACGGCTTTCGCTACCTCCGGCTCTTCCGGTTCGCCTCCCAAAGCCATTTTATTCACCCGCCGCGCCCTGGACATATGCGCGCGCGGGGCATTGGAACATCTGCATGCGGAAAGCGGGGACTGGTGCTGCCCGCTTCCTCTCTGGCATGTGGGGGGCGCCATGATTTACCTGCGCGCGGCCCTGGCCGGAACCGCCGTCCATACGCTCCGCGGAAAGTGGTGCCCGCAGGCTTATGCCGACCTGATGAAAAGTTCCGGAGCCAGATGGTCCTCCCTGGTCCCCACGCAGGTAGTGGATCTGGTCAGCCTCGGCCTCCGCGCGCCTTCCACCGCCGGGTGCATTATCGTAGGCGGCGGCGCGCTGGACACGGAGACGGGACGGAAAGCACGCACCCTTGGCTGGCCCGTAGTGCAGAGCTACGGCATGACGGAAGCCGGCTCCCAATTAGCCACGGCCCTTCCCGGAGATTCCTTCCATACGGACCGCCTTTCCCTTCTGCCCCATTGGGAAGCTCAGACGGACAAAGGCGGCCTCCTGCGCTTCCAGGGGAAAGGCAAATTGTTCGGCCGCCTGCTGACGCAGTCTCATGGAGGGTTCCTTCTGGAAAGAGTCGCTCCGCAGGAGTGGTGGAGCACCCGCGACCTGGTGCGCCTGGAAGGGCGTTTGCTGACCTTTCTGCGCCGGGCGGACAGACTTGTCAAAGTCCTGGGGGAACTGGTGGATCCGGATGCCGTTCAGGACGTTTTACGCCGCAGCGTCCCGGAGGCTGTCGTGGAGGCAGTTCCACATCCGCGCGCCGGAATGGAACTGGTCGCCTGCGGCCCTTCCGCTGCCCCCCTGAAGCAGGCCTGCCGCGAGTGGAATGCGTCGGCCCCAGGCCCCCAGCGCATCCGCGCCGTCATGGAAACGCCCATCCCCCTCACGGTCATGGGAAAGCTGGACAGAAACCGGCTGCGCTCCCAGTTGAGCGATCATCCGGAAAAGTTGAAGGGAATTTACTAAAAGGTAATCTTCCGGGGATATTCATCAAAAGAATCCGGACCTGATGGAATGAAGAAATACGGCGGGGTTGAAATCCCCAATCCCTTGCCCACTTCATTCATCCCGTCTCCCAGGAAGCCATTTTCCTCTGCCTTGCGGGCTTCCGCACGCGTCTTCGGAACCACCCGGTCCCACTCCATTTTTTTTCTTTAAAAAAAGAACGTGACATGACCAATAATTAAACATTCAGACACGTGAAAAACGCTTGTAGGGCAGAGGTTTTTCTTGCTAGAAAAGAGTTGACCCATGCGAGCCCGTCTTTTGCTTATTCCCTTTATTTTTTCCGTTCCGGCTTATGGCCAGGACATTTCGTCCGACGCAGCGGCAAATCCTCCCGGGCAGGTGAAATACGCTCCGGTCCGGGATCTCTCCCAACTGCCTATGGACGGCGGCTGGACGTACGGGGAAGTGCTGGACAAAGCCGCGGCTGGAGACTTCCGGGCCAATATGCTGGCCGGGGAATACTGGATGGGGCTTTATTACCTGAACCGTGGAGACCTGCCGCTGGCCTGCCTGGAACATATGCAGCATTTTTTCCGTGATGCGGCCACGGCATCCGGCCATCCGGCACCCAAGCTCATGATGACGGATCCTTACGGGATTTTCGGGATTTTCAAGGCGCAACCCATGCAACCGGAACATGCGGAATGGCTGGCTGCCTGCCGCAAGCTTGCGGAAAAGGGAGACATGGATGCCGTTACGGCCCTGTACACCGTCACGGATCTTCCGGAAGCCGAGTTGAGACGCTACCTGGCCCCCCTGGAAAAGAAGGCCGCTTCCGGCGACCAGGATGCGCTGGCCCAGCTCGCTTTCATCAAAGTGGATTGGCTGAAGGAAAATCCCGCCAACGTTATCGAGACCCTGAAGCAATACCGGAAAAACGCCAAACCGGTTCTTCTGGCGCGGATAGGGGAACTGGCCCTTGCCTTGGACGGCAAGGACGGCAGGGGATGGAGGGATACGGCCATTCAATCCCTTTCCCGGGCTGCGGAAAAGGGGCACGCGGGGGCCATGCGGCTTCTGGCGGAATTGACGAAGGGGGCCGCACCGGCACAGGCCGGAAAGCTTTTGGCGGAACTGCGCTCCAGAGGGGATCTGGAAACTCTGCTGGCGGACCTCTCCGCCGGCATGAAGGAAAAAACAGGGGGAGGGAAAAGCTCCCTCCTCCAGCCTTTGTTCGAGCAGGCCAGGAAACTGGGCAGCAATAACGCCTGTGCCTGGTACGCCCAGTTAATTTCCGAAGCGCAGCCCCCGCAGGAACAGGAGCTGCGCAAGGCGGCCCTTGATCTGCTGTCCCTTCATGACGAACGGGGCATGCCATACCTGAAGGAACCTCTTTCCTTCCCCCAGAAAAAACTCAACCAGCTTCCCCCCTACGCCAAGACACATAAGGAGCTTGAGCTGGCCTCTCAGCTTGGGGACACAGATTCCAGCGTACAGTTGGGCGAGCTGTGGAAGGAGGAACTGGCCAATACACTGGATTCCGTAGGGAAGGCCCATGAAGCGCGGGAAAATATGCGCGTATGGTACAGGCAGGCGGCGGAGGAAGGCCACCCCCTGGCCAGGCTGCGCCTGGCCCAAATGGAAAACCCGGACTTAATGGACAAACCGTCCGCAGAACCTGCCAGAACGCTGCTGAACGATTGCCTGGCAAAAGCCGCCGCAGGAGATTTCATCACGCTGAAAGGCATTTCCGAATACGTCACGCCGGAACAATGGGAACAGCTGACCGCCACCCTCCGTAAAAAAGCTCAGGGGGGGAACGCCCGCAGCCAGGCGGATCTGGCATACCTGATGTTATTCAGTTACAGGAGCGAAGAATCCGGCTACCCGGAAGCCCTGGCCTGGGCTCGGCTTTCCGCCGGACAGGGAGATCCCTGCGGCATGTACGTGCTCGGCCGCGCCCTCATTTATGAATTCGGCCTGGAAAAACGCATGGCCGAGGGGGATTCCTGGATGTTCCGGGGAGCCTTGAAAGGACATGTGGACGCGGCGGACATGTGGAGTTCCAACAATGAGAACCTGCAGCCTTACAGCGCCATGATGCACGGTCTGGCGGCACGGGGACATATCCCCTCCCTGCTTTTCCTGGCCAACCAGGCGGCCTATCCCCAGAATACGGGGGAAGCAGCGGCCCTGGACAACGGATTCACTTCCGCCTGCCAGCAGGTCAAGCTAACCCTGAACGGAGAGGACGCCAACACTCCGCCGTGGCTCCGGAAACCGGAACAGAAGGGTAAGGGGGAAGATATTCCGGCGGATGCCGGAACCGTTCCTCCCTGGATGACCCCGTCCGGCAGGGAACGCCAGGCCCCGGCCCCGAAAACCATCAATCCGGAAGCCGTGAAGTTCTGGGAACAGGCTGTGGAACTCGGCAGCCTGACGGCACTGGACGAGCTGGCCAATTATTATGAAACCGTGGCAGGGAATGTGCAGGAGCCTGCGGAACGGCAGCAGCTTCTGGCCTCTGCCATGACGGCAGCCACCGCCCTGGTGAAAAAGGAGGACGTACGCGGTTTCAAGAGGCTGGCCCGCTATTACGAGCAGGGCATCGGCGTGCAGCCGAACAGGGAACTGTACAAGGATTATGTACTGAAAGCCGCGGAAACCAGGGATCCGGAAGCTCTGGTGGAGAAGGCGCGCCTGCTCATCAAGGGAGAGGATCTGGAGCCGGACCCGAAAATGGCGCTGGATATTCTGACCGATCTGGAAGAGAACCAGACGCATGCGGTACCCGGCATGCATTTCCTGCTCGGCTACTTGCATGAAGAAGGCCTCGGCACCCCACAGGATATGGCCCTGGCCTATCAGTTTTACATCAAGGGGGCGGAACAGGACGACGCCAAGTGCATGAACAACCTGGGTTCCATGTATGAACGCGGAACTGGCGTAGCCAAGAACCTGGCCGAAGCCCAAAAGTGGTATGAACGGGCGGCGGAGCTGGGGAATGAAGACGCTCTTGCCAATGTGGAACGGGTAAGGGAAAAACTCAACACGAAGAAGAAATAGGCTCCTTTCCCGTTCCGGAAATGCCACGGAATGGCGGTGGAACACAAATTTTAGCGCAGGTTTCTGCAGACGGCAGAAAATAATGCGTGCGAAGCGGACGCGATTTTTTAAAGCGCCCCTGCCTGTTTCAAAGGAAGCAATGCTTTTGTAATTCGAGTATCTTGTACAAACAGCCGCCCGTCCGGTTGCGGTATGGGCACGCGGCGCTCCCCAGCCGGTCATGCCCCGCCGGATCGTATAGATTTCTCAAAAAACGGAAGCAGGAACGGAATTTTTTTCAGAAAGGACGTACCTAAGTTATTCCCGAGTCACTTTCAACCGCAGAAACCGGCGTTCCATCCCGCTTTCCCGTACGGGTTCCGCATCCCAAAATTCGGCAGCCGTCTTTCCGGCGGTTTCCACTTCTCCCAGGGAAATCCAGTCGACCAGGTCCGTGGAGGCTTCCACTTCATGCTTCACATCCGTTGCCTGCGGATTTACAGGCCAGCGCAGCACCAGATGCATGCATCCGTCCTCCCCCTCTTCCAGCGTTACTTTCGTAACGCTCCCGCAGGGTTTCAACGGATCCTGTCCTGTGGCGTATTTCATCAGGTTGGGGATACCGTCCCCGGCAGGAACGGCATCCGCAGCCGTCCGGTCCGCGGCAGCATCCGGAGGGAAGGAGTCCTGCACCCACTTGTCGTAGCCCGTCAATTCGGCGCCATCCTGCGTTATGATGACAGAGCATTCCTGTTTGTCGGAAGAACGGAAGATTACCGTCCCGAACCGTCCGTCAGCGGATTTGTTTTCCGCCGCCGTCAAAATGACTGTAGTCCGGCCGATTCCCGAAACGGCGGAGGCGGAAATCCAGTCCGGACAATCTGCGACCACCCAGCCCAGAGCCTTCTCTTCCGACTGCACTTCCACCGCCACGGCACCGCCCCCGGCCGGGACGGTTTCCCCCGCAGAAGAAAGGGCAAAGGGGGCCGGAGTATCCGGATAAGCGGTGGAGGAAACATAACGGTTGGCGGCCCGAAGCAGGCAGCATTCGTCAAAGTAGTTGTTCTTCCCAGAGGAATCCGCCACATCCATTCCCAAATCCCAGTACATGAACCCAGCCACTTTCTGTTCACTGATGTAGCGGGCCTTTTTCCTGACCGTATCCACACCATTGAAGTGCAGCGTCTTAACCTTGCCTCCGCCATAATTGAAGCTGGCGGAATCCAGAGAAGGATCCTCCCGAACTCCGGCGCAGGCTGAGACAATGTCCCGGTAAGCCCGAATATCGGCGCCCTGCCCCGCGCCCGGAGTCCCCTGGAACGGAGCGCTGAGCATGATCTTGGAGTCCGGATAGCCCCATGAACGGTATGTTCTGCATGCGGAAACCATGCTGCTATATCCGTTTACATCAATCTGGGGGCCATAATTCTGGAACGTGAAATAATCCACATAACGCATGCAGGCCGCCGGGAATTTGTAATAGTAGGTATGCAGGGAAATGGTAAAAAACATATCCGGGGAAGCCGCCCGGATTGCCCTGGCCAATTCTCCGTAATTATTCCAGGCGGCCGTATCGTTCTGGTCAATCCATTCGAAGTCCAGATCCAGTCCGTCCAATTGATGCTTGCGTACCACTTCCGCCACATTTTCGGCAAAAGCCTCACGGGCATTTGCATCAGACAGCATGGCGGACCAGTTCCCGCCGGAGACACCCAGCCGTATCCGCATTCCGGAAACGCCTTCAGTCAGCCTGCGGAGGATACGGACATGTTCCACCCAGGAAGCTGTATCATGGCCAAATTGGTCACTTGTCCCCCAGCGGCCCACCAACAACCTGTCTCCCCAGCTGTGCTGGACAGCCGCCCCCAGGCGGGCCGCCGCACGGGCCTCATGCCACACGCGCATTTCCTCAATTCTGCCATCCAAATTCCTTCCTATGACGGCATTGGCAGTTCCCTCCATTTCCCCCGCATCCGCGGCGGCCGTGCTTACGGCCTCCCCGTCCACATAAAAGGACGCCGTATCCGCAGAAGAATTCCTGACGAAGGCCAGCCAGAAATACCTGCCGGCTTCCACAGGCGGCAAATCCGCCTCCCAGGCTTTATCCGGGCCTGCCTGGGTACGGACCCTGTAATGGTCTTCCTTCCATTCCAGCCTCATGGAAACGTTATCATTTTCAAACAGCACCGCCTCCTGTCCGTCTCCGTCCAAAGCCATGCGGACTTCCACGGTAAACGCTCCGGAACTGCCGCCGCCCAGCAAACCTCCGCCCACGTTCATGTAAGCCCCTTCCCCGGAGAAGTCCAGGACATTGGAACATTCCCCGTCAGACGGCAGCAGAACCACACCGGAGCTTTCCGTCACGTCATTGTCCGGATATTGAAAATTGAGAGAACCGTCCGCGGCCGGCGTAACGGAATTGATGTAGATCAAATCGGAATTATTGATGAGATGGGCGCGCGCCGGCCAGTCATAAATAACATGCACATTCCTCACATACGCCGTCACCAGCATGTAACGGAACGTTTCATTATCCGTGACAATGGAAAATTCAGTCCCTTCAGGGGCAACCGCCTGGTAAGGGCGCACAAAGGCGCTCCCTGTCTTTTCCGCAAATTCCGTCCACTTGGCATCACGGAAATCCCCATCCAGACGCCAGCAGCCCACCAGCCTCCCATACCTGGGATGGGACAGGGGCAACGGTCCGTTCAAGAAAAAGTCGTCTTCCTCCCCGCCCAGAGCCGCATTCCAGAAACGCAGTTCATCCAGAGCACCCTTGAACCCCGCCTCCAGCACAATCCCTTTCCAGCCTGATTTCATGGCCTGCAGGTAAGGCGACCGCGGCGAGGAAACGGCCAGGCCTCCGTCCACATACAGACTGATAACCTCCTCCCCGACGGAGACGGCTACATGGTGCCATTCCCCCGCAGCCAATTCCTTCCCGGCAGCTTTCACGGAAGCGACGGAATCCCCATCCGGAACAGACAGAGCCAGACAACCGTGTTCCAGGGAAACAGACGCATTTCCCAAAGAAATGATTTTTCCCGTGACGGCATCATCATTGGGCCTGACCCAGAATTCACAGGTTAACTGGCCTTCAGCCGCCCATGTGGAAGAAGGAACGGGGAGCGCAAGAGAAGAAGGAAGAAAAATGAGCGCCTTATTGTGCAAGACGCTGACAGGCCGGGGATCCGGAACTTCCGGAGCCGGGGAATCGTCCGTACTGACGGTAACGGCATTCAGTTCCATGCGGCCGGAAGCGCTGCTGTCCGCCTCCTTGGTCACATCAAACACCAGCCTGCCCTGTTCATCCGCACAGGCCCTCCACTCCACAGCCAGATAAGCGTCCTGTTCCGATGAATTGGAAAGACCGGAAAATTGATTCCCGGAAAGGCTCCCCATGGAACTTTGAAGCCCCCGCACATCCACCAGAGTTCCGCTGACCAGCGTCATGGATTCATAAGCAGGCGCATTGTGCCCGCAAAAGAAAGATACCGTATATTCCTTGCCCGCCTGGAATCCGGAGAAGGAAAGCCTGGCCGCGGCGGAGGCGGACGGCATCCCGTTGGCGCTCAGACGCATGCTGGTATTGAAAGCTTCGCAGCCATTGGGGAATTCAAAAGAAGAAGGCGCGTCAGCGTTCGTACCGTTGTGCCTGTGCTTCCCCCCTTCATACCAGGTATACCGGGTATTGGGTTCCGCCAGCGTATAAGAACCTCCAGAACTGCATCTGGCGGAGACGGTCAGGGAAACCAGCCTTCCGAACAGGCTTCCCACTGCCACGGACGACGAAGAAGAAGCCGTACCATTCCTGATTAACGGAACGGCAACAAATGTATTGGCGCCTCCCGATGCCGTTGCTGGCATGGTTACATTGGTCCATCCCTCCTGCGCCGTTCCGGAACCATTACCCAGGTCTATGCCGAAGCCGGACGTCTCCGTCGCCTGCAGGACACAGACGCCTCCCGCAAAAAACGCTGTCAGCAAATGGGCTGCCCTCTTGAAAAACACCTTAACCATAAATACCGTCCGCCATTTTATCCGTCCCTGTCCATCAAACCAGAAAAAACTGCGTGGAAAACGGATAAAAAAGAGGGGATGAACCATCCCCTCTTCGCACAAAACCGGCTTGGACACAGCCTGTCCGGTCAATCACCTGTATGACCGTCATCAGTTTCTGCGGCGGCGCAGAAGAAGGGCGCCCAGGCCAAGAAGTCCCAGAGAGGCCGTAGCCGGTTCCGGTACTGCTTCCCCGGAAATAAGAATGTTGCTGATCTCACACCCCATGCCGCCGGCATTGGCCACACGGGTATTATTGAATATCAAGCCAAAAGAAGAATAATCCGTATCAGGGTCCAACTGCAGGTCGAAAGAGACATCAACAGGCTCATTCTGGGTAAGAGAAGCTTTGGCATTTTGCAAAGACCATGTTCCTATGACCGTGGATGTTCCCTCGGCCGTGAATCCATACACATTGCAGGTATAATCGCAGTTGAAATTGGCGGCTCCCCAAGCAGAGGTGTAAGTAATCGTAAAAGACATCTTGGCAGACTCCACTCCTGAAGGCATGTCAAATTTGAGACCGGCAAAATTTCCCTTGCCGACATCGGCTACTCCGCCGAGTTGAAGACCAAGGGAACCATCGTTTAACGACACCTGGCCCGACAAAGCGCTTTTCGTTATAGTTCCATGCCAGACATCGGTTTCATAACCAAAGATATCCTGGGGTGTTATTCCGTCAAGGGATACGGTGTTCTGAGCCCCGCCCCCGGTTGGAGAAAGCTCCAAAGAAAATGAGGCAGCATTTGATAGAGAAGACAATGCCAAGGCGGCTAAAAGACAAAGTGTTTTTCTCATGACAAAAAAATCCGTACCGGATTTAGAATCCGCATTGCGAATGCAAAGGATGAAAAATTTTCGGTACAAAAAATAATCCGGTCATTGGCATTTCAGTTCATCATGTATGTAATGCGTTAATAATTAATCTAAAAATTATTTTTATGGAGAGAAGAGCCGTTTTTCTTCCATTCTGTGTTTCCATAATGGGCGAAGGGGACAATTCGTTTTCTTTCCCGTTCGGAACTGGAGGAAAAAACATGGTAACAGATTCATTTATCTGCATTTTTGATTCTTTTATGTTGACACCGGATTCTAAATCCGCCTAAAAAAAGGATAGTATTTTATATACAAAAAGGCGCAGGCATTTTGGACGCCTGCGCCTTTTCCTTTCCCTCAAGGAGGAAAACCGCATCAATAATTCAGGATGCCTTCCGCGACCTTGCGTTCGAAGTCAGCAACATCCACCACCTGCCCGCTCAGCCGGGCGTGTTCCGTGGCAAAGGCCATCACATGGGAATGGGCGGATTCCTCAATGGAAGTGGTCATATCCTCCGGAGAGGGCACCGTCAGCATGTCATCATACAGAGCCTCAATCAATCCCCAGTCGCCGCCGCCGTGCCCCTGGTAGCCTCCGGCCAGTTCCTCCAGCTCCACCACACGGGTTTTTCCGCCAAAGTGGGGCGTCACGGTTATTTCACCGGGGCCGTTTTCCTTGTAGAAGACTCCGGCGCGGATTTTGCCTTTGGTGCCATACACTTCAATGTGGCGCCCCTGTTCGAAAGCCGTCATCGTGAACGTGCCCGTCAAGCCTCCCTCAAAGCGCATGATGGAAACCTGATGGTCCGGCTGGTCATTGTCGCACTGGAGGTAGTCCCTGCCCCACGGGGAGGTTTTCAGCCATTCGCAGATTTCCTCCGCGGTAGCTTCCTGCGCCCGGTCATACACCATGCCCAGCCAGCGTTTGCATTCGTCGTCCGTGGCGTATTTGCGGGCGTCCCAGGGGTCTTCCCCCACCGGGGTGGTCCACTCCGTGCAGCGTTCCGGCCGGGGTGAGGAGAGCGTCTTTTTCGTAAAGAAGGTAAGCTCCCCGAAACTGGCGACGGAGAGGCATTTACGCCGGCCCATGAGCCAGTAAAGGATGTCCATGTCATGGCAGCATTTGGCTACGATCATGGGAGTGGAGGTCTTGCTGTTGCCCCAGTGTCCGCGCACGAAGGAGTGGGCGAAGTGCCACGCCCCCACGCCTTCATTGGCGTTGAAGGTGATGACGTCCCCGATTTCCCCACTGTCGATGATTTTTTTCAGGGTCCGGTAAAACTGGGTGTAGCGCAGCACGTGGCACACGGCCACGCGGCGCTTCAGCGCACGGGCCATATCCCTAAGTTCCAGCGCTTCTTTCAGCGTCTTGGCAATGGGTTTTTCCAGCAGGACATGATAGCCCAGCTCCATGGCCTTCCTGCATGGAGCGTAATGGTAGTCGTCCTGTGTGCCGATGATGGCCACGTCCGCCAGGCGCGGCTCCGCCAGCAGGGAGGCGGCATCCTTGAACAGGCGGACGGAATCCCGTTCCTCCTCCGGGGCAAAGTCGCGAACGGCTTCCGTGCGCTGTTTGACGGGATCCGCCGCGGCGGCAATGCGGTAGCGGTTTTTTTGTTCCATGGCCAGCTTCATGTAAGTGCGCGTACGGGAACCGCAACCGACGCCGGCGAGAGAGAGTCTCTTTTGTTCAGACATAAGGATTGTTCAGATAATGTGGGTAAAGAGGTTAAAGAACGCCGGATTTGACCAGCAGCGCTTCCGCGTCCGGATCACGGCCCATGAAGTCGCGGTAGAGTTCCGCGGCGGGCTTGCTGTTGCCCTTGCTGAGGATGCAGCGGCGGAAATCGCGCCCGGTTTGCGGGTTCAGCACTCCTTCCTTCAGGAAGCGGCTGAAAGCGTCCGCTTCCAGCACCTCCGCCCATTTGTAGGAGTAGTAGCCGGAGGCATAGCCCGTGGGATCCGCGAAGATGTGCGTCAGGCGGCGCGCCACGGAAGGGCCGCGGTCCGTCATCGGCACCCGGTAGTCCGCCAGGATGCGTTCATCCGTTTCTTCCAGCGGAACGCCCTTGTACTGCGGCCAGTTGACGTGAAGCTCCAAATCCAGCTTGCCGAAGCAGAGCTGGCGCATGAAATCCGTGCCGCTCATATAATTGCGGGCGGAGCGCATTTTGGAGAACAGTTCGTCCGGTATTTTTTCACCCGTTTCATAGTGGGCGGCGAAGAGGTCCACGGATTCCCTCTCCCAACACCAGTTTTCATTAATCTGGGAGGGAAGTTCCACAAAATCCCAGGCCACGTTGGTTCCCGCCAGGGACTTCACTTCCACGTCGGAAAGGAGCTGGTGCAGCAGATGGCCGAATTCATGGAAAATGGTCTCCACCTCCCGGTGGGACAGCAGCGCGGGCTTGTCCCCCACGGGCTTGGTCATGTTTCCGACCATGAGACCCAGATGGGGCGCGCGGGGTTTGCCGCCGTGCGGCGGTTCCCCTACGCTCAGGCAGTTCATCCATGCCCCGGCGCGCTTGGAGTCCCGCGGATGCCAGTCCGCGTAAAAGGAACCCAGGTGCTCCCCGCTTTCCGCATCATGCAATTCATAGAACAGGACGTCCGGATGCCATACCTCCACCGCGCCTTCCGGCGCTTCCCCGGATTCACCGGGTTTGAACGCCACCGTAGGGCGCGGCGTCACCGTAATGCCGTACAGGCCGGAGTAGATGGAAAAGAGTCCTTCCATGACTTTTTCCACGGAGTAATACGGGCGCAGGTCTTCCTCGTCAAAAGCGTACAGTTCGCGGCGGCGTTTTTCAGACCAGTAGCCGGTTTCCCACGGGGAAAGTTTTTCCACGGGTTTTCCGGTTTTTTCCTCCTTGTATCTGCGGACGGCTTCCATGTCCTTCAGGAAAGAGGGCTTTACCTTGTCATGCAGGTCATTGATGAATTTCAGGGCGTTGGCCCCGCTCCCGGCCATGCGGCGGGAGGTGGCGTAATCCGCAAAGCAGCCGTACCCCAGCAAATGGGCTTTCCTGTCCCTCAGTTCCAGGATTTCAGCGATGAGGGCTTCATTATCGTATTCCCCCCCTTTTCCGATGGAACAGGAGCCCTCCCACATGCGGCGGCGCAGACTGTCCGAGTCCGCAAACTGCATGACAGGCTGGAGGGAGGTGAATTTCTGGGTGAAGCGCCAGCGGGGCTCTTCTTCCGTGCCGTAGCCGTTGGCCAGGGCGTCCAGGCGGGCGGCCTCCTTCACGGAATCCGGCAGCCCGGAGAGTTCCGCCTCATCTTCCACAATGAGTTCCCAGGCGTTGGTGGAGTCCAGCACGTTTTCCGCGAATTTCTTGGTCTTCAGGGAGAGCTGGGCTTCTATTTCCGCGTATTCCGGCTTCACGTCGTCCGGCAGGTCCGCCCCGCTCTCACGGAAGTCTGCCAGCGTTTCCTGGATGAAACGCTGCCTGACGGGGGAAAGGTCTTCCACCCAGTCACAGGAGGCCGCGGCTTTCAGCACCGTCCACAGGCGCGGGTTCAGAGGCACGGAGGAGGAGAAGGTCACCACTTCCGGCAGCATTTCCCCGATGGCCTCCCGCTGGGCGGGTTCGTCATTGACGGAGTCCAGGTGCATGATGCGGCCCCAGCCCAGGTGCAGGTCCTCGGAAGCCTTTTCCAGAGCGCCGAAGGTGCTTTCATAAGTCAGGGAATCCAGCGGCTGGTCGCAGATGGCCCGGATATTCTCTTTGGCTCGGGAGATGGCTTCCGTGATGTCCGGCTTGATGGCCTCCGGCGTAAGCCGGGACCAGGAAACCAGAAAAGCGGGGTCTAGATAGGGATGGTTCATATTGCTTGATGTATGATGTTATTGAAAATGAAAACGGCCGCGTTCCGGCATTTGCCGCAACAGCCATGAAAAAATAAAACTTACCATGTTTCAGAGACATCCGGCGGAACGGCCGCGGCCTGCTGGGCATCTTGATGAATGCGGCGGGGACGGAATCCGCCCTTCCGGGCACGGCTTCACGCCCCTTTTTTATCACCGCAGGCTTATTTTTCAAGATGAACAAGCTTCCTGCCCCGGGATTGGACGTCATGTTCCAGCGCGATGCGGGGAAATGCCGTTTCCAGTCCAAAACCGGGCGCCAGAACCGCTTCCACCGCTTCCACCGCTTCCACCGCTTCCACCGCTTCCACCGCTTCCA
>OMNU01000645.1_pt1 | contig 15924 bp, 18 predicted proteins | sample 1673511 | NCBI WGS metagenome assembly OMNU01 (sample SAMEA103958113, study PRJEB25191) | human gut metagenome | reverse complement strand
CCGTCGCGGGAGCGTATTTGGCACTGTACTTTACAGCGCTCCTCGCTCCGGCAGGCGATCTGGAAGGCGCCGGTTTCGCCGCGGAGCAGGGCGATTCGGTAGATGGAACCGGCGTCGAGCCGGTCGGAACAGAACACTTTCTCCAGTGAGGAGATGACACGGGTCTGCAGAAACATGGCAATCCTTTGATTGATAGTTAATTGGATATGACATTTGAGATGTGTTCCGGCGGTACGCTACTGCCGGAGAAGTTCATAGGCGAAAACGGAACCTTTTGCAGTGAAAACCTTGACCGGGAAGGCGATTCCGGCGGCGTTCCGGGCGACTGGAAGTTCCTCCAGTCGCTCGCCCGCGGTGTTTACCGTGAAGAGTTTGTATTCCGTGCCGGGCGGGGTCGCAAGCTCGATTTCCGCTTCGCCGCGCGCGGCGAGGAAGGGCAGTTCTCCCCAGGTCTCCAGCCGGGTTGCCTTTGCATTGCTGAACTTCATCTTGTTGGCCAGAGAATTGGTCAGGTGCAGGAGCAGCAGCCGGCCGGATTCGGTCAGCGGTTTGCCGTCGACCGACATCACCGAGAACACGCCCCGGCCAACCTTGTTGTCGACCTTCATGAAAGCGCCTTCGCCCTGCATCTTCGCCGGCAGAATCAACGCCTCGCAACTGGGCGCGACCGCTTTGAAGGTCTCCTTCTGGCTGTCGAGGGCAATCTGACCGCTGGAAGCGTTGAAGAGCCCCTTGTCCGCCTGATACCACTCCGGCTTGAGCACGCCGGCGGCAGTCATTTTCGCCAGCAGGTCCGAATCGGTGGACGATGCCTGGAAAACCGGAAGCGTCACTTTTTCCGGGAAGTTGATCCCCAGATTGAGCAGACCGGCGGTGCTGGCGGGAAGGGCATCAAGTTTGCCGTCCGGAGCCACCAGTGTTCCGATCCGGGCGATCAGCCCGAGCCGGTTGATTTCCGCGGAATACTCCCGGGCAAAGCTCATCCCCTCGCCGCCGGTCAGAACCGCCGCGAACGTCACCGGAGCCGGTTTCAGCTCCCGATCCAGGAAGAGCCGCACGCCGATCCGCTGCGCCAGGGATTTCACGACGTCGGTCGAGGTGTCGAAATGGCTTTCCGTGATGTTGTCGTAGATCACCTTCTCCCGGCTGTGCGAGTAGGCGAATTGAAACAGGGCGCTCCAATCCTGGAGGGCGGCGTAGGCGCAGACACGGTCATCGTGGCCGTAGCCGCCGATCATGGAGCGGTCGAAGCCAACGTCGCGGGACTTATAAGCGGGGACGATCTCGATTTCAGCGCGTGCAAAATCCTTCTCGGTGATGCCGTACTTCTCGTTGAGCAGGATCATGGTGTTCAGCTTGACAGCTTCCTTGACGTTCTCGTCATCAACTGCATCGGAGCCGATGAGGATGTTCAGCTCCTCAGCCTTGATGCCGTCCTTCAGGGGACGGGCGTTCTGCTCGGCACCCAGATGGGGCAGCAGGTCGGTGATGCAGAAGACGGGATCGTTCTCGTCCTCGCCCACACGGACGGTGACGGTGGAGCCATCCTCACGGGTGAACACGCCGTGGATGGACAGAGGGATAGTGCCCCACTGATACTTGCGGATACCACCGTAGTAATGGGTCTTGAAGTAGCTCAGGTGGTCGGACTCATACAGCGGGGTGGGACGCAGATCCAGACGGGGGCTGTCGGTGTGGGCAATGACCAGATGGAAGCCATCCTCAAAGCTCTTGGTACCGATGGTGGAAGCCACCACAGCCTTGTTGTACTGGACAAAGTAGATCTTGTCGCCGGGCTTGTAGGTCTTTTTCGGGTCGAACTGCTGGTAACCTGCATCCTTGAGCATCTGCTCGCTCTCGGCGGCAACCTCACGCTCGGTCTTGCCTGCATCCAGGAACTTCTTGTAGCCCTCGGCAAAGTCGTGGGCCTTCTGCTTCACGTCAGCGTCCTTATCGGCGACGTAAGCAGGCTTATAGAGCAGCTTTTCAGCCAGCTGCTGGTTCGGAGTTTTTTCTGCCATAGAATTTCTCCTGCCTTTCTCTTTCGGTATTCCTAAATATTTCAAACCGGCGCAAGCCGGTTCAAGCGGGTTTGCAGCCTGCTCAGGCTCCGTACAGCTCGGTGTACTTGGCATAGCAGGCGGTGATCTTTTCCACATAGTGGTGCATCTGGTTATAGGGGAAACCCGACAGGGTCAACCCGTCCTCTGAATGTTCCTCCTTCTGAAGCAGGGCATCCACGGTGCCCCACCCGCTGTGGTAGGCTGCGGCGGCCGTGGAGATATCGCCGTTGTAACGCACCAAGCAGAGGTGAAGGTAATAGCATCCAAAGCGGATGCTCTCATCGGGGTCGTACAGGTCACCAAAGGAAACCTCCTCCCCCAGGCCCAGCTTACTGCGGAGCCAGAGGAAGGTCTCCTCCGTCATCTGCATCAGGCCGCGCGCATCGACACTGGAAGTTGCGCCCGGGTCAAAGCCGCTCTCGGTGCGGATGAAGGAATAGACCAGCAGCGGGTCAAGGTCATACTCGGCGGCGTACTGCTCCACAAGGTCGTTGTATTTCCGCGGGTAGAGCCGCTGTTCCACCTGACGGCGCACCGGCGGCAGCGCCAGCAGGACCACACAGAGCAGAAAGAGCAACACCAGCGTTTTCAAAAACTTTTTCAAAGCGAAGTGTCCACGCCCCCTTTCCGTGCACCCTCAGCCTGCAGCTGCTCACAGAGCGCCGCTGCCGCCGCTTCCAGAGAAGCAAGGTCAGCATCGTTGCTCAGGACAAGATCGGCCCGGGCAAGCAGGACCTCTTCCGGGGTCTGGGCGTTGAGCCGCCGTGCCGCCATCTCCGGGGCGATGCCGTCCCGGGCCGCAATGCGGGCCACACTGGTGGCAAAGGGCGCAGTGACCACACAGAGGTGGTCGCACTCTTTTTCCGCATCGGTGCCCACGATCACAGCTCCGTCTATCACAAAAAGCGGTGCTCCGGCTTCCCGGGCGGCCTGCTTCAGTCTGCAGACCCGCCGGATGATCTCCGGAAGCACGAGGGAATCCAGAGCAGCCTTTCCTTCCGGCGCAGCAAAGGCGCGGTCTGCCAGCAGGCGGCGGTTCAGGCTGCCGTCGGCATACAGGATATCTGCCCCGAACCGCTGGGCCAACACTGGCAGCAGCGGAGAACCGGGCAGAAGGATCTCGCGGGAGATCTGGTCGGCATCCACCAGCGGGACACCATGGGCGGCAAACACCGCCGTCACAGTCGATTTGCCGCAGCCGCTGCGGCCGGTGACCCCAAGCGTGATCATAGCTGGATCACCCGGAACGCTGCCGCACGGATCAGGCGGTTGTACACCGCCATGGACAGGCCGTCCTTTTTGGGGCAGCGGGCATAGACCACCCCGTCCCCCTGCTCATCCAGGGCGCGCAGGCTGCGGAAGATATGCTTTGCCTGATCGGCACCGTCGCCCTCCCTGCCATACTCCACGCAGGGCCAGCCGAGCTTTTCGGCCTCGCCGGTAAAGCAGAGGCAGCTGGGGTTCTGGTCGGCATGGGCATCCACATAGGCCTTGAACTGCTCAAAGGTACCGTCCAGCAGGGTGACATCTGCCTTAGGGGCGTAATGCTTATACTTCATGCCGGGGCTGCGGACAACAGCACCCTCGGGCAGCTTTTCGAGGATGGCTTTGGAGACTTCAACCTCCTCACCCAGAGCGCGCTCCAGATCTTCCAGCGTGATATGGCCGGGGCGGAACAGGGTGGGCTTTTCGCCTACCACAGAGATCACGGTACTCTCCACACCCACATCGCACTCGCCGCCATCCAGGATCAGGGGCAGACGGCCATCCATATCAGTGAACACATCCTGTGCGTTGGTGGGGCTGGGCTTGCCGGAAAGGTTCGCGCTGGGGGCCGCAAAGGCACAGCCGCTCTGCGCAATAACAGCCCGTGCCACCGGGTGGCTGGGCATCCGGATGCCCACCGTGTCCAGACCGGCACAGCACTCCGCGGCCACCTCCGGGCCGCGGGGCATGATGATGGTCAGAGGGCCGGGGCAGAACGCGGCCATCAGCAGCTGGGCACGCTCGGGCACCTCGCTGACAAGGCCGGGCAGCATCTCCGGGCCGGTGACGTGGACGATCAGGGGGTTGTCCTGCGGGCGGCCCTTGGCCACAAAGATCTTTGCGACTGCCGCGCCGTTGCGCGCATCGGCGGCAATGCCGTAGACCGTCTCGGTGGGCAGGGCCACCAGCTCCCCTCTGCGCAGCAGATCAGCCGCTTTGGCGATTGCTTCGCCCTCAGCAGGTAAAATTTCAGTTTTCATTTTCATTCGATTCATCGTTCTTTCTATCTGTAAAGTAAAAATACTTTTCAATCGTTAAATCAACGCAAGCACGTTATTCTTTTCATCACAGTATCATTCGGCCTGTGCGTTGAGCTGACGCAGTTTTTCGGCCTGTTCATGGGTTGCCAGTGCATCAATGATCTCGTCCAGATTGCCGTCCATGATCTTATCCAGATTGTGGACCGTCAGGCCGATGCGGTGGTCGGTGCAGCGATCCTGCGGGAAGTTGTAAGTCCGGATCTTCTCGCTGCGATCACCGGTTCCCACCTGCCCCGCGCGGTTGGCATTGATGGCATCCTGCTGTTCCTTCTGCTTCTGGGCCAGCAGGCGGCTGCGCAGGATCTCCAGCGCCTTATCCTTATTCTGGAACTGGCTGCGCTCGTTCTGGCACTCCACCACCATTCCGGTGGGGATGTGCGTGACCCGGATGGCGCTGGACGTTTTGTTGATGTGCTGGCCGCCCGCACCCGAGGAGCGGAAGGTATCGATGCGCAGATCCTTGGGGTCGATGACAAGATCCACCTCTTCGGCCTGCGGCATCACCGCCACGGTTGCTGTGGAGGTGTGGATGCGGCCCTGCGTTTCGGTCTCGGGCACACGTTGGACACGGTGCACCCCGCTCTCATACTTGAGCCGGTTATAGGCCCCTGCGCCGTTCACGGCAAGGATGGCTTCCTTGACACCGCCCAGCTCCGTCTCGTTGAGGTTCAGCACCTCCAGCTCCCAGCCCCTGCTCTGGACGTACATGGTGTACATCCGCATCAGGCTGTGGGCAAACAGCGCGGCCTCTTCGCCGCCCGCACCGCCACGCAGCTCCATGATGACGCTTTTATCATCGTTGACATCCTTGGGCAGCAGCAAAATTTTGAGATTATTTTCCAGCTGCGCCACTTCCTGACTTTTTTCGCCGATCTCCTGCTGTACCATTTCCTTAAAGTCCGGATCAAGGGTCTCGCCCTCGAGCAGGGCTTTGGCCTGAGCAAGATGATCCTGCGCCGTGGTCAGGGCCTGATAGGCCTGCACCACAGGTTCCGCCTCGTGATACTCCTGCATCAGGCGGCGGAACAGTGCAGGATCTGCCGCTGTTTCCGGCTGGTTCAGGCGGATGGAAAGTTCTTCAAACCGGTGGCTGACAGCCTCCATTTGGGAAAGCAGTCTTGACATACTGTGCAGTTCTCCTTACATGACCCAATGGTTACTCGGCAGCGCCGGGCTTGAGCACTTTCTTGATGTTTTTTTCAATTTTCGCGCGGGGCAGCATGACCTCACGGCCGCAGCCCGTGCAGCGGATCTTGAAATCCATACCGACCCGGAGCACCTCGAAGCTGGAAGCTCCGCACGGGTGTTTTTTGCGGGTCTGGATGGTATCTCCCACTGCGATATCCATATTTCTTTCCCTCCTGCCGCCCCTTTGCGGGGCAGTACCCTGTGCAACTGGTTTCCATGCCGCACATACAGATATAGTATAAACCAAACTCGTATAAAATGCAATTGTCCGCGCATAGAGTTTTAATGCCGACACCTGCTTTGTGTGCCGACGTGCAGCGGAAAACGCTAAAATAACACAGAAAGAGGAACAAACCATGATGCAGACATTTCGTACTGAAGGCAATTACCGTTCCGCAGACCGGCTCAGCCCCGCAGAATTGCGCACCGCCATCGCCAGCCGCGAAATTTTACAGAGCACTGCCCTTGCCTTTGACACTCAGCGCCAGCTCCGGTTCGACCTGGGCGGGGTAAAGGCCGTGATGCCCTTTGGACAGTGTGCCGATGGGGCTGAGAGTGGCACCGTGCGGGACATTGCAGTGCTGACACGGGTGGGCCGCCCCACCTGCTTTGTGATCGAAGGGATGGAGACCGGGGAAAACGGCCAGCCCTGCTACCTGCTTTCCCGGGCTGAGGCACAGCGGATGTGCAAGGCAGAGTATCTGGACACCTTACAGCCCGGGGACATCCTGCCCTGCACTGTGACCCACATCGAGCCGTTTGGTGCCTTTTGTGACGTTGGGTGCGGCATCAGCGCCCTGCTGCCCATCGACTGCATGTCGGTCAGCCGCATCTCCTCCCCTGCCGACCGGGTGAGTGTTGGCCAGCAGATCCTGTGCGCCATCAAAAGCCGGGATGTGCAGGGGCGGTTCGTGCTGACCATCCGGGAGCTGCTGGGCACCTGGGAGGAGAACGCCGCCGGGTTCACCGTGGGCGAGACCGTGGTGGGCATTGTGCGGAGCGTGGAGGAATACGGCACCTTTGTGGAGATCGCCCCCAATCTGGCCGGCCTTGCCGAGACCTGCCCCGACCTGCACCCCGGGCAGGCGGTGAGCGTCTACATCAAAAACATCCTGCCCGATAAAATGAAGATCAAGCTGGTCATCGTCAACCACAGCCTGGGCCAGAGCCACCGGTTCGACCTGCGCTATTTCATCACCGAGGGGCATATCGACCACTGGCTGTATTCCACCCCTGAAAGCCGCAAGCGCATTGAGACAGATTTTGCGGTTGCGGCTTGCAATCCTGTCTGAAACCCTTTATACTATAGGAAAGTGATTCTTTACGGCCTGCCCTGAGGCAGTGCCGGGCAGCAATTTGAAATGACAGGGGGATGTGCAGAACGATGGCCGCCAACGATGCTTTTACCGCCGGTGTTCGTCCCGGCGGACTGACCGACAGCACGGAGATCCGGTTGCTGTTGTGTTATCTGGTAAAGAATGCCGGGCCGATCACCCGGACGGAGATCGAGAATGCGCTGATGGAAGAGCAGCTGGTCAACTATTTTGAGATCGGCTCCTGTCTGGATGATATCACCCGCCAGCAGCTGGTCACGCTGAAGGAAGACCGCTATTCCATCACCGAAAAAGGACGCAAGGTCGCGCAGGAGCTTGCCTATGACCTGCCCCGCAGTGTGCGGGAGCGCGCGGTGGCGGCGGTTCTGCGCAGCCAGACCTGGGCCCGCAAGGAAGCCGAGTACAGCGCCCGCATCACCGAAAAGCCGGATGGCCACTGCTCCATCCGCTGCACCATCAAGGCGCTGGATCAGGAGCTGTTTTGTCTGGACATCGGCACGCCTGACCGGCTGAGTGCCGATCTGGTCAAGAAGCAGTTCATCCTCAAGGGCAACGAGATCTATCAGATGCTCATCACAAAACTGACAGAGTAACAAAGAAACGGGGCTGTTTTTGCAACAGCCCCGTTTCTTTTAGTTCCAGCACTCTGCGGCGATCAGTTCCAGCACACTGCCCGCAATGCAGCGGGCCTTATCCGAGATGAGGAAGCAGTTTTCCAGCTCTGCGCGACGGGGGTCCACATCGGCTACCTTGAATCCTTTTGTCACCGGATAACCATCCCGCAGCAGCCCCCGCAGGATGCCGGAGATCTGTGTGACCACCGGCAGACGCTGACCGTCCGGCGTTTCGATCTCGGCCACAGCCTCGCCAGCCTCCACAAAATCAGCGATAGAATGCAGGTTGCGGAAGATACCCGCGGCCTGCGCATGGAGCACACGCTCGGCACCATAGCCGCCGATGATGCCCGGCACGCCGGAGTTGGGTGCGGCAGCTCCTTCCCGGATGATGCGGCCCAGCTTGTGGCCGCGCTTGGTCTCCACCACCACGTCCACATCCTGCCCCGCCGCAAAGCCGGGGCCAAGGGCAATGGTCAGCGGAGCCATCTCCCGGGTGGTGCCCAGATTTTTCTTTGCGATGATGGCATCCACCAGAACAGCTGGCCTTGCCTGCGGCAGACACGCACCCGTTGGGTCTATCAGAATCGGCACGGCGTTCTGTGCCCAGACGGCATCGGCATCTGCCAGCGTCTCCACCCGGAGGCCCCGCATTCCTTCCACAGCGGTCTCGCCTTCGTAGACAGCCTCACAGAGAGACACCTGCCGACGGATGGCGGCGGGGTGGGCCGTCTCCAGCACCAGCACCCGCAGGCCAGCCGACCAGAGCCGATGCACAACGCCGGTGGCAAGGTCTCCCCCACCCCGGACAACGATCAGGTCATCACGCTTCATGGCTCATCCCTCCGGTTCCAGACGCTGCAAAAAGACTTCCATGGAGCCGCCGCAGGCCGCAATGGCCGCGGCATCGCTGGCCCCCTCTGTGGTAAAAGCGGCCAGCCTGCACGGGGCAGCCCCCGGCTCCAGCAATTCCCGCGCCAGCTGCTGGGTGCGGTACTCCATGATGCCGCCGCCCACGCTGCCCACGGCAGAGCCATCGGGCAGGACCAACATCTTGGAGCCTTCCTCCCGTGGCGTAGAGCCATGGCGGCCTACGATGGTCGCCAGCACTGCCGGGGCGGTCTGCTGTTCCAGCGCAGCCAGCAGCGCTGGGGAAAAGCCCTCGGTCTGCTGGCGGCTGTTTTTAACGGAGACGATCTCCGCAAGAATAGAAAGTGCGATCTCCTGTGCGGTTTTTGCGCCAATGGAAAGCCCAATGGGCGCGTGCAGGGCATCAATGCGCTCTTGCGGCAGCCCCAGCTCAGCCAGCTGTGTGTGCACCAGAGCTGCGCGCTTCCGGCTGCCCATCATGCCCACATAGGCGGCGGGCTTTTGCAGAATAGAACGCAGGCAGGCAATATCACAGCTGTGGGCACGGGTCACGACCACAAAGTATGTCTCCTGCCCGCCGGAGATCTGCGCAAGCCCCTCTGCAAAGGGCAGGCAGAGCACAGCATCGGCCCCGGCCTGACGCAGCTCCTCCGCAAACTCGGGGCGGTCCTCCAGCGCTGTGACCGGCAGGCCCAGCAGCTTTGCCAGCCGCACCACCGACGCGCCCACATGGCCGCCGCCGCAGACCACAAGCTGCGGGGCTGCCCCAAAGCGCTCCACAAAGATGCGCTGTCCGGCTGATTTCAGAATTCCACTGGAGGTCACAGCGGCCAGGGCAGGCAGATGCTCCCCCCAGAACGCAGGCAGTTCCTCCGGCCAGACCGGTGCTGTGTTCCGCAGTAGGACACGTTCCCCCTGCGCCGAGCCTTCCAGCACCGTGGCCAGCAGAAAATCCCCCTCCCGGTCATGGAGTGCATTGAAAAAAGAACGGTTTCCCATCCAATTCTCCTTTATTTGTTATTGTTCTACCACCGCTGCGGCATCATAGGCGGCGGGGTCGATGCGGCTCTGCCACAGCGGCCAATCCTCGGGCGGCATCCGCCACGCAAGGCCGCACCCGGCAGAGAGCTCCCGGGGCAGCGGAATGAGCCGCCCGGGAATGTGTTCCGCTTCGCAGTGTTTTTCCCATGCCATCGCTTCCACTGTGGTGCGGAAGGATAACACGATATAGGGTCTCTTTGCACGCATCGTTTATTCCTCCGCAAGGCTGCGCACCGCACAGGCAGCGGCAAGCGCCTCCTCCCGGGTGTTGGTGTGGGAGAAGCTGAACCGCACTACGCCCTGCTCCACGGTGCCCAGCGCCCTGTGCATCAACGGAGCACAGTGCGCACCGGCCCGCACACAGATGCCGTACTCTTCCCAGAGCGCATCCGCCACCCGGGCGGAATCCTCGCCTGCCAGGTTCAGTGAGACGATAGGCGCACGCGGCGCAGTGAAGTCACCATAGAGCCACACACCGGGAATTTCCCGGACAGTTTCGTAAAACAGGCGTGCAAGCGCATTTTCTTTTGTTTCCAGCGCTTCCACGTCCTGCGTCAGGAGCCAGCGCACCCCGGCCCCCAGCCCGGCGATTCCCGGCACATTCAGCGTCCCGGCTTCCAGAGCGGTGGGCATTTCGACGGGGTGGTGTTCATCAAAGCTGTGGACTCCGCTGCCGCCCACCACAAGGGGGGCAACCTGCAGCCCGGGCCGGACATACAGCCCGCCGGTGCCCTGCGGGCCCAGCAGCGCCTTGTGCCCGGTAAAGCAGAGCACATCGATCCCCAGGGCCTGCACATCCACCGGCATGGCACCCGCTGTCTGGGCGGCATCCACGAGAAACAACAGGCCGTGCTTTTTTGCAAAAGCGGATACGAACGCCAGGTCCGTGCGGTTTCCGGTGACATTGGAAGCACCGGTCACAACCACTCCCCTGGTGTTTGGACGGAGCAGCTGCTCAAACTGCGCATAGCAGAGCACACCGTTTGCGTCCACATCCACAAAACTCACCTCACCCCCCTGCCTTTGGAGGCGGTAGAGGGGCCGCAGGACGGAATTGTGCTCACAGACCGTAGTGATGACATGATCCCCCGGGCCAAAGAGCCCGTTGATGGCCGTGTTCAGCGCCTGGGTCGCATTGGATGCAAAGGCGATGCAGGCCGGGCCTTCGGCGTGGAAGAGCTGGGCCAGCGCTTCCCGGGTCTCGTAGACGATGCGGGAGGCGTGCAGGGTGGGCGCATGGGCTCCACGGCCCGGGTTGCCCGCTGTCTGCAACGCATCCAGCATTGCCTGCCCCACCTCCGGGGGCTTGTACAAGGTGGTTGCGGCGTTGTCAAGGTAGATCACGGCTTGACCACGTTCCCGGCGTTCAGCATCTTCTCGGCGATAACGTACATATTCGTCACGCCGCCCACGGCCAGCTGCTCGGTCAGGCCGTAAAAGTTCAGGCAGGTGCCGCAGGTCAGGATCTCGACGCCCTGGCTCTGCAGCGCCTGCAGATCCTCGAGCGAGGCCGAGCCTTCGCAGGTGACGGCCGCGCCGGCGTTGTAAAACAGGATCGCCGCGGGCAGCGTCTCCTGCTGCGTGAGCGCGAACAGGAACGCCTTGAGCAGGGCTCTGCCGAGCTCCTCGTTCCCCTCGCCCATGTGGTCGGTCGAGATGATGACGACGGTCTTTTTCTGCGCCGCCGGGGCAGTGCAGGCGATCGCCTCCTCCTTCGGCAGCTCCGCGCCCTCCGCCGCGGTGATGGTGACGCGGTATTCGGCGTCCGAGATCGTCTCGACCTCGATGCTGCAGCCCTTGCTCTCGGCCAGCCGTCGGAGATTCTGCACCGCCGTTTCATTGTCGACCAGAGTCTCCACGCTCCCCGCGCCGCCGAGCGACTGCAGCGCCCGCAGCGTCTTCACGACCGGCAGCGGGCAGGCCTCCCCCATCGCATTGATCCGGATCATAACCCTTCCTCCTTCGTGCTCCTGTCAGAAATATAACGTCCGCCTACAGTATATCCCCTCCTCACCCCGGATGCAAGCATTTTCGCCGCATCAGCGGTCACGATTTTGAGAGGAGGAGCGACGGAGCGGGTAAGAGATGACTTTTTGATGCAACGCATAAAAAAGTCGTCGCGAACTAGCGCAGTCCGCGACGACGATGGAGGTGCCGCCCAGATTTGAACTGGGGAGTGAAGGTTTTGCAGACCTTTGCCTTACCACTTGGCCACGGCACCGGATATGAAAATAGGAATGCTGCGAAGGCATTCCTATTTATTTTGGAGCGGGTGACGAGGCTCGAACTCGCTACCTCCACCTTGGCAAGGTGGCGCTCTACCGGATGAGCTACACCCGCATAATGGTGCCTCCGGTCGGAGTTGAACCAACGACACGCGGATTTTCAGTCCGCTGCTCTACCTACTGAGCTACAGAGGCATGTTGAGGCGAGATAAACTCGCCTCATCATACATTATGGCGACCCGGAACAGACTCGAACTGTCGACCTCCAGCGTGACAGGCTGGCGTGCTAACCGACTGCACCACCGGGCCAGGTAAATTGGTGGAAAGTACAGGGCTCGAACCTGTGACCCCCTGCTTGTAAGGCAGGTGCTCTCCCAGCTGAGCTAACCTTCCGTTCCATCAAGCCGCATCTCTCAGCGACGTGTGTATTATAACGGCTAAAGCAGCAAATGTCAAGAAGAATTTTTCAAAATATAAAACTTTTTCGTTGATGCTCACACCGGCTGCAATTCCATGCTTGAGAACACCTCGGTCAGCATGCTATCATAGGCAGTACCGGCCCCTTCCGGCACGCTGACAGTCAGCGCATAGCAGTACGCGCCGTCAGAGATCACCTTGCAGCGGTACATGCGTCCGCCCTCGTCAGAAGCCGCGTACCACGCGAACTGCCAGACAGGCCGTTCCTTCCCGCCGCTCTTATAGACATGCAGCGCAGACGCGTCGAAGCCCGACAGCCGCCGGACGATCGCAGCAGCGGGTGCAGCATCCAGAATTTCCGTTGTAATCTCGTATCCGCCGCCCGGCTGCGTATAGATCTGTCGCGCACCGCGCTCAGCAAAGACCTCCTCGGCTGCATCCTGCGGCAGTGAGATACAGATCGCATAGGCCGCGCCGCCGCTTGTTTGCACGCAGCCGCCGTCCACCGTCTCCCATACCGTCTGTGCCGAGCAGGCGCACAACAGCGCACTCAGCGCCGCCATCCAACCAATCAGAATTCGTTTCATCACCAAATCGCCTCCAATAGAAAGGAACGTCCCATGCTTGTTTTCCTGCTTCTAATGAATGCGTCCGGCTTTGCAATTATGCTGCTGGATAAAAATCTTGCCCGCCGTCACCGCCGCCGGATCCCGGAGGCGCTGCTGCTGGCGTTTGCGGCATGCTTCGGCAGCCTCGGCGTGCTGGCGGGCATGTATCTCTGCCGCCACAAGACGAGAAAACCGCTCTTTACGGTCACAGTCCCGCTGCTGCTTCTGGCGCAGTGCACGATTTTATATTTCCTGTTTCGCTGATTACTGGCGCAGCTTGCGCTTGTTGCCCTTGCTGTCAACAATATAGGTATTGTCAAGCTGCTGGCGCAGATCGCCCACGACGGAGTCAATATACGCCCGGCGCAGCACAGCGCGCTCTTCATTCTCCTCCGGCGTGAGGCCGACAGTCTTGGCCTTGTGCGCCAATTCGTTGATGCGGTCAATATCTTCTTTTTTCATAGAGCATGCTCCTTACAGAAATCTTGTAATCTCAACGCCGATGCGTCCCTTTTTCGTATTGCTGCCGATGGTATCCAGCCGAATCTTGCCAAGCCCCCGGACGGTGATCACATCACCCTCTGTTGTCTGCTTGTCGCCCTTTACGCATGGCGTGTAATTAAGTTCGCATTTTCCGGCGCTGATATAGTCCGCGGCCTTGCCGCGGCTGATGGAAAAGCCGGAGGAGACAATGCCGTCGAGCCGCAGAGAGGGCACGGTATCTCGGACCATTTTAGTCTTCTGTTCCGGCACGGAGACGTCTGTGAGCGCGATCTGCTCCACATGCAGCTTCGTGCGGCCGGCGGACAGGAAATTTTGCAGCAGATACGGCAAAACCTCGCGCGTAACGAGAAAGTCGCAGCGCCCCTCTGCTACATAAATATCCCCTACCGTTTCGCGCTTGACGCCGCAGCCCATCAGTGCGCCGAGAAAGTCCCGGTGCGTGAGCGTATCACCCTCAAAATAGACCGCGCGGGCGGCGGCAATGGGGCCATCCTCGCTCTCCAGCCAGCTTTCGTCCAGATACTCCGGCAGATAGCAGCAGATCTCGCGTTCAGCCAGCGGCGGTCCGCCGTAGAACCGAATCTCCTGCCCGCGCAGCAGTTCGGCAGCGAGCATCTGCTCCCGCTTAGACAAGAAGCCCGTTGCGGCCGGGATATTGCGCGCGGCGGCATTCGTCATGCGCTCATAGATCTTGGCCAGCAGCATTTCGTCTTCCTTCGTCTGCGCCATGCGCGCGATCTGTTCGCGTTTGTCCATCGTTCCGCCTCCTTCCGGTCTGTATTGTATCAGCCTCGCGGAAAAAATGCAATCCCATCCGGTTTTTCAGTCTGTTTTCATTACAGTTCTGTTACAAACGGCCCGTGTTGCTTGCAATCCTCCCGGCTGCCGCCTATACTGGATATAAGTATTATTGGAAGGGGGCTCCGCCTTGAAAAAAATGCTTTGCGCGCTGCTTGCGGCCGTGCTGACGCTTACGCTCATGCTGCCGTGCGCAGCAGCCGACTTTGCAGGCTTCACCGACCAACAGGAGATCAAAAACAACAACGCCGTGCGGATGCTCTACGACCTCGGCCTCATCTCCGGCTATGCAGACGGCAGTTTCGGCCCGCAGAACCCCATTCGCCGCGAAGAGGTCGCCAAGCTGATGGCGCTTTTGTGCGAAGCTGAGCCGCAGGCGCAGAACGCGTCTGCCCCGTTCTACGATGTCTCCACGTCGTGGGCTGCAGAGTATATTGCTTACTGCGCCGAGCAGGATATCATCGTTGGCAGCAACGGGCGCTTCCGCCCGGCAGACCATGTGACAATCCGCGAACTTGCAAAGATGCTGCTCGTCATTCTCGGGGAGGACGCCTCGCGCTATGTTGGCGCAGACTGGGCACAGAACGTTGACGAGGATGCGTTCACAAAGGGCATTTATGCCGGTGTCTCTGACAGCTACGATTCCGCCGCCACGCGCGATACTGCATGCCTTCTCATCTACAATGCCATGCTCTGCCCCAAGATTGCCGATGCTGCGCTGGAGGGAGAGCAGCGCTATGTGCTCGACAGCCTGATGAATCCCATGTCGTATCTCGAGATCCGCTTCGGCCTGACGCGCTACACCGCCACGCTGACAGGCAACGAGTGTGCCGATCTGACAAGCGCAGGCAATCCGCTCCCCGCCGGGACGAGCAAGCTTGCCGGTCACAAGGCGTTTGACATTTCCACAGATCTCAGTCTCCTCGGCCGGAACGTCGATATCTATGTGAAGGACGGCAGGGTTTTCGGTATCCCCTGCTATGCAGTTGACGAGATTTATTATACCTTTACCGACGCGTCCCAGCTGAAGGAGATCTGCGCCGGCGGCGGCTTCCGCCTGACGGAGCAGACTGCATATTACTATAATTACGCGCCTTCGAGCAAGGATATCTTGAACACACTGTCTGCGAACGACAAGATCACCGTGATTGACCACGACGGCGACAACGCATTTGACGTTGTCCTCGTCACGACAAGTTATCCGGCAACGGTCACGTCCGTCTCTCCCCTGATGGTTGACGTCGATGGCAAGAGCCAGACCGTCCGCGCTTTCAGCAGCACCGACGTGTTCACCGTCGGCGAGGAGGTCTATTACAGTCTAATTTGCGGAAACGGATATATTCGTAGACTCAGCTGACAAGTTCAAAACAGTTCAGAAGCCGTCCGCAGCTGCGGACGGCTTCTTCTATTCTTCTTAGTAATTCTCTGCGCGAAGTTCAAAATAACTCTGTGGGTGATTGCAAGCGGGACAGACCTCGGGCGCCTTTACGCCGACGGCGATGTGGCCGCAGTTGCGGCATTCCCAGACCTTGACCTCGCTCTTTTCAAAGACCTGCGCAGTCTCCAGATTGTGCAGCAGTGCGCGGTAGCGCTCCTCATGGTGCTTTTCGATCTCTGCAACGAGACGGAAGCGCTGCGCCAGTTCCGGGAATCCCTCTTCCTCGGCAGTCTTGGCAAAGTCCTGATACATGTCGGTCCATTCGTAATTTTCGCCGGCGGCAGCGGCAGCCAGGTTGGCCTTTGTGTCGCCGATGCCGGACAATTCCTTGAGCCAAAGCTTCGCATGCTCCTTTTCGTTTTCCGCCGTCTTCAGGAACAGCGCTGCCATCTGCTCATAGCCCTCTTTTTTTGCGACGGACGCAAAAAAGGTGTACTGATTTCTCGCCTGCGACTCGCCCGCAAAAGCTGCGCGCAGATTTGCTTCGGTTTTTGTGCCTGCATATTTGTTCATGATCC
>OMNU01000643.1_pt1 | contig 15990 bp, 8 predicted proteins | sample 1673511 | NCBI WGS metagenome assembly OMNU01 (sample SAMEA103958113, study PRJEB25191) | human gut metagenome | reverse complement strand
ATGACCTGGCTTCGGGCATGGATGATGTGATTGATGGAATAAACAGCTGTGCCAAGCGTATCACTATCTATAATCCGCATCCTATTTCGGACAAGGGGAAAGAGCTGGGACATATGGTTCAACAAGAAGCGGCCCTCATCGGCCAGGCCATGGATGAACTGGAGGCATTCCGCAAGAGTCCGGATAAGCTGCGCGCATATTGCAACCAGCTGCATGACATAGAAAACCGGGCAGATGATATTTATGAATTTTTCATCACCAGGCTTTTTGAAGAAGAGAAGGACTGCATTGAACTCATCAAAATCAAGGAGATTATGTATGAGTTGGAAAAAACGACGGACGCAGCCGAACACGTGGGCAAGATTTTGAGGAGCCTGATTGTGAAATACGCATAAACGAACGGACGCATGGAACTATTAGTGATTATCATTGTACTGGCTCTGATATTCGATTATATCAACGGTTTTCATGATGCGGCCAATTCTATTGCCACCATTGTGTCTACCAAAGTGCTTACACCGTTTCAGGCGGTGATATGGGCGGCTTTCTTCAATTTTGTGGCCTTTTTCATCGCCAAGTGTGTCATCGGCGGTTTCGGCATTGCCAACACCGTATCGAAAACGGTGATGGAGCCTTACATTACTTTGCCTATCATTCTGGCCGGCGTGATTGCGGCTATTGCCTGGAATCTGTTCACTTGGTGGAAGGGAATCCCTTCCTCTTCTTCGCACACGCTTATCGGAGGTTTTGCCGGAGCTGCCATCATGGCACACGGTTTTGAGGCCATCCAGTTGAGTATCATTCTGAAGATTGCGGCATTCATTTTTCTGGCTCCCTTGATTGGTATGGTGGTGGCATTTGGTTTTACGTTGTTGGTCTTGTACATTTGCCGCAGGGCGCATCCCCATACGGCCGAGGTGTGGTTCAAGAAACTGCAGCTGGTGTCTTCGGCTTTGTTCAGCATCGGGCACGGTCTGAATGATTCACAGAAGGTAATGGGTATCATTGCTGCGGCTATGATAGCCGGACATTCGGAAGGACTGGGAATGGGGATAAACAGTATTGATGACCTGCCGGACTGGGTGGCATTCTCTTGTTTTACGGCCATTTCACTCGGTACCATGTCCGGCGGGTGGAAGATTGTGAAGACCATGGGGACTAAGATTACGAAGGTGACGCCACTGGAAGGGGTGATTGCGGAAACTGCCGGTGCGTTTACGCTTTATCTGACGGAGTATCTGAAGATTCCGGTAAGTACGACACACACCATTACGGGAGCTATTATCGGAGTAGGGGCCACGAAGCGGCTTTCGGCTGTGCGTTGGGGAGTTACGAAGAGTCTGATGACCGCTTGGGTGCTGACTATCCCCGTCAGTGCTTTGCTGGCAGCAGGGATTTATTGTATCGTATCCCTTTTTTAGAAGTGCTGCCGCATAAAAAATAGACGGGTTCGTTTTATTTTGCATGAGGTTTGCACTATCTTTGCAGCCTGAAACTGTAAAATAGAATGCACATTGGACTGGCTATATAGTTTATTCGTCGAGCACTCCGCCTTGCAGGCGGCTGTGGTACTCTCACTGATTTCTGCTATCGGATTGGGATTGGGGAAGATACATGTTTGCGGCATTTCATTGGGAGTGACGTTTGTATTCTTTGCCGGCATCATTGCCGGGCATTTCGGGTTGTCCATAGACCCGCAGATGCTGAATTATGCGGAAAGCTTCGGGCTGGTGATATTTGTGTATGCTTTGGGTTTGCAGGTGGGACCGGGTTTTTTCAGCTCTTTCCGTAAAGGAGGGGTACAACTGAATATGCTCGCCACGGGTGTAGTGCTTATCGGCACCCTGCTGACTGTACTGGGCAGCTATGGGTTGGGAGTATCCCTGCCGGATATGGTGGGCATACTTTGCGGTGCCACGACAAACACACCGGCACTCGGTGCGGCACAGCAGACATTGAAACAGATGGGATTGGAGTCCAGTACCCCTGCTTTGGGGTGTGCGGTGGCATATCCGCTGGGGGTGGTAGGGGTCATTCTGGCCGTACTGTTCATCCGTAAGACGCTGGCGCATAAGGAAGACCTGGAATTGAAAGAGAAGGATGACGTGAACAAGCCTTACATTGTTGCGTTCCAGGTGCACAATCCTGCCATCTTCAACAAGAGTATCAAGGAAATAGGCGGGCTGAACAGCTATCCGAAGTTCGTGATTTCCCGCTTGTGGCGGGATGGGAATGTGAGTATTCCTACCTCGGAAAAGATTATAAAGGAAGGTGACCGCCTGCTGGTGATTACCTCGGAGAAAAATACGCCGGCTCTGACCGTGCTTTTCGGCGAGCAGGAGCATACTGATTGGAACAAGGAAGATATAGACTGGAATGCCATAGACAGCCAGTTGATTTCGCAACGTATCGTGGTGACGCGCCCGGAGTTGAACGGCAAGAAGCTGGGTTCTCTCCATCTGCGTAATCATTACGGTATCAATATCAGCCGGGTTTATCGTAGCGGCGTGCAGCTGCTGGCCACAGCGGAACTGACCTTGCAATTGGGTGACCGCCTGACCGTAGTGGGCGAAGCCGCTGCTATACAAAATGTGGAGAAGGTGCTGGGCAATGCTGTGAAAAGCCTGAAGGAACCGAACTTGGTGGCGGTATTTATCGGCATTGTCATCGGTCTGGCTTTGGGAGCAATTCCTATTTCCATTCCCGGCATCAGCGCTCCCGTGCGGCTCGGATTGGCAGGAGGCCCTATCATCGTAGGTATTCTTATCGGGACATTCGGTCCGAGGATGCACATGGTGACTTATACTACGCGCAGTGCGAACCTGATGCTCCGTGCATTGGGATTGTCTCTTTACCTGGCTTGCCTGGGACTGGATGCAGGTGCCCATTTCTTCGATACGGTATTCCGGCCGGAAGGGCTGTTATGGATTGCTACGGGTTTTGCGTTGACTGTGGTTCCGGTATTGATTATGGGTATCGTTACCTTCAAGTGGCTGAAGATAGATTTCGGAACAATGGCGGGTATGCTGTGCGGAAGCATGGCAAACCCCATGGCGCTGAACTACGCCAACGACACCATTCCGGGAGACAATCCGTCTGTAGCTTATGCTACGGTTTATCCGCTGTGCATGTTTCTACGGGTAATTATAGCCCAAGTGCTGCTCATGTTCTTCATTAATGGATAATGAAGAATGAGGGATATTATCAACTGTCAATTATCAACTATCAATTAAATAACTATGGGAAATATAACTCCGGAAAGTATTGTCAATGACTTGCGTTATTTGCAATTATTATCACGCAGTTTTCCTACCATTGCTGATGCCAGTACAGAAATCATCAATCTGGAGGCCATTCTGAATCTGCCGAAAGGTACAGAGCATTTTCTGACGGATATTCATGGCGAGTATGAGGCTTTTCAGCATGTGCTGAAGAATGCATCGGGGGCAGTGAAACGTAAGGTGAACGAAATATTCGGGCATACACTGCGCGAAAGTGAGAAGAAGGAAATCTGTACGTTAATTTATTATCCGGAAGAGAAGCTGCAACTTATCAAGGAGCAGGAAACGGACCTGGATGACTGGTATTTGATAACACTGAACCAGTTGGTAAAAGTATGCCAGAACGTTTCGTCCAAATATACCCGTTCGAAAGTACGCAAGGCACTTCCAGCAGAGTTCTCGTATATCATTCAAGAGCTGTTGCACGAATCGAGCATCGAACCTAACAAGCATGCCTATATCAATGTCATAATCAGTACCATTATCTCTACGAAGCGTGCGGATGATTTTATTGTGGCGATGTGCAACCTTATCCAGCGCTTGACCATCGACTCGCTGCATATCGTGGGCGATATATACGACCGCGGACCGGGTGCGCATATTATCATGGATACTCTCTGTGATTATCATAATTTCGACATCCAATGGGGTAACCACGATATTCTGTGGATGGGTGCCGCATCAGGTAATGATGCTTGTATAGCCAACGTAATCCGTATGTCGATGCGCTATGCCAATTTAGCAACGCTGGAGGATGGTTATGGCATCAATCTGTTGCCGCTTGCAACGTTTGCCATGGATACCTATGCGGATGACCCTTGCACCATCTTTGCGCCGAAAATGAACTTTGCCGATGCGGAATACAATGAGAAGACCTTGCGGCTGATTACACAGATGCACAAGGCGATTACGGTTATCCAGTTGAAACTGGAGGCGGAAATCATCAGCCGCCGTCCTGAGTTCGGTATGGAGAACCGGAAACTGCTGCATCTGGTGGATTTCGAGCGTGGTGTGTTTGTATACGAAGGCAAGGAATATCCGTTGCGCGATGTAAATTTCCCCACCATAGACCCGGCGGACCCGTATCGTCTGTCGGACGAGGAGCGCGAACTGATGCACCGGATTCATTCTTCTTTCATGAACAGCGAGAAGATGAAGAAGCACATGCGCTGCTTGTTTACGTATGGCGGCATGTATCTGGTGTGCAACAGTAACCTGCTTTATCATGCTTCCGTGCCTCTGAATGCGGATGGCAGTTTCAAACATGTCCGCATCGGCCAAAAGGAATACTGGGGACGTAAGTTGCTGAAAAAGACCGACCAGCTGATACGTACCGCTTACTTTGACGAGGACGGTTCGGACGAGAAACAGTTTGCACTGGATTATGTCTGGTACATGTGGTGCGGACCGGATGCCCCTTCCTTCGATAAAGACAAGATGGCTACTTTTGAACGCTATTTTGTGGCCGACAAAACATTGCATAAGGAGACGAAAGGGCATTACTATGCCTTGCGCAACGAGGCTGAGGTGTGTGACCGCATTCTTGAAGAGTTCGGCGTGAAGCCGGGGCCACATTCGCATATCATCAACGGGCATGTACCGGTAAAGACCATTAAAGGTGAGAAGCCTATCAAAGCGGATGGTAAGCTGCTGGTGATTGACGGTGGTTTTTCAAAAGCCTATCAGCCGGAAACGGGAATTGCGGGATATACGCTGGTATATCATTCCCACGGCTTGCAGTTGGTGCAGCATGAGCCGTTCCAGAGCCGTCAGAAAGCCATTGAAGAAGGGCAAGACATCAAGTCTACAACCCTGGTTGTCGAATTCAATTCGCAGCGTATGATGGTGAAGGATACGGACAAAGGAAGTGAACTCGTTACGCAGATTCAGGATTTGATGAAACTGCTGGTGGCGTATAGGACGGGGCTGATTAAGGAGAAACAATAATTTATAATTTCAGTATCGTCACCCCGCCCTCTACAATGATGCCTTTGTCATAGGTTTTCCCTTGGGTGTAGTAGCGGCTGCCGCCATAACCGCCGGTGAGGAATATGCCGAAGCGGTCGGTCAGGTGGTATTCCAGATTGACACGTGCCTGGAGGGCATAGAGACGTGCCGGAATGCCGTAGTCCTTGTTCTTGAAGGTTTCTATATGTTGGTATCCCAGATCTCCGCTGATGAACAGCTGTTTGTAGAGCGGTAGTTCAAGACCGGCACGGTAGAAGAGGGCAGCGGAAAACTTATCGCCAAAATCCAGATAATGGGTACCGCCACCGAGGATGGTATAGAAGAGCCGGTTCTTGAAACGGGCACCTACATTCAGCTTGGTGGCATTACCACCGAAAAACATCAGTTGAACTTTTGTTTGGGGATTGGCATTGACTAATCCCAACTGGAAACCATCTAATTTTTCTTTGTAGTAGTTGAATAGACCTATTTGAAGCCCTTTGGCACGTATGGCCATATTGGCAGCGCCTATTTGTAATCCTCGGGCTGTACCACCCACCACATTGCCCAGGCCGGAAACCTGAACACCGGTCATATCTCCGGCGGTGATGTTGGCAAGGGTGGACATCTGCATGCCATTCAAGTCTTCACCGATTACACTTAGCAGGCCGGCCCCTGAAAATCCTTTGAAATTTCCGCCGGAAATATTGGCGAGTCCGGCAAAGTGTATGCCGGAAGCACCTTCTCCGCTGATATTCAACAGGCCGCCTATGGAGGCGCCACGATTATAGTCCCCACTGATGTTTGCCAGACCGGAAATGATGACGCCTTGCGCATGGTTTCCGGTGATACCTACCAGTCCCGAAACGGATACTCCGATAAGGTTGTTGCCATTGATGTTGGTAATTCCTGCTATCTGCATGCCTCGCATGCTTCCCCCCACCATATTTGACAGACCTGCCATCTGTACACCGTTCACATCCCTGCCGGTTACACTGCCAAGAATATTCATGCCGAGGCCATTCAGACGGTTCATGGAGGAGAACACACCCAGATTGAAGCAGGTGCTTCCTATGGTATCAGTCCGCTGTGTGGAGATGTTTTTCCATAAGGAGATATTGATACCTACCGGGCCATGGTCTGTTCGTGGAGAGCGTTGTTTCCGGAAAGATTTCTCGGAGGATTTCTGAATCGTATCCGGCTGTACGCTGCCCGGATTATGTTCTTGGGCAAGAGCTGTCCCTGCAAAAAGCAGGGACACAAGGAGGAGGGAAAGGTTTCGTTTCATACTTTTTTCTATATTTCGTCCGGCCAGGGAGCTGGTTGGCGGGTGGCACGCAACAGAGGGCGCTGCGCATCCACAGACCGGAGGTAATTACTTAATTTCCGTGACAACTCTTTGACAACTTCAGGCTTCTCTCGGGCCATATCATGTTTTTCACTGATGTCGGCGGGGATGTTGAAAAGTTCCCGTCTACCGTCACCGAAATAATACACCAGCTTCCACTCGCCCGAACGGATGGAGCAAGTGGCTCCGATGCCCGGGCCGGAAGGACCCCAGCTATTGGGATAATGCCAGTAGATATCACGGTCTTTCATTTTACCTTTTCCGGTGAGCAATGGCATGAAACTGATGCCGTCGCGTTGCTGTACGGTTGTATAGTTGTCTACGCCTGCCATCTCAAGGATGGTGGGGAAGAAGTCCTCTATCATCAGGTAATGGTCGCATTGGGTTTGGGGCGCTACGATGCCCGGCCAGCGGACAATCATCGGTTCACGTATGCCTCCTTCGTAGGCGGAACCTTTACCACTATTGAGCGGATAGTTCTGGACATGCAGTTGTCCGGCGCGGGTATGGGCCGCCAAACCGCCATTGTCGGACATGAAGATGAGGATAGTGTTTTCCGTCAGGTTGTTCTTGTCCAGATAGTCCATGATGTCTCCCAGACTTTTGTCCATACCCTCAATGAGAGTAGCATAGGCGGCTTCTACCGGAGGAAGGCCTTTGTCCAGGTACTTCTGGTAGAAACGCATGTCAGGTTGTATAGGGGTATGGATGGCATAGTGTGCCATGTACAGAAAGAATGGCTTGTCAGTCTGCTGTGCATCGTCCAGGGCCTTCATGGCCTCTATGGTAAGGGCTTCACTTAGGAAAGTGTCGGTTCCATGATATTTCTCCAGACCGGGTACGGCAGCCAGCGGGCTTTTACCGTCTGTTTTGTTGCCGAAATTCTCCTTGCCATAGTAGCTGGCAGGTGAACCGGCAGCATGTCCGGCTATGTTCACTTCAAACCCCATTTTCAACGGGTCGGCTCCGGGAGTGCCTTCAGCACCAAAGTGGGCTTTTCCGCAATGAATGGTGTGATAGCCATGGTCTTTGAGTACTTCGGCCAGGGAGGTGACTTGTGTGGTCCGTTCCACGCCAGGCTCTTGACAAATGCCGTTAACGTTCCATTCCGGATAAATCATGACCGAGTCGGGTTGTTCATGGGTAGTGTTCTTACGGAGGGTCCAACTGGTGACTCGATGCCTGGCAGCATTCATTCCCGTAAAAAGGCTGACACGCGTAGGTGAACTGATGCTGCATGCATAGGCCTGCGTAAACATTTTGCCTTGTGTAGCCATCCGTTCCATGTTGGGAGTATGGTACGTATCGTTGTACTTGGTACGCTGTGTCCAAAAGGGGAGGGACGTGTCTTGCCATCCCATGTCATCCACTAGGAACAGAATGATGTTTGGCTGCTCTTTTGGAGCAGGTACGGCATCCCCAGGCGGCATGCCATACGCTTCTCCCGCCATTCCGCATATCGGAAGCATGGCGGATAATAATAATTCGTTTCTCATTTAGATAATAATTTAGAAAGGGTTAGATAGGTTGTAGTTTAATTGTTTTTTTACATTATCCTTTGGCCTCCTGATACAAGAAGCGTTTGATAGATTTCTTCGGCGTTTTTTCAAATTCTTCAGGATAGATTTTCATTTTGAATATCTGGCTGTATGCGGGCAGTTCTGCATTCAGTGCCACACGGTTTTCCTCCATGACGCGTTCGATGTCGTCATTGTTCAGCCCATGGGCAAAGGCATCATCGAAGTCGGGGTAAACCAGACCTACCAGTTTCTCATTCTGCTGCACGATGATGCTTTCGGCTACATACGGCATATTGTTCAGTTTGTCTTCTATCTCTTCCGGGTAGATATTCTGACCGCTCGGACCAAGGAGCATGTTCTTGCTGCGTCCCTTGATGCTTACGTTGCCTTCGGCATCCATCAGGGCAAGGTCTCCGGTGTGCAGCCAGCCGTCTTTGTCGAGTACCTGTACGGTGGCCTCGTCGTTCTTGTAGTAACCCAGCATGACATTGGGACCACGGCAGACAATCTCTCCCGGAATGTTTTCGGGATCGGATGATAGGATTTTCACCTCCATACGCGGTGCGGCCTTTCCGCAAGAACCGGGTTTGAAGCGGGTCCAATCCTCGTAACAGATGATGGGACCGCATTCCGTCATTCCATAGCCTACCGTATAGGGGAAATCTATCATCTTTAAGAACTGCTCCACTTCCTGGTTGAAGGCAGCTCCTCCTACAATGATTTCTGCAAAGTTTCCGCCAAAGGCTTGAATCATTTGTTCGCGTACGGTCGCCTTTATCTTGTCATTGATGATGGGTACTTTCAGCAACAGCTTCATGGCGGGAGTTTCCAGCTTGGGCAGTACGCTCTTCTTTATAATCTTTTCGATAATGAGCGGAACAGCCACAATCAGGTTAGGCTTCACTTCGGTGAAAGCCTGGAAAATGATTTTGGGGCTGGGCATACGAGTGAGGAAGAATATGTGGCAACCTACGGCGAATTCATACAGAAACTCGAATGCAAGTCCGTACATATGTGCCATTGGCAGCATGGAGACAATCTTGTCACCGGCTTTCAGCGGCAATACTTCGAAAGCAAAAGTGGTGTTTGACCAAAGGCTGCGGTAGGGCAGCATCACTCCTTTGGAGTAACTGGTGGTGCCGGATGTATAGTTGATGACCGCCAGTTCGTCGGGCTGGTCCTTGTGATAACTGACATGTTCCTTGCGGAAGTTCTTGGGGTATTTCTTACCGAACATTTCGTTGAGATGTTCGCGGGCATAGTCCAACTTTTCGCTGCGGGAGACAAGAATGTAGAAGTCTGCCATCATCATGATGCCCTCCAGCAGCGGCATGGCACTTTCGTTGAGGTTTTCCCAAACCTGGTCGCCTACGAAAAGCAGTTTGGCTTCGGAATGGTTCACGATGTTGTGTACATTGTCTGCCTTGAACTCGTGAAGGATGGGGACGATTACCGCACCGTAGGTCAATGTTGCGAGGAACGTTACGCCCCAGTGGGAACTGTTGCGGCCACAGACGGCAATCTTATCGCCTTTCTTGATGCCGCTTGCCTCGAAAATGATATGCAGCTTTTCTATTTTGCGGGCTACATCCTTGTATTGCAGGGTTGCCCCTTATAGTCGGTCAGAGCGTCTAAATCCCAATTTTCCTTTATGCTATTCTCTATATAGGCGATAAAACTTTGTTCCATGATATTAATTGCACATTTGGTTGAAAATTGTGCAAATATAAGGGTTTATATATAGAAAGCAAACTTTTATAGGGAAAATAGTTTTTATGGCGGCTATTTGCTAAAACTCGACAGTTATACCTAAAGTAGGCAGGATAGTGCCGCTTTCCTGCTTGAGGTATTTCATTTTATAGCGCTGTTCGGTAACAGGAGCAGACGGATTTTCGATGATGCCCGTACTCATTATCACATCCGGTTGCTTCAGTTTGTTGCCGGTGATATTCTGTATGTCCAGATAGATTCCTATCATGCAGTGATGGAAGTAGAAGGACTTGTCCACACGCAAGTCTAACTGGGCAAAGTTGGGAAGCCGCCCGGTATTATAGTACGCATAGTCGTAGTAGGGCTGTCCTTTGGCATCCCATGCTTCTACGAGTGATGATTTGTCTTCATCATAGGGAGTGTAGGGGCTGCCGCCTATATAGCTTAGCTTGCCTCCTATGCTCCAGCGCCGGGGCAGGTTGTATGTACCGCTCATGTTGAGTATGAAACGGTTGTCCCAGGCAGATGGAATGAAGTCTCCATTTGAACGGTTGCGGTATTCGCTGCGGTATAAGGTGAAGGAGGATACGAGATTGAACTTGCCGGATGCCTGCCAGCGGAACATGGTTTCCAGTCCGTAGGCCCTGCCGCTGGCTGTAGGGACGAGTGCTTCGTTGCCGGTGACACCGTAATCGTTTCCTTTGCATGCCAACGGAATGTTGTCTTGGAGGGAAAGTGGCATACGGCTGTAACGCTTGAAGAAACCTTCTGCAGAAACCATGAACCGGTCTTGCAGGTGCCAGTCCACACCGAGGCTGCTTTCAAAGACCTGCATGTACTTCAGGTTTTTGTTGAGATATTGCTCTTCATTGTCTTTATATCCCAAAGCGGTGTAGGGAGGCAATTGGTGGTAGAGGCCGGTACTTCCGCTCAGGGTCCATTGTTCCGAGAGTTTGTAGGATGCAGAGAGGCGTGGGGAGAACTGTTTCCATAGCTGCCGCATCTTTCGGTTGTAAGTGTTGCCATCCATACGGATACCGGCAGAAAGGGCCAGACGCTTGTCGGCGGTGGTATAGTCGGAAGAGAAGAAAGCCCCCCAGCCGAAGATGTTGAGTGAGGTTTCGTAGATGGAGAGCGTACCCGAATGACTGCCGTATAGTCTTTGCCTGCTGTGGTTTGTATAGATGGAGTTGTTCAGTTCTGCTCCTTCTTTTAGGGTCCATGCTCCCAAGCGCGTTTGGTTTTCGAAACGCAGGGTGGTCTTTTGTTCTGTGGAGCGTAGGCGCAGGGTCAGGTTGTCTTCGGAAGAGTCATCGTTGTTGCGGTATTTCAGATTGCGGTTGTTCAGGTAGTTATGGCTCAGTATAAGGGATTGTACGTGCCTTCCATTGTAGTGTCTGTAAGAGGCTCCGAGAGTGAATGTTTCCTGATGGATAGTGGGGAGATAGCTGAGCAGATATTCGGCATCTTCTCCTTTTTCATCGGTATTCAGTTTCATCTTGTCAATGCCTGCAAGACCAAGCAGGGTCAGCTCGCTGTGCTCGTTGAAACGGGTTTTTGTTTTGAATTGTCCGTCAATGAAATTGGGCAGGAAGGGCAGTCCCAAAGCCTTGAACAAAAGTTGCAGGTAGGACTGGCGTGCGGAGAACAGATAAGTGGTGCGCTGCCCCAGATGGCCTGCTCCGCTGAGCGAGACTTCCGATGCGCCGATGGTGGCTTTGAACGCCTGCTTGTCCGGATTTCCGTCCTTGAGGCGGAAGTCGAGGACGGAACTCAAGGCTCCGGAGCGGTTGGCGGGGAAGGCGCCCGTATAAAATGTAATCTCGCGTATCAGGTCGGCATTGACAATACTTACCGGTCCTCCGGATGCACCCTGAGTGGCAAAGTGGTTGATGTTGGGGATTTCGATGCCATCCATATAAAAGCGGTTTTCGGAAGGAGAACCGCCCCGAACAATCAAGTCGTTGCGATAGCCGATGGGAGAGAAAGAGACGCCGGGATAGGAGCGTACGATGCGCGAAACATCCCGGTTGGCTCCGGGACTTTTCTCTATTTCCTGCAAGCCGATGATACGCATGCTGACCGGGCTTTCGATACTTCGCCGGAAGGGAGAAGGCACCACCACTACTGTGTTCAGCAGATTGGCATCCTCTTCCATCTCTATCTCGATGAACGGGGTTGAGGCTGAAACAATATATTCGGGGGTGGAAACAGTCTGGTATCCTATGCAGGATGCCTCAAGGCTATAAATGCCCGGAGGCACCTGCTCTATCTTGAATGTGCCGAGTGAATCGGTGGATGCCCCTTTCCCGGGGATGCCGGCAACGAAAACGTTGGCGTAGGCCACGGGTTGTCTGGACTGTCTGTCGATGACTTTGCCGCGAACGGAATAGGTCACGGGAGCTATCATGGCATTCATGGTTGGGCTGATACCTGATAAAAGTATCAGCAATATAAACAATACAGTTCCCACCTTGTACCGTATGGCATTCATGGCTAATCAGACGTCACTAATTACTTTCCCAAGTACCATCGGTACATGCGTTGCACACCTTCCTCGATATCAATCTTATGATGCCATCCCAATGCATGTAACTTACCGGGATCGGTCAGTTTGCGCATGGTGCCGTCGGGTTTGGAAGTGTCGAAGGTCAACCGGCCCTGATAGCCTACGGTGTTGACAATCAGCTCTGCCAACTGGCGGATAGTGATTTCCTTGCCCGTACCGATATTGATGTGACAGTTGCGGATTTCCTTGTCGCCCGGCTTGAAGGTATCTTTGAAGTCGACGTGTTCCATGACGAAGACGCTGGCATCTGCCATCTCCTCGCTCCAGAGGAATTCGCGCAAGGGGGTGCCGGAACCCCATAATCTCACTTCTTCTTCGCTGATGCCGTATTTCCGGAGGATATTCAGAATGTCCTCTTTGCTGCTGTCGCCGTTGATGCCTTCCACCGGACGCAGGTTCATGTCGTGGCGTACGGCATCCCAGTCGCCTTGTTTCAGGCAGTGGGCGAGGTGTATCTTGCGTATCATGGCAGGGAGCACGTGGCTGCGTTCCAGGTCGAAGTTGTCGTTGGGACCGTAAAGGTTGGTGGGCATCACGGCAATGTAGTTCGTACCGTATTGAAGATTGAAGCTTTCGCACATTTTCAGTCCGGCTATTTTGGCGATGGCATAGGGCTCGTTCGTGTATTCCAGCGGAGAAGTGAGGAGTGCGTCTTCTTTCATCGGCTGTTCGGCATCACGGGGATAGATGCAGGTGCTGCCAAGAAAGAGAAGTTTTTTCACTCCGTGGCGGAAGCTTTCGCCGATGACGTTCTGTTGTATCTGCAGGTTCTTGTAGATGAAATCGGCACGGTAGATACTGTTGGCCATAATGCCACCCACAAAGGCGGCGGCAAGGAATACATATTCGGGCTGCTCCTCGTCGAAGAAGCGGCGTACGGCAACTCCGTCGAGCAGATCGAGTTCTGTGTGGGTCTTGCCGATGAGATTGGTGTATCCTTTCTCCTCAAGATTTTTCCAGATGGCAGAACCTACCAGTCCCCGGTGGCCTGCTACATATATTTTGGCATTTTTGTCTAACATTGTTGTCTGAAAGTTTAATTGTTCATTCAAAGCTCTTTGCTTCTTAAATACAGTTTCTTCACAAATTTCATGTCGTGCTCTGCCATGATGCGTACCAACTCTTCAAAACTGGTCTGCCTCGGATTCCATCCCAGCAGTGTTTTTGCTTTGGTGGGGTCGCCCAGCAATTGTTCCACTTCGGCAGGCCGGAAATATTTGGGGTCGACTTCCACGAGGACTTTTCCGGTCTGTGTGTCGATACCCTTCTCGTCCACTCCCTGGCCTTCCCAGCGCAGAGTGATGCCTACCTCCCGGAATGCCAGTGTCGCAAATTCGCGTACGGTATGCATTTCTCCGGTGGCAATGACGAAGTCTTCGGGGGTGTCGTGCTGCAGGATGAGCCACATGCACTCGATGTAGTCTTTGGCATATCCCCAGTCGCGCCGGGCATCCAGATTGCCCAGATACAGCTTGTCCTGGAAGCCTTGGGCGATGCGGGCAGCCGCCAGTGTGATTTTTCTTGTCACGAAGGTTTCACCTCGGCGTTCGCTCTCGTGGTTGAAGAGTATGCCGTTTACAGCAAACATGCCATAGCTTTCGCGGTAGTTCTTTGTAATCCAAAAGCCATACTGTTTGGCTACGCCATAGGGGCTGCGGGGATAGAACGGGGTCGTTTCGCTTTGCGGCACTTCCTGCACTTTTCCGAAGAGCTCGGAAGTGGAGGCCTGGTAGATGCGTGTCTTCTTTTCCATACCGAGAATGCGTACGGCTTCGAGCATGCGCAGGGTGCCTACGGCATCGGTTTCGGCGGTATATTCGGGCACGTCGAAGGATACTTTGACATGGCTTTGAGCGGCAAGGTTATATATTTCGTCCGGCTGCACACTCTGGATGATACGGATGAGAGAGCTGGAGTCTGTCATGTCTCCATAGTGCAGATTAATGGTACGTTTCTGTTTCATGTCGCGTACCCACTCATCGAAGTAGAGGTGTTCGATGCGGCCGGTGTTGAAAGAGGAAGAGCGACGCAGGATACCGTGCACTTCATATCCTTTCTGCAGGAGGAATTCGGCAAGGAACGAGCCGTCCTGCCCGGTAATGCCGGAGATAAGGGCTTTCTTCATAATGTATGCTTCTTGTTATTATGTCTTTTCGGACTGCAATATTCGTTATTTTCCACGAGATAGCAAAATATAAACTATTTCTTTCCCATCACTTTGTCGATAATCAGTGCGATTGCCCCGTCGCCCGTCACATTGCAGGCAGTACCGAAGCTGTCCATCGCTATGTATAGTGCAATCATCAGCGCTTGTGCCGACTCGTCGAAGCCCAGCATGGATTGCAGGATGCCCAGTGATGCCATGATGGCGCCTCCCGGTACCCCGGGAGCGGCTACCATAGTGATGCCCAGCATGAAGATAAATCCTGCAAATAGAGGGAAATCATGGGGCATGCCTTGCATTATCATCAGTGCCAGGGCGCATGCCACAATCTTCAATGTGCTGCCCGACAGATGGATGGTGGCGCAAAGTGGGATGACGAATCCGGCAATATCGGCAGAGACGCCGTTCTTCCGACTTTGCTCCAATGTTACGGGGATAGTGGCGGCACTGGATTGAGTGCCTAGAGCCGTGAAGTAGGCAGGCATCATTCGTCCCAGTAGTTTGAGAGGGTTCTTGCGGACAAACAGTGCCGCAATGCTGTATTGGAATACCAGGAGAAAGATGTGAAGCAGGAAGATTACACCGATAATCTTAATAAAGACCATCAGGATGCCGAATACTTGTCCACTGTGCGTCATGTTGAGGAAAATGCCGAAAATATAGATGGGAAGCAGCGGCAATATCACTGCACTGATCATGCGGATGACAATCTCTTGAAAATCGCGCGCCGCATTTTTCAGTACCTCGCTTTTCAGATGAGCCAGGCCCAGCCCCAGTGTGAAGGCAAGTACGAGTGCGGTCATAACATTCATCAAGGGCGGGATACCCACGGAAAAATAGGGAAGGATGCCTTGAGATTCACTGACTTCTTCTAACGGCACCCCGGTTTCTATGAGGGAAGGAAATACCGCCACACCGGTGAAGTAGGAGAGAAAGCCGGAGAATAGGGTAGCTCCGTAAGCAATGAGCGCTGTGAAGACCAGCATCCGTCCGGCTCCTTTGCCGATGTCGGCAATGGCAATCGTGACTAGCCCCACAATGATGAGGGGGATGGAGAAGTTCAGGAATTCACTGAAAATGGCATTGAATGTTACGAACAGCCGTACCAGCGAAGCCGGTAGGAAATTTCCGAAAAGTATACCTAAGATAATGGCAATGATGATGCGTGGCAATAGTCCGATGTGGAAGTTCTTCATGAGCATTGGTTTTCTGTCTGGTTGAAAAATAGGCTTTCGCTGACAAAAGTACTATTTTATTTTCGTAATTCATACGAACAAATGCTGTTAGCATTTTGTTTCCATATAAAGACAAAATTTACATGAATATGAAGAATTTAAATAAAACAGACATTGGACTTATCGGTCTGGCAGTTATGGGCGAGAATTTGGCCCTCAATATGGCAGATAAGGGATGGAATGTTTCGGTATATAATCGTACGGTTCCGGGAGTGG
>OMNU01000631.1_pt1 | contig 16144 bp, 13 predicted proteins | sample 1673511 | NCBI WGS metagenome assembly OMNU01 (sample SAMEA103958113, study PRJEB25191) | human gut metagenome | reverse complement strand
GATCGAAGTGATGGCACGCCGCGGCGCCGACACCATGCGGTTCGGCCCCCTGAAGCCGGTCGGCCTGCGCGACCCGCGCACCGGGCATCGCCCCTGGGCGGCCGCCCAGCTCCGGAGGGAGAATGCCGACGGCACCCTCTACAACCTCGTCGGGTTTCAGACCAACCTGAAATTTGGGGAGCAGAAGCGGATTTTCTCCATGCTGCCGGGACTCGGCGGGGCGGAGTTTGTACGCTACGGCGTCATGCACCGCAACTCCTTTATCTGCTCGCCAAAGCTGCTGAACGCCGGCTACGCCATGCGGGAGCGGCCGGAGATGTTCTTTGCCGGGCAGCTCTGCGGCGTGGAGGGGTATATGGAATCGGCCTCCTCCGGGATACTGGCCGGGATCAACGCGGTTCGGGCGGCCGGGGGCGCGCCGCCTCTGATTTTGCCCAAGTTTACCATGATGGGGGCGCTGGCCGGCTACATCAGCGACCCGACGGTGGAAAAATTCCAGCCGATGGGTGCAAACTTCGGCATCCTACCCCCGATCGAGCCGCACATCCGGGACAAGCGGGAGCGCTATGCTGCGCTGTCCCGCCGCTCGCTCGACTGGTTTTCGGAGAATATTGCCGGCCGGCCGCTGGTATAAAGCCTCTAAACCGGCGAACGACCGGGCGCCGCGCGGCATTTTTGAAACGGTGACAAAGGGCGGAGGCTTGCCCCCTCTGCCGTTATGGAGGGCGGCGCGACCTGCGGCCGCCGGGTACCTGTTTATGGATACGCATCAGAAGGGATGGAGTACATATGAAAATTATTGTGGACGCTTTCGGCGGGGATAACGCCCCGCTGTCGGTGATCGCCGGCGCACGGCAGGCGGTCGACGAGCAGGGGGTGGAGGTCCTCCTGGTCGGGGACGAGAGTAAAATCAAGGCCTGCGCCGCAGAGCAGAACATCTCCCTTTCGGGGATCGAGATCCGGCATGCCGACGATGTGATCACCATGCATGACGAGCCGGGAGAAATCCTCAAATCCAAGAAAAACAGCTCGATGGCGGTCGCCTTGTCGGCTCTCGCCGCGGGAGAAGGGGATGCCTTCGTCTCGGCGGGGAGTACGGGCGCAATTGTAGTCGGCGCGACCTTTATCGTCAAGCGGATCAAGGGGGTCAAGCGGGCGGCGCTCTGCACCTACATGCCGACGGCGAAGGGGCATTATTTCCTCACCGACGTGGGGGCCAACGCCGACTGCCGGGCGGAGATGCTGGTGCAGTTCGCCGTGATGGCCTCGGTCTATCTTGAAAAGGCGGGCGGCGTGTCGAATCCCACCGTCGGCCTGGTCAACATCGGCACGGAGGAGACCAAGGGCGGCGCCCTGCAGCTGGAGGCTTACGACCTGCTGAAAAAGGCGCCGATCAACTTTATCGGGAATGTGGAGGCGCGCGACCTCAACAGCGGTGTTTGCGACATCGCGGTGGCCGACGGCTTCACCGGCAACGTGATCCTCAAGCTGACCGAGGGGGTGGCCGGCACCCTGATGGGTATGATCAAGGGCGTGTTCAAGCGCAATTTTGCCGGAAAGCTGGCCGCCATGATGGTCATGCCGGGGCTGAAAGCGCTTAAGAAAACCATGGATTATACCGAAGTCGGCGGCGCGCCTCTGATGGGGATTGCGAAGCCGGTGATCAAGGCGCACGGCAGCTCAGACGCCAACGCCATCAAAAATGCCATCCGGCAGGCGGCCGCTTATGCTGGCGGCGGCGTGATTGAAAAAATCTCGTCTGAGCTGGCCGCCTCCGGGAAGGGGACGGCCGGAAAGGCCGGGGAATAATCCCGGGACAAAACAGGAAGGACGATTTTTGGATATGACCGAACTGGAACAAAAAATTGGATACAGCTTTCAAAATCCGCTGCTGCTGCACCGGGCGCTCTGCCACTCCTCTTACGCGAACGAGGTCAAGGGGGGAGAGGCCTCCAACGAGCGGCTGGAGTTTTTGGGAGACGCGGTGCTTTCGATTGTTGTATCCCGGCATATTTTTCTGCACTTCACCCACCTGCCGGAGGGGGAGCTGACCAAGCTGCGTGCCGCGCTGGTGTGTGAGAAATCGCTGCACAAGTTTGCTTTGGCGCTGGGGCTTGGAGAGTATCTCCTCCTCGGAAAGGGGGAGAGTCAGAACGGCGGTCGGGAGCGGCCGTCGATTCTGGCCGACGCGTTTGAGGCGCTGATTGCCGCACTCTATCTCGACGGCGGGATCGAGGCGGCCAGCCGTTTTATCATGAGCTATGTAACCGGCGCGATTGAGGAGTTCGGGCACAAGCCTGCCTTCAAGGATTACAAGACCGCTTTGCAGGAGATTATTCAGAAAAATCCGGAGGAGCAGGTCGACTATGTCCTGACGGGAGAGAGCGGACCGGATCATGACAAGCGCTTCACGGTGGAGGTGCACCTGAACTCCAACGTGATCGGGCACGGCACCGGCCGCAGCAAGAAGGAGGCCGAGCAGAACGCCGCACATCAGGCGCTGCAATTGATGGGGGAGGAAATCTGACCGGCATTTTTTAAAATTTGCCGGCTTCTCCGACTCTGTGACCTTTCCTATCGAAAGGATGAAAAAAGAAAGGCGGTGCGCCGCATGGGACGGCACGCGAACATTTCCATTTTTGTCCCCCACCGCGGCTGCCCGCACCGGTGCAGCTTCTGCGACCAGCGGGCGATCACCGGGCAGGCCGCCCTCCCTACGAGTGAGGCGGTCGCCGCCGTCGTCCGCAGAGGGATAGAGACCGGCTTCGGCGGCGCAAAAACGGCCGAGATCGCCTTTTTCGGCGGAAGCTTCACCGCCATCGACCGGCCGGAGATGCTCCGGCTGCTTGACGCCGCCTATCCCTTTGTCCGTTCGGGCGCGGTGGACGGCATTCGGGTTTCCACCCGGCCGGACGCCATAGATCGGGAGGTTCTGGAGCTGCTCGCCGCCCGCGGCGTGACTGCAATCGAGCTCGGCGCGCAGAGTATGGAGCAGGAAGTCTTAAAGAAAAACCGCAGGGGACACACGCCCCGCGATGTGGAAAACGCTGCGGCGCTGATCAAGGCGTGCGGCTTTTCTCTGGGACTTCAGATGATGACCGGCCTGCCCGGGGACGACGACGCGGGCGCGCTCCGCACGGCCGACCGGTTGATCGCCCTGCAGCCGGAGACGGTGCGTATCTACCCCCTCCTTGTGCTGCGGGGAACCGAGGTCGCCCGGCTGTATACCTCCGGCGAGTTTGTACCGCAGACGCTGGAGCAGGCGGTCGCCCTCTGCGCCCGGCTGCTGCCGCTGTTTGAGGAAAATAATATTCGTGTGATCCGGCTCGGCCTCCATACAGTGGAGGAGGAGAGCCTCCTTGCCGGGCCGTGGCACCCCGCCTTCAGCGAGCTTTGCTACAGCCGACGGTATCTGGAGGCCTTCACGACGGCCTTCGCCGGACGAAAGGCGGGAGACTACACCCTCCTTGTCGCGGCGGGGGAGCAGTCGAAGGCAACCGGGCAGAAGCGCTGCAATCTCTCTGCCCTGAAGGAACAGGGCTGGAATGTGAAAATACAGGAATCCCCGACGCTTTCGCCGGGGAGGTTTGAGATCATACAGGGGAGGAATCCGATTTGCTGCTGAAATCGATTGAAGCACAGGGCTTCAAATCCTTTGCCGACAAAACGGTGCTGACCTTCGGTAAGGGCATCACCGCGGTGGTCGGGCCGAACGGCAGCGGAAAGAGCAATATTTCCGACGCGGTGCGCTGGGTGCTGGGCGAGCAGTCGACCAAAACCCTCCGCAGCCATAAGATGGAGGATGTCATTTTCGGCGGAACGGCGGCCCGGCGGCCGCAGGGCTTTGCCGAGGTCACGCTGACCATCGACAACCGCGACCGCAGCCTCAATTTCGATAACGACACGGTCTCGATCACCCGACGCTACTACCGCTCGGGGGAGAGTGAGTATCAGATCAACAAGGCGACCGTGCTGTTAAAAAATATTCACGAGCTGTTTATGGATACCGGCCTCGGCCGGGACGGCTATTCCATGATCGGGCAGGGAAAAATCGACAGCATCGTCGGCAGCAAGTCGAACGAGCGCCGCGATATTTTTGAGGAGGCCGCCGGCATCTCCAAATACCGCTACCGCAAGCTGGAAGCCGAGCGCAAGCTCGACCGTGCGGAGGAAAATCTGCTCCGCCTGCGGGATATTCTGGCCGAGCTGGAGGATCGCGTCGGCCCTCTGGCCGAGCAGAGCAAAAAGGCGGAGGCTTTTCTTGAATACAGCGCCGAAAAACGGGAGCTGGAAATCGGCCTCTGGCTGCACACCCTCTCCCGCGCGGGGGAGCTTCTGCAGGCGCAGGAGGAGAAAATCGCCCTCGCCGAGGCCCAGTATCGGGAGACCGAGGCCGACCTCGGCCGCATGGATGAAGAGACTGAGGCGGCCGCCCTCCGGATGCAGGAGCTGGCCGCTGCGGTCGACGACACCCGCCGCCGGATCGCGGCACTGGAGGAGGAGGCCGCCCGTAAGGAGGGGGAGATCGCCGTTTTGGAGAATACCATTTTCCATAACGGAGAGTCGATTGCCCGCCTGACGCGCGAGCTGGAAACCCTCGATCAGAGCTTTGCGGAGGCGGAGGCCGGGATTGCAAAAAAGCAGGACGAGGCCGACGCCAAGAGCCGGGAAATCGACGGCGAGCAAAAGCTGCTGGATGAAAAAAACACCGAGCTGCAGAACCTGATTCAGGGGAGCGAAGGCTTCTCCCGCAAAATTGAGGAGCTGGTGCTCTCCCTCAACGCCGTGTCGGAGGAGGTCTCCGACTGCCGGGTGCGGGCGGTGACGGCCGCCTCCTCGGTGGCGGAGATTGAGGCGCGGCAGTCGGCTGCGCTGAACCTGAAAACCGAGCAGGCGGAGAAAACCGAAAAGCTGAAGGCCGAGCAGGCCGCGCTGGCCGCCGACCGCGCCCGTGTGGAGGAGGAGAGAGCCTCCGCCCGCAACACGCTGTCGGGGTACGAGCTTCGCAAAAACAGCCGCACGGCCGACTGCGACCGGCTGAAAAAAGAACTGGATACCCTCAGCCTCGATATGGGAGAGAAGCTGCGCCGGGTGCGGATTCTGGTCGATCTGGAACAGAGCATGGAGGGCTTTTCGGGCGCGGTCAAGCAGGTTGTAAAGGAGGCCGAGGCCGGCCGCCTCACCGGGGTGCATGGGCCGGTCTCCCGCCTGATCCGGGTGGAGAAGCCCTACGCGATCGCGGTGGAGACGGCGCTCGGCAACAAGATACAGAATATTGTGGTCGATTCCGAGGGGGACGCCAAGCGCGCCATCGCTTTCCTTAAAAAGCAGAAGGGCGGCCGGGCAACCTTTCTGCCGGTGGCGACCATCCGTGGCCGCCGTCTGCATGAAAAGGGGCTGGACGCGCTGGACGGCGTGGTGGACATCGCTGCTGCGCTGGTCGACTGCGACCCCAAATATCGGGAAATTGTGGACAACCTCCTTGGCGCTACGCTGGTGGCGGAGGATATTGACGCCGCCGTTTCGGCCGCGCGCAAGTATGGCTATCGCTTCAAGATTGTCACCCTCGACGGCCAGGTGGTCAACGCCGGCGGCAGCCTGACCGGCGGTTCACTTGCTCGGAATGCCGGTCTCCTCGGCCGGTCGGAGGAGATCAAGCGCCTGAAGGCTGAGGCCGAGACGCTCAAAAAAACCTCCGAGGAAAGGACAAAGGCTCTGGCCGACGCACAGGCCGAGCTGGATAAAACCGTCGCCGAGATGACCGCCGTGCAGGCCGAAATCACCACCTGCACCGAGGACCTTATCCGGATTGAGGGGGAGGAACGCCGGGTCTCCGGTGCGCTGGAGGAGAGCGGCCGCACCCTTCGCGAGCTGGAGGCGGAGACCTCTGCCGCTGCCGAGCGGCTGCGCACGCTGCGCGAGTCCGAGGTGGCCGAGCAGGGGCAAATCACCGCGCTGGAGGAAAAGGCAGCCGCCCTGCAAAGCGAGATCGACGCGGCGACCGGCGGCCGGGACGAGCTTTCCCGCAACAGAGAGCGGCTGTCGGCCGCGGTAGGGGAGAGCAAGCTGCGCATCTCTTTGATGGAGAAGGACAGGGAGGCCTGCCTCCTCGCCGCCGAGCAGATTCGCACGGCGGCCGGGAACCGCGCGGCGCGTCAGGCCGAAATTGCGGCCGAGCAGGCCGAGCTCGGCGCGAAGAATGACGCGCTGACCGGGCAGATTGAGGCGGTTCGCGCCGAAATCGCGGCCAAAAAGGCCGAAGCCGCCGCGCTGGAGGAGCGGATTGCCGCCCTCTCGGCCGAGCGGATGGAGCGGGAAGCCTTCTCCGGCCGTCTGCGCGCCGAGGAGAAGGCGCGGCAGGAGAATAAGGAGCGCCTCAGCGGGGAGATTGCCCGCCTGACCGAGCGGCGGGAGGCCATGATCCGCGAGCATGATGAGATTATCGGCCGCCTCTTTGACGAGTACGGCATGACCCGGAGCGAGGCGGAGGCCTCCGGCATTCGGGTGGAGGAACCGGCCGAGGCCAAGCGTCGGCTGGAGGAGATTAAAGGAAAGATCAAGCGCCTCGGCAATGTCAACGTCGGCGCGATTGAGGAGTATAAGGAGGTCGGCGAGCGTTACGACTTCATGAAAGCCCAGCTGGAGGATGTGGAAGCCTCCAAGGCCGAGCTGCACCGGCTGATCAAGGATTTGACCTCGAGCATGGAGGCGCAGTTTAAAGAGGGCTTTACGGCCGTGGCGGGGCATTTTTCGACCGTGTTTACCGAGCTGTTCGGCGGCGGAAAGGGAGAGTTGCAGCTCAGCGATCCCGACAACCTGCTGGAAAGCGGGATCGAGATTATCGTCCAGCCGCCCGGCAAAAAGGTCTCGTCGATCGAGCTGCTTTCGGGCGGAGAGAAGGCGCTGATCGCCCTCTCGATCTATTTCGCGATTATGAAGGTCAACCCGCCCCCCTTCTGCATGCTGGATGAGGTGGAGACCGCGCTCGACGACATCAATGTCGACCGGTTCGCCGAGTATCTGCATAAAATGGGGGATAAAACGCAATTTATTTGTATTACCCACCGGCGCGGCACGATGGAGGAGGCCGACATGCTCTACGGTGTCACCATGCAGGAGAAGGGTGTCTCCAAGCTTTTGCAGCTCAACGTGGCCGAGCTGGAGAAAAACCTTGCCCTGGCGCAGTAGCGTTTGGAGCGTCCGGTCGGATTTTACCCGAGTGAAAAGGAGGAGCGGCAATGGGATTTTTCAGTAAAATCAGCGAAGGGCTTAAAAAGACCCGCGACTCGCTGAACAACGCGGTTTCCGGCATGCTGGCCGGCTTCCGCAAGGTGGATGAGGAACTGTTTGAGGAGCTGGAGGAGATTCTGGTCATGTCGGACATCGGCGTGGCCACGGCGCAGAAGCTCTGCGACGAGCTGCGGGATGAGGTAAAGCTGCAAAAGATCGAGGATCCGGCCGCGATCAAATCTCTTCTGGAGGAAAAGGTAGCTGCCCTTCTGGCCGGAAGCGAGGGACTGCGGCTGGACACCAAGCCGTCGGTCATCCTGGTCATCGGGGTCAACGGAGCGGGTAAAACCACCACCATCGGGAAGATGGCCGCCTCTCTGAAGGCGGAGGGCAAGCGGGTCATCCTTGGCGCGGCGGATACCTTCCGGGCGGCCGCGATCGAGCAACTCGGCGTCTGGGCCGAGCGCGCGGGGGTAGAGATGATCCGCGGCAACGAGGGGGGAGACCCGGCTTCGGTCGTGTTCGACACCATCGCCGCCGCCCGAGCGCGGGGCGCCGACGTCATCCTCTGCGATACGGCCGGCCGGCTGCATAATAAGAAGAATCTGATGGAGGAGCTGGCCAAAATCTCCCGCATTATCCGGCGGGAGCTGCCCGACGCCTCGGTAGAGACGCTGCTGGTGCTTGACGCGACGACCGGGCAGAATGCCGTCAATCAGGCACGGGAGTTTCAAACGGCCGCCGACATCACCGGCATCGTGCTGACCAAGCTGGACGGCACGGCCAGAGGTGGTGTTGTCCTCTCGATTTATGACGAGCTGGGCATTCCGGTCAAATTTATCGGCGTGGGAGAGCAGATTGACGATCTGCAGCCCTTCGATCCGGAGGCCTTTGCTCGCGCCATGTTCCGCAAGAGTGAGGAGGCGTAAGGCCTCCCGCAAAGCATGCAGGAAAGGATGAGAGGTTCTATGACCTTTGTGATTGCAACGAAAAATCAGAAGAAGCTGGCCGAACTGCGCCGCATTCTCGCCCCGCTCGGCATCGACGCCGTCTGCGAGGGGGAGACCGATTTTGACTTTCCCGAGGTGGAGGAGACGGGTGAGACCTTCGCCGAAAACGCCCTGCTCAAGGCGCGCTCGGTGGCGAAAATCAGCGGCTGCCCGGCGGTGGCGGATGATTCCGGCCTCTGCGTTGACGCGCTGGACGGCGCGCCCGGCGTCTACTCCGCCCGGTACGCGGGTCTGCACGGCGATGATAAGGCCAACAACGCCCTGCTGCTGCAAAACCTCCGGGATGTGCCGGAGGAGCGGCGGACGGCGCATTTTGTCAGCGCGGTGGCCGTCGTTTTCCCCGATGGGCGGGAGCTTACGGTAGAGGGCTGCTGCGACGGCCGCATCGGCTTTGAGGCGCGGGGCGCGGGTGGCTTCGGCTACGACCCACTCTTCTATGTCGGGGAGAAAAGCTTCGCCGAGCTGACCGCGGAGGAGAAGGATAAAATCAGCCACCGCGGCCGTGCGCTGGCCGCCCTCTCCGCCCGCCTGCGGGAGATGGGGCTCGCTGGGGCGTAAGGCCTCTTTTAAAAAACGGAAACGGGAGGCGGCGGCAAAAAACTTCCGACCGCCCCCTTTGATACGCAAAAAAGAAAGGCGTGGGCAAACTGTGTTGAATAGCAGACAAAGGGCTCAGCTTCGCAAAATGGCGAACGGGCTGGAAACCATTTTTCAAATCGGCAAGGGCGGTCGAAGCGACGCGCTCGTCCGCAATATCAGCGAGGCGCTGGAGGCCAGAGAGTTGATCAAAGCCCGGGTACTTGAAACGGCACCCGAAAATGTCCGGGATCTGGCGCACTCCATTGCGGCCGAAATTCATGCCGACGTGGTGCAGGTAATCGGGTCGAAGTTCGTGCTCTATCGGCCGAGCGAGGAAAACCCGAAGATCGTGCTGGTCAAATAAGGGTATGAAAAAGATTGCAATGCTGGGCGGAAGCTTCAACCCGCTGCATAACGGGCACCTGCGGCTGCTGCACGCCGCGGGGGAGGCGGCCGGCGCCGACACCCTCCTGCTGGTGCCGACCCTCACGCCGCCGCACAAGCCGTCTGCGGGGCTGGCCTCCGCCAAAGACCGGTACAATATGTGCGCGCTGGGCGCGGCGTCGATCGGCGCGGAGGCGTCGGACATCGAGCTTGTGCGCGGCGGCAAAAGCTATACTGTGGACACCCTCCTTGCCCTGCATGAGAAGTACGGCGCCTGCGAGATTTATCTGACCATGGGAGCGGATATGCTGGTCACCCTGAAGGACTGGCGCCGGTATGAGGAGATTTTGCTGCTCTGCCGTATCCTCGCCGTGACGCGGGCAGGAACGCCGGACGAGCAGTTTGCGGAAATCGGCCGGCAGATTGCGGCCGACGGGGGACAGCTTTCCCTGTTTTCGCTGCCGCCCGACGGCATATCCTCCACCGATATTCGGGAGCGGGTGCGCGAAGGAAAGCCGATTGACGACCTCGTGCCCGGGGCGGTGGCCGAGTATATTGCGAAAAACAAGCTCTATCTGTAAAGGAGTCGAAAGGATGACCGACGCGGAATATAAGCAGCTGCTGCAAAAGCGGCTGAAGCCCGAGCGGTACGCCCACTCTCTCGCCGTGGCGGCGCAGGCCGTGCATCTGGCCGAAAAATACGGCGCCGATCGGGAGAAGGCCTACCTTGCCGGGCTGCTGCACGATATTTGTAAAAACGACAGCCCCGAAACCCTATTGCAAACGCTGGACAGATTTGGTATACTATTAAGTAATCTTGAAAAAGCTTCGCCCAAGCTCTGGCACGCGATGGCCGCAGCCGCCTTTTTGAAAGGGAAGCTCGGCATCTCCGACCGGGAGGTGCTGGACGCGGTGCGGTATCATACGACGGCGCGGGCCGGGATGTCTTTGCTTGAAAAGATCATTTACCTCGCGGATTACACCTCGTCCGACCGGAGCTATCCCGGCGTCGAGGATATGCGCAGGACTGTGGACCTCTCTCTGGAGGCGGGAATGGAAAAGGCGCTTGTCTTTACCATCACCGAGCTGGCGGAGGAGGGGCGCCCGATTCATCCGGACACGATCGAAGCATACAACCAGTGCATGCTGGAAAAAATAAAGCTGTAGGATAAAAAGCGTTAGGGCACAAAGCCTCCTTCAAAAAATGCACACGACTTTCACTCGGCCGAAAGCTTTTTTTGGAAGGGAAAAGGAATTTCCCCAAAAAGTTTTCCGGCGGTTCAAAAGAAAGGACTGGTCACAAAAATGGCGAGAAGAAACGACGACAATATGGTGGATCTGTATTCAGCCAGCAACGCCCGGCGTCCCCGACGGAAAAAGCGCCGGAATAAGGCGCGCATTATCATCAATGTGATTGCGTCGCTTGTGCTGGTCGTCTCCATTCTGATGTTGAGCGCAACGGTTGTGCTCGGTATGCGTCCGTTGGATGAGACCGAGAAGGAAACCGGCGAGAATCTGGAGGAGCTGGTTTTCAGCGAGCACACCAACGTCTCCTATGTTCTGGTGATCGGCCTGGATAAGAGTGAGGCGCTGACCGATATCATCCTTGTGGCTTGCATCGACCATGAGCGCAATACCATGAGCCTTTTGCAGATTCCGCGGGATACCTTTATCGGAACCGACGTGCCGACCTGTAAGATCAATGCGGTCTACAACAACCCGCGCGAGGGCGAGTCCAAGATCAATGCTTTGCGCCGCAGAATCTACAGTTGCTTTGGCATTCCGCTCGACCATTACGTCATCTTCACGCTGGAGGGCTTCCGCAACGTGATCGACGCCATCGGCGGTGTAACCATCAATGTTGAGCAGCAAAGCGGCATCCGAATCGAGAATCATGAGGCCGGCACGGCGACCATCATCGGCCCGGGCGAGGTCTTGCTGAACGGCTGGATGGCGGAGGGCTTCGTCCGCAAGCGTTATCAGACCCTGCCGGGAGAGACCGGCTACGGCCTCGGCGACATCAGCCGGATTCAGCAGCAGCGGGTGTTCTATGCCGCGGTTGCCAAAAAGCTTAAGACGATGAATCTTGCCGAAATGCTTAAAATTGCGACGAGCTGCTATGATCAGGTGACCACCAGCATGTCGATCAGCGAGATGCTTGCCTATGCCAAGGAGGTACAGCAGATTGACATGGACAGCATGATTATCAAGAGTGTGCCGGGGCAGTTCAGCAACTATAATGCCGGCCGGATTAACGGCAATGTGGCGCTTTCGTATTTCTCGGCTCGCAAGGATGAGTATGTTGAACTGTTTAATGAGTATTTCAACCCTTATGGCACCCAGCTGATGGCAAGCAGCATCAATATTCCTGAGCTGCACAAGCTCCTGGGTGAGTCGGATAGCGGCAGCGTCGTAACCAATGGCGGCACGCTTGGCCAGATCGGCGGCACGACCGACGTGCTGACCGACGCCGTGCCGCAGAGCAGCGCCTCCTCCGGCGCGCAGTAAGGAAATTTTTTCGCAGTATCCGCGGCCGGATCAGCCCGGGAACGCAGCTGATCCGGCTGCTGCAATTTTAATACCGGCTTTCTGTCGGCGGAATGGAGCAGTTGTACCTATGACATCTTTTGAAAAAATGACGGCGGCGGTAAAGGCGCTCGACGCCAAAAAGGGACGGGAGATAGAGGCTGTCCGGGTGGACGATCTGACCGTCCTCGCCGACTATTTTGTGATTGTGACCGCAACCTCCTCCACCCATGTGCGCGCGCTGGCCGACGAGGTGGAGGATGTCCTCGCCCGCAAAGGGGAGGAACCGGATCATATCGAGGGAAAGGCCACCGGCTGGATTTTGCTTGATTACCACGATCTGGTGGTGAACGTCTTTGACCGGAAATCCCGCGATTTCTATCAGCTGGAGCGGGTCTGGAACGATGGGGAAAAGATTGATCTTTCCGGCATGCTGGAGCCGGAAGCGCAGGGGGAAATTTAAGTGAAATACGATTACAAGCAGATTGAGAAAAAATGGCAGGACATCTGGGATGAGAAGCAGACCTTCGCCGCGAAGGAGGATTATTCCCTCCCCAAATTCTACGCGTTGGTGGAGTTTCCCTATCCTTCGGGGCAGGGGCTGCATGTCGGACACCCGCGTTCCTACACCGCGCTGGATATCGTCAGCCGCAAGCGGCGGCTGGAGGGGTACAACGTCCTCTATCCGATGGGGTGGGACGCTTTTGGCCTTCCGACCGAGAATTATGCCATCAAAAATCATATCCATCCCGAGATTGTGACGGCGCAGAACATTGCGAATTTCAAAAAGCAGCTCAAATCCCTCGGCTTCTCCTTCGACTGGAGTCGGGAGATCAACACCACCGACCCCGAGTATTATAAATGGACCCAGTGGATTTTCCTCCAGCTCTTTAAACACGGCCTGGCCTATAAGAAGGAGATGGCGGTCAACTGGTGCACCTCCTGCAAATGCGTCCTCGCGAATGAGGAGGTTGTCGGCGGCGTCTGCGAGCGCTGCGGAAGCGAGGTTGTCCGAAAGGTTAAGAGTCAGTGGATGCTCAAAATCACCGACTACGCCGAAAAGCTGCTTGAGGGCTTGAATACCGTCGATTATATCGAACGGGTAAAGACCCAGCAGCGCAACTGGATCGGCCGGTCAGAGGGCGCGCAGGTGCGCTTTTCCACGACCCTCGGCGACGAGCTGGAAATTTACACGACCCGGCCGGACACTCTGTTCGGCGCGACCTACATGGTCATTTCGCCCGAGCACCCGCTGATCGAAAAATGGGCCGACCGCCTCTCGAATCTGGAGGAGGTTCGCGCCTATCAGCAGGAGGCGGCCAAAAAATCCGACTTTGAGCGGACCGAGGTGGCCAAGGATAAAACCGGCGTCCGCCTCCTCGGGGTAGAGGCGATTCACCCCCTCACGGGTAAGAACATACCGATTTTCATCTCCGACTATGTGCTGATTTCCTACGGCACCGGCGCCATTATGGCGGTTCCGGCGCACGATACTCGCGACTTTGAGTTTGCCAAAAAGTTTGACCTTCCGGTTGTGGAGGTCGTCGCGGGCGGCGATGTCAGTAAGGAGGCCTTTACCGACTGCGCGACCGGAACGATGGTCAACTCCGGCTTCTTGAACGGCATGACGGTGGAGGAGGCCAAGGCGGCTATCCTCACCCATCTGGAGGAGAAGGGCGTCGGCGAGAGAAAGGTAAATTACAAGCTGCGCGACTGGGTTTTCTCCCGCCAGAGATATTGGGGAGAGCCGATTCCGATCGTGCATTGTGAGAAGTGCGGCGCCGTCCCCCTGCCGGAGAGCGAGCTGCCCCTGCGGCTGCCGATGGTCGATTCCTACGAGCCGACCGACACGGGCGAGTCGCCGCTGGCTGCCATGACCGACTGGGTGAACACGACCTGCCCGCACTGCGGCGGCCCCGCCAAGCGGGAGACCGATACCATGCCGCAGTGGGCCGGCTCCTCCTGGTACTTTATGCGGTACTGCGACCCGCATAACAAAAACGCCTTCGCCTCGAAGGAGGCGCTGGATTACTGGATGCCGGTCGACTGGTACAACGGCGGCATGGAGCATACCACCCTGCATCTTCTGTACTCCAGATTCTGGCATCGTTTCCTGTATGACGAAAAGGTTGTTCCCTGTCCGGAGCCTTACCAGAAGAGAACCTCTCACGGCATGATCCTGGGAGAAAACGGCGAGAAGATGAGTAAGTCCCGCGGCAACGTGGTAAACCCGGATGATATTGTCAACGAGTTTGGCGCAGATACCCTGCGTACCTATGAAATGTTCATCGGCGCATTCGAACTGAGCGCTGCCTGGAGCAATGAAGGCGTAAAAGGCTGCAGAAGATTCCTGGAGCGTGTCTGGAAGCTGCAGGAGATTGTAACCGATGAAGCCGGCTATTCCAAGGAGCTGGAAACCAGGATGCATCAGACGATCAAGAAGGTTTCTTCCGACTTCGAGACCTTAAAGTATAACACTGCAATCGCTGCGATGATGTCTCTGATCAATGATTTCTACAAGGCTGGCAAGGTAACCAGAGATGAGTTTAAGACTCTGCTGATCCTGTTAAACCCTGTAGCGCCCCATATGACAGAGGAGCTGTGGCAAATCATGAACTATGGCGGACGTCTGTATCAGACCAGCTGGCCGACTTATGAAGAAGCAAAGACGGTAGAGTCTGAAGTAGAAATCGCAGTTCAGGTAAACGGCAAGGTTCGTGCGACCATTAAGATCGCTGCAGATATCTCCAAAGAGGATGCGATTGCAGCAGGTAAAGCTGCAGTAGCAGACAAGCTGACCGGTCAGATCGTCAAGGAAATCTATGTTCCCGGACGTCTGGTAAATATCGTTCAGAAGGGCTGACCGTGATTGCCTGCTGAAAAATAGCAGATGTGCGCTGCACAGATCGGTTGTGTTAAAAATAGAATTCCCGACAGATGTGGATGAAAAGGATTCATATCTATCTGGAATTTTTGTTTTATAGGAAAGAAAAGACCTCTGGGCGGGATTGGGATTGCACTGCATCAGGATCGTGCTGCGTTTTAGCTAAATTGTGCCGTTTTTGCGTCGCTGCAGCTAAAACGCCTCGTGCAGAACACATTTTTTCCATTTTTTAAACACACTTTTCTCACAGAATCCTCCTGAAATGAACACATAATTCCGATAAACTTAAGAAAGTGTAAAATTTGAAAGGGAGGATCTCACTATGATTGAGATTTCGCATCTGGTCAAAAAATATGGCGATCACTATGCGGTCAAGGATCTGAATGTCCGGATTGAAGAAGGACAGATCTACGGATTCTTAGGACCAAACGGAGCCGGAAAATCGACGCTGGTGAAGCTTTTGAGCGGATTTTTTGACCCGACAGAGGGGCGCGTGCTTTTAAACGGTGAGGATATCCGCAAATACAACAGAAAAGAATATTATAGACTTTTTTCTGCAGTCTTTCAGGATTTCTCCATTCTGACAGGAACCGTTGCAGAAAATGTGGCACAGAGTGCGGAGGAGATTGATTATTCCCGTGTGAAGGAGGCAGTAAAGGATGCAGGTCTGCAAGAGAACATCGAAAGGCTGCCGGAGCAATATGAGACAAAGTTGGGAAGGTCCGTCCACCTGGATGCTTATGAGCTTTCCGGAGGCGAGACACAGAGGCTCATGCTTGCGAGGGCACTCTACCGGAATGCACCGGTGATCGTACTCGATGAGCCGACGGCGGCACTGGATCCAATCGCAGAGAGCGATCTCTATGAGCGGTACCATGAACTGACAAAGGGTTCTACTTCCATTTACGTGTCGCACCGTCTGGCATCCACGAAGTTCTGTGACCGTATTATCTTAATCGGGGCAGGCGGGATCGCGGAGATGGGAACGCATGAGGAACTGATGGAAGCAGGAAAAGAATATGCACACCTGTATGAGGTGCAGAGCCGGTATTACACGGAAGGAGGAATGGAAGATGCTGCATTCGATGTGTGAGACAATTGGGCTGAATAAAAGGGCAATCGGAATTTGGTGGAGGGAATCACCGGGCATGCTGGTATCACTGTCTTTTTATGTGGTTACCGGTGCGCTGCTTCCTTATGCCGGAATCTATTTTTCTGCACGGATCATTACGGAGCTGTCGGGCGCGAAAGACCCGGTTATTCTGCGGAATCTGGTATTGCTGTTACTTGGAATTGAAAGTGTGGCAGGGCTCCTTTATCATTATTTTAAAAACCGTTACACGGTAGAGCGAAACGATATGACAGCAAATTTAACACAGATTCTGAGTGAAAAAATGTTGTCACTTGATTTTGCAAAAGTGGATGATTCCGTCATTCAGGATAAGGTATTACAGATTGAACAAATTAACAGGTGGAACAGGTTGGGGCTTTGTATGGTTGTCTTTACATTAGAAAGGATGTTGCAGGCAAT
>OMNU01000626.1_pt1 | contig 16217 bp, 10 predicted proteins | sample 1673511 | NCBI WGS metagenome assembly OMNU01 (sample SAMEA103958113, study PRJEB25191) | human gut metagenome | reverse complement strand
ATCATCATGAATCCCTGAGCCGCGGAAGCGACGAAAGTCCCGAGAAAATGCGACGCCTGACGGAAGAGAGAGAACTGCTTTACCAGATGCATCCTCAGTTCCGCGGAGTGGATCCTTTTTATCCTATGGGACTGAACCGGGAAGGACTGGACAGCCGTGTGGTTCCGGCATATCTTACAGACCGGAATATTTTACAGGAGCCGGCATGGAGATGTGAGAGCTGGCAGGAGCTTCTGGAAAATGCAAGACAGGATGACTGCCTGATGGCACGGGTGGAGACTGCAGGGCCGGAGCGGATCCAGGGATACAGTGTGATCCTGGGAGATGATAACGCATGTTATGATAAACTTTTAGTATTGCTTCCCGAAGATACGCAGGGACAGCGGGAGGCGGACCGGAAGGTATGGTCCATGAAGATTTTACCTGCATATCGGCAGGAACTGGAGGAGAATCTTCCGGACCAGAAAAATGTGGCGCTGGGAGGTTTCTGTGTGAAACGGAAAACAGGGCAGCTGCCTCCGGGGAATTATGGAATCGCCGTTCTTGCGGTCCATCGGATCAGTAAGCTGAAACTGTGGAATACAACGGGAAAATATTTGACGGAGGAAAAACATGTCTGAGATCAATTATCAAGAAGCCTACGAGAGGGAGCACGAAAAATGTGCGGATCTGGCAGACAAGATCGTAGTGCTGGAATCGGAAAAAGAGGACCTGCAGTTCAAACTGGACCGGATCAAAAAGAATAAATTCTGGAAAGCCACGGGTCCGGCGAGAAGTCTGATCCATTTCGCACAGAGACAGAGGGATCGCTTGTCCCATTGTGGCGGACCGAAGGATATCCTGCGTAAGATCCGCAACAAGAGTCGCCAGAAGAGCCTGATGGAGTCCTACGGAACCGGAAGCTTTCCTGATGCGGAGCAGCGGAAAAAGGAAGAAGAGACGATATTCCCTTATATGCCGAAGATCAGCATTTTGGTTCCGCTGTGGAACAATAAAAGAGAATTCCAGATCCAGATGCTGGACTGCGTCATGAATCAGACGTATCCCAACTGGGAACTGTGTCTGGCGGACGGTTCCGACGCGGAGCACTCCTATATCGAGGAACTCTGCAGGGAGTACGCGGCGAAGGCGAATGGTCGTATCGTCTATAAGCACCTGGATCATAACGGCGGTATCTCCTATAACACCAACGAATGCTACAAGCTGGCTACCGGAGATTATATCGGTCTGTTTGACCAGGATGATATTTTACATCCTTCCGTACTGTATGCGTATGTGAAGGAGATCAATGAGCAGGGTGCGGATTATCTTTATTGTGATGAGACCACTTTCAAGGAAAATGATATTAATAAAATGCTGACCATGCATTTTAAGCCGGACTATGCACCGGACAATCTGCGGGCGAATAATTATATCTGCCATTTCAGCGTTTTTTCCCGAAAACTGTTAGAGGGAGAGGAACTGTTCCGCACCGCATTTGACGGTGCCCAGGATCACGATATGATTCTGCGTCTGACCGACAGAGCGGAAAAGATCGTTCATGTTCCCAGACTGATGTACTACTGGAGAAGCCATGAGGGCAGTACCGCAGCCAGCATTGACGCGAAGCCTTATGCCATTGAGGCGGCAAAGGGAGCTGTGGCAGATCATCTGAAAAAGCATGGTTTTAAGCATTTTCAGATCACCAGTACCAGAGCCTGCGCCACGATCTTCCGGATCCGGTATCAGATCCTGGGAGATCCGAAGATCTCCATTGTGATCGCCAATAAGGATCACGTTGAGGATCTGAAGCGTTGTATTACCTCGATCCAAAAGAACAGCACCTGGAGCAATTACGAGATCATTGTTGTGGAAAATAACAGTACCACACCGGAGATCAAGGACTATTATTCCCAACTGTTGGGATTGTCCGGCGATGATTCTTATGAAGAAAGATGCAAGCTGCATACCGTCTGCGGCCATGACGGCGGTATCCTGCACAGCGGGGACGGACGGATTTCCATTGTGACATATCATGGTGACTTTAATTATTCTGCGGTCAATGATCTGGGAGCGTCTTATGCTTCCGGTGAGTATATTTTACTGCTGAACAATGATACGGAGGTTATCACAGCCAACTGGATGGAAGAGATGCTGATGTATGCCCAGAGAGAGGATGTGGGTGCCGTAGGTGCCAAACTGTATTATGCGGACAAGACGATCCAGCATGCCGGCGTGGTCATCGGACTGGGAGCACACCGCACGGCAGGACATACCCATTATCGCATCCCGGTACAGAACTTAGGCTACATGGGACGTCTGTGTTATACCCAGAACGTTACAGCGGTGACCGGTGCCTGTCTGTTGGTGAAAAAGAGCCTGTATGAGCAGGTGGGCGGTCTGGATGAGAGCTTTGTGATCTCTTTAAATGATGTGGATTTCTGCCTGAAATTACGTAAACTGGGACTTCTGAATGTGTGGACTCCTTTTGCGGAGCTGTATCATTACGAATCCATCTCCAGAGGACTGGACGATCAGGGAGAAAAGGCAGAGCGCTACAACAGAGAATCCGGGCATTTCCGTGAAAAATGGAAGGCTGAACTGGAGGCGGGAGATCCCTATTACAATCCGAATTTCTCTCTGGATCGCAGCGATTACGCACTGAAGGATCCGGCAGTTAGCGGACGTTAAATAATTCTTTTCAGTAGAGGGAATCTATGGTAAAATATCACCGGAGAGCGTTTACTGAAGATATTGAAAGATAGCGATAAAACAGGAGGATAGGAAAATGAGTTATATGGACGAACTGAATTTCTGGTTAAATGATGATTATTTTGACCAGAAGACCAAGGAGGAACTTCTGGCAATCCGCAATAATGAAGCAGAAGTGGAAGATCGTTTTTACAAGGAACTGGAATTCGGTACCGGCGGCTTACGTGGTGTGATCGGTGCGGGAACCAACCGTATGAACGTATATACCGTTCGTAAGGCAACTCAGGGTCTTGCCAATTATATTATCAAGCGCGGTACACAGAGTAAGGGTGTGGCAATCGCATTCGACTCCCGCCGCATGTCTCCCGAGTTTTCCGATGAAGCAGCAAGATGTCTGGCAGCCAACGGCATCAAGGCATACATTTTTGAATCTTTAAGACCTACCCCGGAGCTGTCCTTTGCCCTTCGGACGTTAGGATGCACTGCAGGTATTGTAGTTACCGCCAGTCACAACCCTCCTGAGTACAACGGCTATAAGGTATACTGGGAGGACGGCGCACAGGTAACCGCTCCTATCGATAAGGACATCATTACCGAAGTACAGTCCATCAAGGATTATCATACCGTGAAGACCATGAGCAGAGAGGATGCTGTGGCAGCAGGACTCTATGAAGTGATCGGCAAAGAGATCGATGACAAGTACATGGCAGAGCTGAAGAAGCAGATCATTCATCCTGATGTGATCAGGGAAATGGCAGATGACATCAAGATCGTATATACTCCGTTATGCGGTACCGGTAACAAGCCGGTAAGGCGTATCCTGTCTGAGCTGGGATTCAAGCATGTCTATGTAGTTCCCGAACAGGAGAATCCGGATCCTGACTTTACCACACTGGATTACCCGAACCCTGAGGATCCCAAGGCATTTACCTATGCGCTTCGTCTGGCGAAGGAGAAGGATGCGGATATCGTTCTGGCAACCGATCCCGATGCAGACCGTCTGGGTGTGTATGCAAAAGATACCAAGACTGGCGAGTATGTGGCATTTACCGGTAATATGTCCGGCATGCTGATCGCAGAATATATCTTAAGAGAGAAGACTGCGACCGGTACCATGCCCGAGAATCCCGCACTGGTAACTACCATCGTTACCACCAACATGACCAAACCTATTACGCAGGCTTACGGCGTAAAGCTGATCGAGGTACTGACCGGCTTCAAGTTCATTGGCGAGCAGATCAAGCTCTTCGAGCAGACCGGCAGCAACAACTACGTATTTGGCCTGGAAGAGAGCTACGGCTGCCTGGCAGGTACCCACGCAAGAGATAAGGATGCGATCGTAGCAGTGATGTGTCTGTGCGAAGTAGCAGCTTACTGCAAGAAGCACAACATGACTCTGTGGGATATGATGGTATCCATGTATGAGAAGTACGGTTACTTCAAGGAGACCCAGTATACCATCACCATGAAGGGTATCGATGGCGCAAGACAGATTGCCGAGATCATGGAGAAGCTTCGTAAGAATCCTCCTAAGGCATTCGGAGATCTGAAGGTAGAGAAGTTCCGTGATTACCAGAACGATGTTATCATCGACATGGAGACCGGAGAGAAGACTACCACAGGACTTCCCAAGTCCAATGTTCTGTACTTCGAGCTTCCTGACAATGCATGGTGCTGTGCACGTCCTTCCGGAACCGAGCCCAAGATCAAGTTCTACATGGGTGTCAAGGGGACCAGCTTAGAGGATGCAAAGGCTAAGGTAGAGAAGCTGACCGAGGATGTAAAGGCAGTACTGTAAGGCAGTGCTCCATAAATCATATTAGTTTTCAAAAGAGCGAATCGCCCGAGCAGGGCGGTTTGCTCTTTTATGAAAAGCTGGAGGTATCTGTGGCAAAGCTAAACAAGGCAAACCTTAAGAAAACTCTATATTATCTGCAACGTAACGGCCTGAGGGAAACCTGGATCTCTGTGAGGGAGCGCCTGACAGATACAGACCGCTATTTTTTTGTGCCCTGTTCGGAAGCAGAGCTGGAGAAGCAGAGCCGGAGAAAATGGGAAAGACCGATTACGTTCAGTATTGTGGTACCCTTATATCGAACCCCGGAAGCTTATCTGAGCAGAATGATAACAAGCGTTATGCAACAGAGCTATCCCCATTGGGAACTGATCCTGGCAGATGCCACGGAGGATCACAGTGTGGAGGAGGTACTGAAGCAGCAGGGATTCCTGAAGGAGCAGCCGACGGATGGCGAGACAGAACCTGTCGCAGCAGATCCCAGGCTCCACTATGTGCATCTGAAAGAAAATGCGGGAATCGCTGCTAATACCAATCAGGCGCTTCCCTATGCGAAGGGAGAGTATATCGGTCTGCTGGATCATGATGATGTATTGACACCGGATGCGTTGTACGAAATGGCTGATGCGATCATCAAAGCATATGACAGAGGTGTCAAAGTCGCCTTCGCTTATTCGGATGAGGATAAGTGCGATGGAGAAGAGACCAGATACTATGATCCAAATCATAAAGAAAACTTTAATTACGATTTAATTTTAAGTAATAACTATATCTGCCATTTCCTGGTCATGGATGCGGAACTGATGAAGAGGCTGCGATTCCGACCGGAATGTGACGGCGCCCAGGACTATGATCTGGTACTGCGCTGTGTAGCGGAAGTGCTGACAGAGGGAGGGCAGACTGCGGAGAAGAGCATTCTTCATATCCCCAAAGTGTTGTATCACTGGAGATGCCACGAGGCATCCACGGCAGCCAATCCCCACAGCAAAAAATACGCTTACGAGGCGGGACTTCGGGCTCTGCGGGATCATGCCGCACTGCGGGGGATCCCTGCGACTGCCTGTGAGACCAGGCATGTGGGATTTTATCGTTTACAGTATACCGATGTATTACAGAACCGCCCGGATGTGGCAGCCGTGGGAGGCAGAGTATTGTCCGGGAAGACTGGCAAGATCATCGGCGGCAGAATGACTGCGGAGGGAAAGGTGTTCTACGAGGGGTTGCCGCAGGGATTCGGAGGATATCTTCACAGAGCGGAATTGTCCCAAGATGCGCAGGCGCTGGATCTTCGCTGTATTCGTATTCAGCCTTCCTGCCAGGAAGTATTCGAGAAAATTGTGGGAGTTCCGTATACTGAGATACGAAGACACCCGGGAGAGCAACCGGTATTCGATGTAACTGTACTGCCGTCAGGAGTGGACATCCGAACCTTAAGTCTGCAGTTGTCCGAAGCGTTACGGCAAAGAGGAAGATTACTCTATCTGCCGGAATATCCGGAGGAGTTTAAACCATTATGAGTGAAATAACGGTTGTTATACCAAATTACAACGGAATGAAATATCTGGCAGAGTGCATGACTTCTCTGTGCAGAGAGCAGCAAAATGCCCCCGGATATGAAGTGCTGATCATCGATAATGCTTCCGTGGACGGCAGCGTGGAATATCTGCAAAAGGAATGGTGTGGGGAAGGTGTGCGCCTGATATCTTTACCGGAAAACACCGGATTCTGTCATGCAGTGAATCTGGGGATACGGGAAGCGAAGACACCATATGTGATCCTTCTGAACAATGATACAAAGGCAGAAGCCGGTTTTGTAAGAGGCTTATATGATGCTATCCGCGAAAATGAAAAGATATTTTCCGTCAGTGCGAAGATGCTGATGTGGGACAGACCGGAGCTCATCGATGATGCCGGAGACCGTTACTGCGTGCTGGGATGGGCCTATTCCCGGGGGAAGGGACAACCGGCGGCGGATTATGATAAGTCTGTCCCGGTGTTTTCCGCCTGTGGCGGTGCCGCAATCTACAGACGATCCGTATTTGAAGAGATCGGTTATTTTGATGAAGAACATTTTGCCTACCTGGAAGATCTGGATATCGGCTACCGTGCCCGGATCTACGGCTATGAGAACCGGTATGAACCGAAGGCGGCTGTGCTGCATTATGGCAGTGCTTCCACGGGTTCCAGATACAATCCCCGGAAAACGTTACTTGCGTCTGCCAACAGTATTTATGTGATCGGCAAGAATATGCCGCTTTTGCAGTGTATTCTGAACCTGCCGTTTTTTTTGCTTGGATTTGGCATAAAGTTTTTGTTTTTTTGTAAGAAAAGAATGGGAAAACTATATCTGAAAGGACTGGCAGCTGGTCTGAGAAGATCGGTGGGAACCACGGGAAGACAGCACAAAGTTCCCTTCCGGTGGCATCATCTGGGGAATTATGTGAAGATCCAGTGGCAGCTGTATTTCAATGTGTTTCGAATTCTTATGAAATCTTAAGAAATGGCTTCATAAATTCTTAAGTTGAGAAAAAAACATCGTTATTGTAGAATGAAATCGTTAAAAAGAAGCTTTTCAGACTTACAGATTGGGTGACCCATATGATAAAAGACAACCAGAAAGTCTTTAACAGGCTTCTTGTGATAATGGATGCGCTGATCACAGCCATATCCTTTGTCCTTGCCTATTATATCAAATTTTATATATTGAACGACGGCCCCGGAATCGGTGTCCTGCCTGTGCAGGAGTATTATAAGCTGCTTCCTTTTATTGTGCCCGGTTATATGTTCCTATATTACCGGTGCAGCGTGTATTCCCCGAAGCGAACCGTCCGCCGCAGACATGAGATTTACAGCATTCTGCAGGCAAATACCATCGGCCTGGCGGCATTGATCATTATACTGTATATGATCATCCGTGAGATCAACTTTTCGCGATCCGTCATGGCAATTTTTTATGTGCTGAATGTTTTTCTGACTTCGGTATCCCGCATCATAATGAGAAAAGCGTTGCGGACACTCCGGAAAAGGGGATACAATCTGAAGCATATTTTGCTGGTGGGCTATTCCAGAGCGGCAGAAGAGTATATTGACAGAATCTTAAGCAATCCCCAGTGGGGATATGTTGTATGCGGTATTCTGGATGAGCACATTCCGGGAGGGACTACCTATAAGGGAGTGAAAGTCCTGGGAACGTTGGGGAATCTGGAGTATATTCTTCCGGAGAACAAGCTGGACGAGATCGCGATCACGCTTTCTCTGAAAGATTATGATTATCTGGAAGGTGTTGTGGATATCTGTGAGAAATCCGGCGTGCATACGAAATTCATCCCCGACTACAGCAGTCTGATCCCCAGCAGACCTTACACGGAGGATCTCATGGGACTTCCGGTGATCAATATTCGGTATGTGCCGCTGACCAACACCGGAAATATGATGATCAAGAGAGCCATGGATATTGTCGGCTCCCTGTTCGGCATCATCATTACGTCACCGATCATGCTGTTGTCGGCAATTCTGGTAAAATGTTCCAGTCCGGGACCTGTGATCTTCAAGCAGGAACGGGTAGGACTTCATAATAAATCATTTTATATGTACAAATTCCGCAGTATGGCAATGCAGACTGCTGCGGAGGAGAAAAAGGGCTGGACGGTGCGAAACGATCCCAGAGTCACCGGGATCGGCAAGATCTTAAGACGAACCAGCATTGATGAACTTCCACAGCTGTTCAACATCCTGAAAGGAGATATGAGCCTGGTGGGACCGAGACCGGAGCGCCCTCAGTTCGTGGAAAAGTTCAAGGAAGAGATCCCAAGATATATGGTAAAACATCAGGTGAGGCCGGGCCTCACGGGATGGGCACAGGTCAACGGCCTGCGTGGTGATTCTTCCATCAAGAAGCGGATCGAGTATGATATTTATTACATTGAGAACTGGACCCTCGGGTTTGACATTAAGATCATTCTTATGACATTTTTCACAGGATTTATCAATAAAAATGCTTATTAACACAAGGAGAAGACAAGATGGCAACAAATTCTAACTACAATGGCGGCAATGGTCAGAGACCAGCCGGAAGCGGAAGAAGACCTTCCGGAAATGGACAGAGACCTGCGGGACAGCGACCTGCCGGATCGAGACCTGCCGGCAACAGTAACGGACAGAGGAGAGTATCTGCCAAGCAGCGTGCTGCCAAGAAGAGAAGAAAGGTTATCATCTTCGGTGTAGAGATTGCGGTTATCCTGATCATGGTAGCAGTATTGTATCTGGTAATGACCCACACAAATAATGAAGGCCCCAAGGTAACGGTATTAGAGACGGAAGAACTTCGGATTCCAGAAGAAGTACAACAGGACGAAGCAATGAAGGGGTATATGAACATTGCACTGTTCGGTGTGGATGCAACGAAGGACAGCCAGCTGTACAAGGGCAGCCGAAGCGACAGTATTATGATCGCCAGCATCAATATGGATACCGGCGATATCAAACTGGTCAGTGTATATCGTGATACGTATCTGAACATCGGCACGGACTCCTATCAGAAGTGTAACGCGGCTTATTCCTATGGCGGAGCGGAGCAGGCAGTTAAGATGTTAAACATGAATCTGGATATGGATATTACGAACTTTGTAACCGTAGGCTATAAGGGACTGAGTGAAGTGATTGACGGTCTGGGCGGTGTCTATATCGATGTGGACTCCGAGGAGATCAAGCATATCAATAACTACCAGATCGGTATTGCAGAGGTCTTAAAATGTGACTACACACCGGTAACAGAGACCGGAGTACAGCTGCTAAACGGTCTGCAGGCGACGGCTTACTGCCGTATCCGTTATACCGCAGGTAATGATTTCAAGCGTGCCGCACGTCAGCGTGAAGTGATCCAGGCGATTGAAGATCAGGCGAAGAAGGCCGATTACGATACTCTGTCCAAGGTATTTAACAGTGCCATCGATGATGTTTACACCAGCCTGGATTCCAAGGATATTCTGGATCTGCTGGCTAACATCACAAAATATCGTATTGTGGACGAGGGAGGTTTCCCTGAAGAGACCATGCGTGCCACCGGTAACATCGGTGCAAAGGGAAGCAGTGTAGTACCTTTGGATCTGGAGAGTAACGTCATATGGCTGCATCAGTTCCTATTTGATGATGCGAACTACACCGTAACCGACAGTGTAAAGGAATACAGTAGAAAGATTGCGTCCGATACGGCACCTTATCTGAATAAATAAGAAAACGAATTGACGAGGGAGTCTTCCGGAGAGCACCGGAGCTCCCTCGTGTCATATGAAAAAGTCTTGTGTAACAGACGGGGATAAAGTATAATAGACCAGAGATTGGGAAAGTAAGGAGCACTCTGCAATGGAGATCGATGTGATCATTCCCCTGTATAAACCGGGGAAAGAATTATTTACATTATTAGATAAGCTTGATAGTCAGAGCGTGCCGATACATGAAGTGATCCTCCTGAACACCGAGGAAAAATATTTTGAGCAGCTGATCTATGGAACCAGATTTCTGGAGAAATATCAGAACATTAAAGTATATCATGTCTCCAAAAGAGAATTTGATCATGGCGGCACCAGACGCATGGGTGTGAAAAAATCTTCCGCAGATATTTTTGTCATGATGACCCAGGATGCCATGCCGGCAGATGACAATCTGATCGAACAACTGACGGAACCGCTGCGGGATCAGGTGGCGGTATCCTATGCAAGACAGCTGCCGAGAGAAGATTGTGCACCGGTGGAATGTTATACCAGGGACTTTAATTATCCGGCACAGTCACGGATCAAATCCGCAGAAGATCTTAAAACATTGGGGATCAAGACATTTTTCTGCTCCAATGTGTGTGCGGCATATCGCCGGGACATCTATGAAGAACTGGGTGGATTCGTAAAACATACCATATTTAATGAAGATATGATCTATGCGGCGAAAGCGGTGGAAGCGGGTTACGCGATTGCTTATGCGGCGGATGCCCGGGTGATTCATTCCCATAATTATACCAATGTACAGCAGTTCCAAAGGAATTTTGACCTGGGGGTATCCCAGGCAGAACATCCGGAAGTCTTCGCAGCATATCCTTCGGAGTCCGAGGGAAAACGAATGGTGAAAGATGTGACAGCATATTTGCGGAAAAATCATATGTCCGGCAAGTTGCTCCATTTTTATATACAATGTGCCTGTAAATATGCAGGTTATCTATTAGGTAAGAACTATCGCAGGCTCCCCGGAAAATGGGTCCTTGCTTTTACTTCCAACAAAGAATACTGGAAACAGAACAGAAAGGATGTATGACTATGTGTGGTATCGTAGGATATATTGGAACAGAACAGGCAGCACCGATCATTTTAGACGGTCTGTCCAAACTGGAATACCGTGGATATGATTCCGCGGGTATGGCTATTTTTGATGGGGAGAAGATCAACACCAAAAAGGCTGTCGGGAGACTTAAGGTTCTGGAAAACCTGACACACGGAGGCGAGTCTATGAAGGGAACCTCCGGTATCGGGCATACCCGTTGGGCAACCCACGGTGCTCCCAGTGATATCAATTCCCATCCCCATATGAATAACGCCGGTACCATTGCTGTAGTACATAACGGAATCATTGAGAACTATATTCCACTGAAGAAAAAGATGCAGGATAAGGGGTATCAGTTCATCTCTGAGACCGATACCGAGGTACTGGCGCATCTGTTAGACTACTATTATAAGGGAAATCCCCTGGAAGCGATCACTAAGGTATTGCATCGTGTAGAGGGCTCCTATGCGCTGGGTATCATGTTTGCCGATCAGCCTGATAAGATCTTCGCTGCCCGCAAAGACAGTCCTCTGATCGTAGGCAAGAGTGAGAGCGGCAGCTTTATCGCATCTGATGTTCCCGCAATTCTCAAATATACCAGAACCGTATATTATGTAGATAATCAGGAAGTGGTGGAACTGAAGGAAGACGGTCTTAGATTCTTCTCAGTGGACGAAGAAGAGATCACGAAAACCCCCGTGACCATCGACTGGGATGCCAATGCTGCGGAAAAGGGCGGCTATGAGCATTTCATGCTGAAGGAGATCTACGAGCAGCCAAAGACGATCAACGATACCATCTCTCCCCGAATCAAGGATAATGATATCGTCATCGAAGAACTGAATATGAGTGATGCGGAGATTCAGGAGATTACAAAGATTCATATTGTGGCCTGCGGTTCCGCGTATCACACCGGTGTTACCGCGAAATATGTCATTGAAGGTCTGGCAAGAATTCCGGTAGAAGTGGATGTGGCAAGTGAGTTCCGTTATCGTGATCCCATTCTGCAGAAGGGCAACATGGTCATCGTCATCAGCCAGTCCGGTGAGACGGCGGATACGCTGGCAGCTCTGCGGGAATCCAAGGCAAAGGGCTTCAAGGTACTGGGTATCGTCAATGTCGTCGGCAGCTCCATCGCCAGAGAAGCGGACAGCGTAATGTACACCTGGGCAGGTCCCGAGATCGCCGTTGCAACGACCAAGGCTTACAGTGCACAGCTGACCGCACTTTACATGCTGGCTATGAAGTTCGCCAAGGTGCGTGGAACCATTGACCAGGAGAAGTTCCAGAGTATGCTGACAGATTTAAGATGTCTGCCGGATCAGATCGAGCTGCTTCTGGGCCAGAAGCAGAAGATCCAGCATTTCGCGAACCGTTATGTGGGAGCGAGAGATATCTTCTTCATCGGACGTGGTATCGACTATGCGATTTCCCTGGAGGGATCCCTGAAGTTAAAAGAGATTTCCTATATCCATTCCGAGGCTTATGCAGCCGGAGAACTGAAGCATGGTACCATTTCCCTGATCGAAGATGGCACCCTGGTTGTGGCTTTGTCGACCCAGCCGGCTCTGTTCCAGAAGACCATCAGTAATATGGTAGAGGTAAAGGCAAGAGGCGCTTTTGTCATGGCGGTTACCATCGAGGGCAACAAAGCCATCGAGAAGGCAGCGGATTATGTGGTATACATTCCCGAGACGAATCCGTACTTTACCAATTCCCTGGCAATCATTCCGTTGCAGCTGTTTGCTTACTATGTGGCAGTGGGACGTGGCTGTGATGTGGATAAGCCGAGAAACCTGGCAAAATCTGTTACTGTGGAGTAATTATTTATAAAAAAGTACATCCCGGAGAGGCATAATGCTTCTTCGGGACTTTTTTGATCTTTCATAATTGCTTCAGAAAGTTATCACAATTCGGTCACAATTGACGGTTATACTGTGTTCATAAGGTGAGAGTAAGAAATGAAATAACAACGAAGAATGGTAAAAAGAATTTCTCACTTACAGATAGGATAGGAGGAAGCATTATGTACGAGAATGATAATTTTTCCGGTTATGAAACCGGAGATAAAAATACAACCGGTACATTCAGCGGTGTAAGCGCTGCGGGAAGTGCAAACGGTTACACCACATACCAGATGGGCGGAAGCACCGGCAGCAATACAGAACCTAAGAACTCCAAAAAGCATGGAGGCTATTTCCGGAAAGCTATGGTAAGTGTCAGCCTGGGACTTTTCTTCGGACTGTTTGCCGGTATCGGGTTCTATGCGGTACAACAGGGCACCGGGATGCTTAAGACCGGTACGGATACCGCAGTGGTGGGTGAGGTTGCTTCCGAAGCTGCAACAGAGAGCAGCCAGAGTACACCACAGCTTGCGACCAACGTTACTTATGTAGAGTCTGATGTATCTGATGTGGTGGAGAAGGTCATGCCTGCCATGGTATCGATTGTGAATAACTTTACTGAGACAGCTAATGTCTTCGGCCAGCAGTATACACAGGAAGAAGCGGCCAGCGGTTCCGGTATTATTGTAGGCAAGACGGATGATGAGCTGCTGATCGTATCTAACAACCACGTAGTAGAGAGCGCAGATACGCTGACTGTTACTTTTATCGACGGCAGTGAAGCACAGGCACAAGTCAAAGGACTGGATTCCGATATGGATCTGGCAGTGATCGCAGTATCTTTAAATGATCTGAGCGATGATACCAAGAATGCCATTACCGTTGCTACTTTGGGCAGCAGTGATGACCTGAAGCTTGGTGAGCCGGTAATTGCCATTGGTAATGCTCTTGGATATGGTCAGTCCGTTACCAACGGTATCGTAAGTGCCCTAAATCGTGAGATCACTCTGGAGAACGGCTCTACCGGTCTGGAGAACGGCTCTACCGGTACTTTCATCCAGACCAACGCAGCCATCAACCCCGGTAACTCCGGCGGTGCACTGCTGAACATGAATGGTGAGGTTATCGGTATCAACTCCAACAAGATCGGTGGTACTGCCGTAGAAGGTATGGGATATGCTATCCCGATTACTTCGGCAAGCCCTATCATTGCAGATCTGATGGAGCGTCAGACCAGAACCAAGGTAGCTGAGGATGAAGTCGGTTACATCGGTATCTCTCTGTCTCTGCAGGAAGTAACTTCCCAGATCTCTCAGATGTATAACATGCCGGAAGGCATCTATGTAGTATCCGTAGAGGAAGGCAGTGCAGCAGCGAATGCCGGTATCATGAAAGGTGATATCATTACCAAATTTGATGGCAGCAGCATCTCGTCCTACTCTGATCTTCAGAAGATGTTACAGTACTATGCAGCCGGTGATTCCGTAACCATAACGGTACAGAGACCTCAGAACGGTGAATATGTGTCTGTCGAACTGAATCTCACACTGGGCAGCAGACCAGCAGATAAAAAATAAATATAGCGGTTCCCAATATTGAATATTGGAAAGATAGAAGAAACCCCGGAAGATCGTCTGCATCTCCCGGGGATTTTGTTTAGAAAAACTTCACTTGTAGCAGTCATTCGAATTAGATATAATAAGCGTAGGCATGAGCAGTGCAAGGATCGTGGATTACGAAAACCGACTGCTTGCAGGCGGGATTACGTAAGACACGATACGTGTAGGGCGAAGCCCGGATATCGAGGTAGCACGAAGTGATACCGAGATAAGCACTGCGAGAAGAAAGCATCAAGGAATAGCGGATTACGAAAACCGACTGCTGGCAGTTGCGATTACGTAAGACGCAAATTCTATTATATAAAGAGGAGAATAACATGACAGATAATTACAATGATGATTATAGAGAAGTAATCCCTGAGGAAGAGAAAACAGAGACCACTCTGAACGAAAATCGGGATAACGAAAAAAATAGCGAGAACACACAGGTAGCGGATACTGCGGGTGAAAATTCCGCGGAGAAAAAGACAGAGGACAAAAAGGACAGCAGCGAGTACGAGGATGTCTGCTTCATCTGCCGAAGACCGGAGAGCAAAGCCGGCAGAATGTTCAAGCTGCCTAATCATATCTGCATTTGCGATGACTGCATGCACAAGACCATGGAGACTGTGAGCCAGTTCGACTACCAGGGCATGTTGAATAATCCGGGCGATCTGAACCAGTTCGGCGGACAGAACGGATTCCCCAACATCAGCTTTGTGAATCTGGCAGACCTCCAGGGAGACGGCGGCATCCCCAACAAGCAGAAACTCAAGAAGAAAAAGAAAGCCGAAGATCCCAAACCTGTATTCAACATCAAAGATATTCCGGCACCTCATAAGATCAAGGCAAGCCTGGATGAATATGTAGTGGGACAGGAAAAAGCCAAAAAAGTCATTTCGGTAGCGGTATACAACCATTATAAGAGAGTAGCTACCGACACCATGGATGCGATTGAAATCGAGAAGTCCAATATCCTTATGATCGGTCCCACCGGTTCCGGTAAGACTTATTTAGTTAAAACACTGGCGAAACTGCTGGATGTGCCTCTGGCGATCGCCGATGCTACGTCACTGACGGAGGCCGGATATATCGGTGATGATATCGAGAGCGTAGTATCCAAGCTGCTGGCAGCCGCCGGTAACGATGTAGAGAAAGCGGAGAAAGGTATTATTTTCATTGATGAGATCGACAAGATCGCCAAGAAGAAAAATACCAATTCCCGGGATGTCAGCGGTGAAAGTGTACAGCAGGGCATGCTGAAATTATTGGAGGGTGCCGAGGTGGAAGTACCGGTCGGTGCCAATAGCAAAAATGCCATGGTGCCCCTGGCTACGGTGAACACCCGCAATATCCTGTTTATCTGCGGCGGTGCATTCCCGGATCTGGATGAGATCATCAAGGAGCGCCTGACCAAGACCGCATCCATCGGTTTTAATTCCGAACTGAAGGACAAATACGATAAAGATACCGATATTTTATCTAAGGTGACCGTAGAGGATATCCGTAAGTTCGGCATGATCCCGGAGTTCATCGGACGACTGCCTATCATCTGTACTCTGCAGGGACTGAGCAAGGAGATGCTGGTGAAGATCCTGAAAGAGCCGAAGAATGCCATTTTGAAACAGTACCAAAAGCTCCTGGAACTGGATGAAGTGAAACTGGAGTTCACGGACGATGCCCTCGATGCCATTGCCGAAAAGGCCATGAAACGTGACACCGGCGCCAGAGCCCTGCGTTCCATTATTGAGGATTTCATGCTGGATATCATGTACGAGATCCCCAAGGATAACAATATCGGAAGAGTCACCATTACCAGAGAATACATCGAAGGTACCGGCGGACCTATCATTGACATCCGCAGTAATGAGATCCTGGAGCCTGCGGAGAATCTGAAGCAGATTCCGCTGGAAGAGAAATAAATTGAGAGTTAGTGAAATACATTGGCAAAATCCACGAACTCCCGGAGCATGCGATACACAT
>OMNU01000614.1_pt1 | contig 16358 bp, 12 predicted proteins | sample 1673511 | NCBI WGS metagenome assembly OMNU01 (sample SAMEA103958113, study PRJEB25191) | human gut metagenome | reverse complement strand
CACCCCACTTATTAGATAGTATATCATACTTGTCTAACAAATGGGGTGCTGTTCAGCTAACGCATATTCGGGGATTTTAACGCATTATTTGTGCAAAAAGATATTATTTTGAAGCAATAATGCCTTATTAACACTCAGTCTTATCTACAATGCCTTTTTCGGGCAGTTTTTCACGCACTCAAAGCAGAGAATGCACTCCGTCCCATTCTCCCTTTTCCTCGAATTGTCGGTCACATCCACATCCATGGGACAGACCCGCCTGCACCTGCCGCAGGAGACGCATTTACTCGTATCGCACTTGATCCGGAGGAGGGAAAAATAACTCATCGGCTTTAGAAACACGGTGATCGGGCATATGTATTTGCAAAAAGCCCGGTTGTCCTTCAAGAGGAAAGCAAGCCCGATACCGACGGCATAATACAGAAGATTGCCAATCACAAACGCCCAGAACATGATTTTTTCCATATTGCCGACGTGGGACAGAAAGAGTGCTGCCACAAACACAAGCGACGCCGCAAAAACGATATACCGGATCCATCCGATTTTCTTCCGCGGCCGGCTCGGCGTTTTATAAGGGAGGAAGTCAAGCACCATCGCCGTCCAGCAGGCGTAGCCGCACCATCCCCTTCCAAAAAACAGCGGCCCGAATATCTTCGCCACCGCATAGTGGATGGTCGCCGCCTCAAACACGCTGGTAAACAGATAGTACCAGAACCCCTCAATCTGCATGTTTTCGCGGCAAATCAGCCCGAGATAGACCAGCATGTACCCGCCGACCAGAAGCTGGGTCACCCGCCGGGCATGCTTATGCCCCGTCAGAAAGAGGAAGAGGCCAAGCGCGATCGAGAGGCCGATATAGCTGAAATTGAAAAGATAAAACAGGTTATCCTTGGTCAGCCAGAGCGTGACGGCCACCGTTTCAAACACCGCCAGCATAATGATGGGAAGCAGAAATTTCCGCATTTTACGCCTCCTTAAAAGCCCTTACATTCCGGAGTAGTGTCCGTTTTCCACCAGCGCCCGTATGGCGGAAACCACCTGCGGTTTATCCTCCTTATAGGTCACGCCGTACCACTTGTCCTCCGCGATCAGGACGCGGACGCGCCGAAGCTTCTCCCGAATCAGGCGATCCACCACGCCGGGCAGATAAAACTCCGCCTTCAGCTCGCTTCCCTTCGCATCCAGAAAGGCGGTAAAATCCTCCTCCAGATAGCGGAAAAAGTCCGGCGTAAAGCCCCACATATTCATCGAAACGACCGTCCCGGGGTCGAGCGCCTTTCCGTCGGACGTCCGGCAGTCGGGGCCGATGCCGCCAACCTCCACAATATCCGAGAGGCAGCCATCCTCCACCCGGCATACCCCACGGGAGACGGTGCCGTTTTCGGTCACCGTGTTGCCGAGGCGGTATCCCACCATGCAGTAATCCTCCCCGCCCGCACAAAGCTGACGGTAAATCTGCGCAAAGGCCGATCGCCCATAGTAATCGTCGGCGTTGATCACGGCGAAGGGAGTGCGCACAGCCTCCCTGCAGCAGAGCACCGCTTGCCCCGTTCCCCACGGCTTCTCCCGCCCCGGAGGGCAGGTGTATCCGATGGGGAGCGCGTCCGTCTCCTGAAAGACATACTCCACATCTATCATTTTGGAAATCCGGCTGCCGACCGTTTGCTTAAAAATCTCCTCAATCGAGTGTTTGATCACAAAAACAACCTTGTTAAAGCCGGCCTGCTTCGCGTCGTAGACCGAAAAGTCGAGGATTGCCTCTCCCTTCGGGCCGACCGGCTCAGCCTGCTTCAGGCCGCCAAACCGACTTCCCATACCGGCCGCCATGACAACCAGCGTAGCATCCATGGACATTGCACCCACTCCCCTTCATGATTCAATAGCTGCGATAGCTCCCGACCACCCGGCCGAGGATCACCAGACTTTCCGGATAGATCGGAGAAAAATCCGGGTTTTCCGGCATGAGCACCGGCCGGCCGTTCTCAAACGCCAGGCGTTTGACGGTGGCCTCATCCTCGATCAGCGCGATGATGATGTCCCCCTCCCGCCAGGCGGCGCTGCGGTCGGCGACCACAATATCTCCGTCAAGAATGCCGGCGTCCCGCATACTGTAGCCCGAAACGTTCAAAGCGAACAGGCTTCCATCCTTGACACTCGACGCCGGATAGGGAATGTAATCCTCAATCTGCTGAACGGCGAGAATCGGCTGGCCGGCCGTCACCCGTCCGAGCACCGGTACCTGCACCGCCGGAGAGGTACCCTCAATCTTAATCGAGCGGGAGGATTTCCGGTCGCGCGAGATATAACCGTATTCCTCCAGCGTGTCGAGGATGCCGTGCACGGTCGAAGTGGATTTTATTCCGGTGTCGGCGCAGATTTCCCGCACCGTGGGGGGGAGTCCGTCGGCGATCTTATGCATCAGGCATTCATAAACCTTGGCCTGCTTTTCGTTCAAACCGGGTCTGGACATGCTTTTTCCCTCCGTATTCCTTCAAAATTCGTTTCCCTTTTGCAAAGGGATTTTCTGCCCTTTATGAAAAACGAACATTTATTCTTTTTTATTATACCAGCCTCTCGCACGCATTGCAACCGTTTTTCCTTAAGAACGCCGTTTTTTTAAAAATGCGTCGCCATAGTCTTCAGCCCGGCTGCTCCTTCGTATTCAGAGGGCAGAGGCGGCGGAGCGTCCGCCACATCAGGCAGAAGGCGATCACAGCCGCGATTCCCTCCGCGATCGGGAAGGCGATCCAGATGCCGGTGATTCCCAGCGGCCGAAGCAGCAGCAGTGCCAGCGGCGGTATAATCACCAGCTGCCGCAGCACCGACACGGTCAGAGAGGAAAATCCGCGGCCGAGCGCCTCAAACCCGCCGGAGAACACCACTCCGACGGAGGAGAGCAGAAACCCGCCGCAAAGAATACGGAAGGCCGGCACGCCCATTTCCAGCAAATCGGGGGAGGCATCAAAAAGCCCCAGAACCTGCCGCGGGAAGAAGCAAAACAGAAGCGTCCCCGCCAGCATAATCGCCGCCACCAGCCCGGTGGCAACCGCCAGCGTTTTGCGTACCCGACTGTAATTTCCCGCGCCGTAGTTGTATGACAAAATCGGACGCATGCCCTGAACCGTGCCGTTGGAGGGCATATACACAAAGGTCTGCACCTTATAATACAGCCCGAACACCGCCACCGCAGTTTGAGAAACAGAGGCCAAAATCCCATTCAGCAGGCTTACAAGCACCGACGGCATGGCGGCCATAACGGCCGACGGCACGCCGACCGAATAAATCCTGCCGCAAATACTCCGGCGCGGACGGTAGCGGCGGAACTGCAGCCGAATCGGATGCTTTCCTCTGGCGAAAAGCAGGATGGAGAGCAGGCAGGCGGACATCTGCCCGATCACGGTGGCGATTGCGGCGCCGGACACGCCCAGTGCCGGGCAGCCGAACATGCCGAAGATCAGGATCGGGTCCAGCAGGATGTTGATCAGCGCGCCGGCCATTTGCAGCAGCATGGGCACAAGCATATTTCCGACCGCCTGAAACATTTTTTCAAAATTGATATGAAACAGCTGCCCCACCGCAAGGCAGACCACAATCCGGCCGTACTGCGTTCCCCACTCCAGCACCTGCGCATTCTCGGTGAAAAGGCCGAGGTACGGGCGGACGCACAGCAAACCGAAAAGCAAAAACAAAACCGCATGCAGCGCGGTCAGCCAAATGCCGCAGGTTGCAGCCTCATTCACCGTATCCGACTTGCCGGCGCCAAGGCTGGTGGAAATCACCGCGCCCAGTCCGACGCCAAAGCCGACCGATACCGACAGCACCAGATTCTGCAGCGGAAAGACCAGAGAAAGGGCGGTGATCGCATCCTCTCCCAAACGGGCTACAAAAATGCTGTCCACAATATTGTACATCGACTGAATAAACATCGACAGCATGGGCGGAAGCGCCATGGAAAGCAAAAGCGGAAAAATGCGGCGGCTTCCCATCCGGTTTTCAGAAGAAAATTTTTTTGTATCTGACATGTTTTTTCCTTTCCTGATACGATGCTTCCGGCGGCAAAAGCGGCCGAAAAAGCGCAGCGGCTGTCCATCTCCGACAGCAGGTAAAGCTTCAAGCCATCTCTTGAGGCAGCGAGCGGCAGAGCGGATGTTTCTCTCTCACCGCACAATCTGCAGCCGCCGCTTCAAGACTCGGCGATTTTTTATTATACCGGATGGAAGGGAGAATTTCCACCCTTTTCCCGCCTTTTGTCAAAAACATTTCACCGGTTGTTCGGCTGACGGCCCTCTCCCCTGCCGACTCCCCGGCTGTATGGATTTCCACTTGATTATTCTGCGGACAGGTTTTATAATGTAAGTGTATAATCATTGTGCTGCAAAATAGCGTTCTGCCGGCCGGAACTTGCATTGCCAACCATCCGCAGCCGTCAGAATGCCTATCCTCCCCAAAAGAAAGGAATGTCCAATTTTATGAAACTCGGTATCGTGGGACTGCCCAACGTCGGCAAGTCCACCCTCTTCAACGCAATCACCAACGCCGGCGCCGGCGCAGCCAACTACCCCTTTTGCACCATCGAGCCGAACATCGGCGTCGTATCGGTGCCGGACAGCCGCCTCGACGCGCTGGCGGAGATGTACCATCCCGACAAGATCACCCCGGCCGTGATCGAGTTTGTCGATATCGCCGGTCTGGTGCGCGGCGCCTCCAAGGGAGAGGGGCTGGGCAACCAGTTCCTGGCCAACATACGGGAGGTGGACGCCATCGTCCACGTTGTTCGCTGCTTTGAGAACGACGACATCGTCCACGTCGACGGTTCTGTAGATCCCGCCCGTGACATCGAAACCATCAACATCGAGCTGATCTTCTCGGATCTGGAGATGGTGCAGCGCCGCCTCGACCGCACGTCCAAAGCCATGAAGGGCGACAAATCCCTTGCGGGAGAGGTAGATTTCCTCCGCCGGCTGTATGATCATCTGGAGAGTGGGAAGCCCGCCCGGTCGATCGAGCGCAGCGAAAGCGAGGAGGAGATTCTTTCCTCCATCGCGCTGCTCTCCCTGAAGCCGGTCATCTACGCCTGCAATATGAGTGAGGTCGACTTCACCGACGGCATCGAGCAAAATGAACGGTACAACACGGTGCAGGCCATCGCAAAGGCCGAGGGAGCTGAGACGCTCCCCATCTGCGCCGAGCTGGAGGCCGAGATCGCCGGCATGGAGCCGGAGGAAAAGGCGGTCTTTTTATCCGAGCTCGGGCTGGAGCAGTCAGGTCTCGACCGGCTGATTTCCAAATGCTACTCCCTGCTGGGGCTGATCTCCTATCTGACGGCCGGGCAGCCGGAGGTGCGCGCCTGGACGATTACGCAAGGCACCAAAGCTCCGCAGGCCGCCGGCAAAATTCACACCGATTTCGAGCGCGGCTTCATCCGGGCGGAGGTAATCTCCTTTGACGAGCTGATGGCCTGCGGCAGTATGACCGCCGCGAAGGAAAAGGGACTCGTCCGCAGCGAGGGTAAGGAGTATGTTATGAAAGACGGGGACATCGTCCTCTTCCGCTTTAACGTATAAACGCATTCCACGGCATTTACAAAATTTGAAAAGAGGTTTTCTATCATGAAACGAACGCTATCCCTTCTGCTGGCGCTTTGCCTCTGCCTTTCCTGCTTTTCGATGATTCTCACCGCCGGGGCGGCCACATCGGGAGATTTTTCCTACACCGTCGCGGGAGATGAGGTCACGATCACCCGCTACAACGGCAGCAACACCACCGTTTCTATTCCGGCGCAGATCGAGGGCAAGGCGGTCACGGCGATCGGCGAGGAGGCCTTCATCGGCAAGGGCGTGGTTTCGGTCACCCTGCCGGAGGGGGTGCGCAGCATCGGCAACTACGCCTTTGACCAGTGCCGCAAGCTGACCGATATTCATCTTCCCTCCTCGCTGGAGAGTATCGGAAACCTGGCCTTTAACCTCTGTCTGGTGCTGCCGGAAATCACGCTGCCGAAAAACGTCAGCACGCTGGGCATGTATCTGTTCACGGCCTGCGACAAGCTGACCGGTATTTATGCAGAGGATGGCAGCGCATATTACAAATCCGTTGACGGCGTGCTTTACTCCGCTGACGGAAAGACGCTGGCCGCTTATCCGACCGGCCGCGCGGGCGCTTACAGCATTGCCGACGGTGTGGAGACGATCCGCACCACCGCCTTTGCCTACAGCCCCGTCACCGCAGTAAGCTTCCCCGCCTCCATCCGCAGCATTCAGAACAGCGCTTTTCAGTCCTGCAAGCAGCTGACCGAAATCACGCTGCCCGAGGGTGTCGCTTCGATCGGATCGTCCGCCTTCTCTGCCTGCGGTGCACTGGCCAAGGCCACCCTTCCCAAAACACTGGACAGCATTGGCGCCGCCGCTTTTTCCGGCACTGCGGCCGGCTTTACCATCTATGGCTACACCGGCGCTTATGCGGAAAAATATGCGAAAGATAACCAGCTTTCCTTTGTCTCTGTCGGAGATGCCAAAGCGCCGGCCGAGCGGGTTGAGGAGCTGATCGACGCCATCGGCAAGGTCACCTCCACCTCCGCGCAAGAGGATGTCCGCGCCGCCCGCGCCGCCTATGACGCGCTGGAGAGCGACACCATCCGTTCGCTCGTGCACAATTATCATCTGCTTCTGGTCGCAGAAAAATCTCTGCGCGTTCTGGAAAACGGCGGAACAATTCCGGAATATCGCATTTGCGACGTCAATAACGACGGTTCGGTCACCGTCTCTGACGTAGTTGCGCTGCGCAGCATCATCCTCTCCGGCACCGCTGGGGAGGCCGAGCAGTGGAGCGGCGATGTCAACGGCGACGAGCGCCTGACCGTAAGCGACGTCGTCTATCTGCGCATGATTATCGTGCAGGGATAATGGTGAATCGCTTATCTCTCGACGCGCTGGCGCCGGTTATGGCCGATATGCTGCAATCCGGGCGGGAGGTTTCCTTCTCGCCGGAGGGGGACAGCATGCTTCCCCTCCTTTCGCCCGGCCGGTGCAAGGTTGTGCTGACCCGGCTGGACACGCCGCCCCGCAAGCACGATATTCTCTTTTACCGCAGGGAGAACGGTATCTTTCTTCTTCATCGGGTTGTGTCGGTGGAGGCAAACGGCTATACCATGTGCGGCGACAATCAATATGTTCTGGAAACCGGCTTAAAGCCGCAAAACATCATTGGCCTGGTAAAGGGCTTTTACCAGGACGGTGTTTATAACGGCCTGAACACGCCGGGCTACCGCCTCTATTGCCGGACGCTGTGGGCAAGGCGAGGTTGGCTAAAGCTTCGCGCCCGCGTCGTGGGAAAATGCAGGCAGTGGACAAAAAAATAGCATTCCGGCCGCAAAAAGGAGGGGCGCCCATGCCCGGCAAAACCAACTGCGAGTGCTGCAACAACTATGTTTACGACGACGAGTACGACTGCTACTACTGCGACATGAATCTGGACGAGGATGAGATGGTACGCTTCCTGACCGGCGGCTATGCCGACTGTCCCTACTATGTCTCGGGGGATGAGTACGAAATCGTCCGCAAACAAAACTGAAGCTTTATGCATAAAACCCCGTGGGGGGGAAGAAAAATCCTTCCCCCACGGGGTTTTTGCTGTTTTAAGTATCGTCAATCAAAAACAGCCGGAATGCGGCAAAAAGGCGACCGAAAGCCTTCCGCAAAAAATCTTTTCCCGGGGTGGCAGGGGCCGCTTTCGAACAAAGCGGCTGCTTGTAACCGCTCTCCGGAGGCTTTATTAGCCCTCCTCGATCATTCCGGCTTCACATGCACGTCAAGCTGCGGATACGGAATGGCAATTCCCGCTTTGTCCAGCGCGATCTTGCCCGCCTCATTCAAAGCATAATAAACCGGCCAGTAATCCTCCGTCCGGCACCAGGCGCGGAGGATAAACTCCAGCGCGCTGTCAGCCTGCTTCTCCAGCCCGACAAAGGCCGCCGGCTCAGAGAGGACGCGTTCGTCAGCCTTTGCAGCCGACAGCAGCACGCGCTTTACCTCCTCAATATCCGCGGCATACTCGGTGCAAAAGGTCAAATCAACCCGTCGCACAGCCTCATGCGTATGGTTGATGACGGCCGCGTTGGTAAGCGCACCGTTGGGCAGAGTAATCCGCTTGTTGTCATAGGTTTGCAGGATGGTGTAGATGACCGTGATCTCCTGCACGATGCCGGCGGAGTTGGCGGTTTCGATATAATCCCCCACCCGGAAGGGCTTGAAAATCAGGATCATCAGCCCTCCGGCAAAATTGCTGAGCGCCCCCTGCATGGCGAGGCCAATCGCTACCCCGGCTGAGGCAAACAGCGCCAGGAAGGAACTGACCGGCAGCCCGAGGATATACGCCGCCGTAAGCACAATCGCCGCGTCAAGCAGCACGGTCAGGCAGCTGGAGATAAAGGAGCGGGCGCCCTCATCCATATGTGAGAAGGCGCGTCCCTTCACCAGATGCTTCATCAAAAATTTCACCAGCCGGAACCCGATGAACAGGACTGCCGCCGCCAGAAGAAGCTTCAGCCCCAGATTCATGCCGGCTGACGCCAGCTTTTCAAGAAAGACTTCCATTTTACCGCTCCTCTCTATTCTTAAACGCGAACCGCACGGGGAGAAGCTCCTCCCCGCAAAAGGGCGCTCTATCCGTTCAGGGAGAAGGCAGAGTCTCTCCCCTCTCCGTTTTTTCAGAAGATCAGATTAACCCCTCTTCATCCGTATACTCCAGCTCCTCATCCCGGACAACCGTGTAGTTCTTTTTGCCCATCAGATCATAGATGACCGGCACGACAAAGAGGGTCATCAGGGTGGCATAAATCAGGCCGCCGATGCAGACAATCGAAATCGGCTGCATCATCTCCGCCCCCATACCGTCCGAAAAAGCGGTAACCGAAAGCGCAAGAATCGTGGTCAGCGAGGTCATGAGAATGGGGCGCATGCGGGTCTTTCCGGCCTCGACAATTGCCTCGCGCTTCGATGTTCCCGCGGCGCGCAGCTGGTTGATGTAGTCGACCAGCACGATGCCGTTGTTGACGATGATGCCCGAAAGCATCACAAAGCCGATCATGGAGATTACGCTGACCACCTGCCCGGTCAGAAGCAGTCCGAGAAGGCCGCCGGTAAAGGCCAACGGAATGGTGAACATCACAATAAAGGGAGAACGCAGCGACTGGAACTGCGCGGCCATGATGACATAGATCAGCAGAACCGCCAGCAGCAGCATTTTGACCAGCTGCCCCATCGCCTCCATAATATTTTCATTTTCGCCCGAGAACTCCAGCACACTGCCGCCGGCCGCGCCGCTTTCATAATCCGCGAGCGCCGCCTTTGCGTCCGCGGTCACAAGACTGACGTTGTACCCGTCACAGACGCTGCCCGAAACCTGAATATACCGCCGCTGATCGGTGCGGGAAATGCTGTTCAGCGCCTGCGATTCGGTAATCTCGGCCAGATCGGTCAGCGGAATCTGCTTTTCGGCGCCGTCTGTCCCGGTGACCGTCAGGATAAGATCCCGGATGGTGCGGTCGCTCACGCTCCCCTCCTTTGTCGAGTGCACAAGGACGGTGTAGCTGCCGTTTTCGACGTTCAGGGTGGTGGAGGTTGTCTCGGTCGTCATGGCGGCGCTGATGCTCTGATACACCTGTGCTACCGTAAGGCCGTTCAGCGCAGCCTTTGTCTTATCCACCGTGACCGACAGCTCGGCGGTCGTATCGTCGAGGCCGTTATCCACCTCTTCAATCCCCTCTACGGAGGAGAGGATCTCCCCCACCTCCTGCGCGCTGAGGCGCAGCGTGTCGAGATCGTCGTTATAGATATTGAGGGAGACGCCCGACCCGCCAAGGCCGCTCATCATACTGGACATATCCGACGCGCCGCTGGCCTCTATCTCGCAGTCCAGGTCGGCCGTGCGGTCGGTAATCTCCTTTGCGATTTCCATGCTGTCGTTCTGATACGCCTCCTGCAGCAGGACGTACATGCTGACCGAGGTGGTGTCCGCCTCGCCCAGTCCCATGAGCGAATTGCTGCCGCCGATCATGGCGCCGACCGTCTCCACCCCCTCAATCTCCTCAATCCGCTCTATGACCTGATCGGACATGGCGGTGGTTTCTTCAAAGGCTGCATCCTCCGGCATCTGGAGGGTGACGGTGATCTCACTCGCGCTCATCTCGGGCATGAAGGAAAAGCCCTTCCGCAGGGTGAAGAAAACGCTTCCCACCAGCAGCAAAACAGCCAGCGCCAGCACCAGCACCCGCCGATTCAAGGCGGCGCGCAGTACCTTTTCGTACCCGGAGATAAATTTATCGAACCATTTGTGCGAAACCACCCGCTGCTTTTTCAGCATACCGGAGGCGGCGGCCGGCACAAAGGTCAGCGCGACAATCAGGCTGGCCAGCAGCGAGTAGGCGATGGTCAGCGCCATGTCGGTAAACAGCTGGCGGGTAATCCCTTCGACAAACACGATCGGCAGAAAAACGCAGATGGTCGTCAGGGTCGAGGAGGTAATGGCGGCGGCCACCTGCTTTGCGCCGACGACAGCCGCCTGCTTCGCGGTTGCACCCTGCCCGCGGAGGCGGTAAATATTCTCAATCACGACGACCGAGTTGTCCACCAGCATGCCAACCCCAATCGCGAGGCCGGAGAGCGAAATCATATTCAGCGTCACGCCGGAAAAGTACATCAGCACAATGGCAAAAACCACGCTGACCGGAATCGACATGGCGATCATGAAGGTCGGCTTCAGATCCCGCAGGAAAAGCAGCAGGATCAGCACGGCCAGCACCGCACCCCAGAGGAAGTTCCCGATGACCGAGTTCACGATCATATGGATGTAGTCGCCCTGGCTCATCAGCATGGTGAAGGAGAGGCCGGCATACTCCTCCTCCAGCTTGTCAAATCGCGCGGACAGGCTGTCGGTCACGGCGGCGGTCGCGGCGGTCGACTGCTTTGTAAAGGTGAGGACCACACCGTCCGCACCATTGATCTTGGCATAAATCTCCGCCGCGTTGTCGGTTATGGCCACATCCGCCACATCCGACAGCCGTACCGGATCGACCCCGTCCATCCCCAAATCAAAAAGGGTGAGGTTTTCCATCTCCTCGGCGGAGGAGAACTGCTCCCCCACCCGGACGAGATATTCCACCCCATCCTTCGCCGTGACATAGCCTGCCGGCATCGAGAAATTCTGTGCCGTCAAAATGCCGGAGATGGTCGACATGTTGATCTTGTCGGAGATGTCGACCCCATCGGTCATCTCCTGCTTTTTCTGCGCCAGCTCGGCCGCCTTTGCGTCCAGCTCGGCAAGGGCGCTGTCCACCTGCGCCGCGCCGTCCGACAGCGTCGGGAAAGCGGCGTTTATGGCTTCAATCCCGCTGTCAATTTCGGCGATTTTCGCCGGCACATCCTCCAGCGAGAGGCCGGCGGCGGACAGCTGGTCGTTGATCTGTGAAAGGCCGCTCTCCACCTGAGAAAGGCCGGCCTCCGCCTCGGCCAGTTTTTCCGGCAGCGCGGCCAGCGTCACGCCGGAATCGGCCAGCGCAGCCTCTATCTGCGAAAGGCCGGCTGCCGCCGCCTGATACTCCGTGCTTCCGGCCGGCAACACGGATAGGGCGGCCTGCAGCTCGTTCGCCTGCTGCAGGGCGGCGCGCAGTCTCTCCACCGTTTCATAAAGCGTCGCCCGGGTCGCCGTCAGCTCGGCGGCCGTCTGCTGCAGGGCGGTCAGCTGCTCCTTCATACTCTGCAGGGAGGCAAGCTGGCTCTCCATCTCGTTTTGTTTTGCCGCAAGCTCCTGCTTGGAGGCGGTCAGCTGCCCTCTGGCATCGGCGATCTGCCGCTCTCCGTCCGCGAAGCTCCGACTGATGGAGGCGCGCAGCTTTTCGTTGACGGCGGCAATCTTCGCCTCGCTCAGAAAGACGTTGGCCGTCTCCTCGATCGTGCCGCTGGCCTGCACACTCGCGACGCCGTCCACACCCTCCAGCTTTTGCAGAAGCGTGTCATTCAGAAAAGCGGAAAGCTCGGCAACGTCCTTTCCTTCCATATTGACCGCGGCCACCGCGACCGGCATGATGTTGGGGTTCAGCTTGAGCACATAAGGCGTCCCCACCATGTCGTCCCAGCTGCCCTCCAGCAAATCCAGTGACTCTCGAATATCGATCGAAACCGCGTCCATGTTGGCGTCCTCTGTAAACTGGAGCACCACCATCGAATAATTGTCGCTGGAGGTCGACTGCACCTTGCTGAAATTTTCCAGCGTGGCCATCGACTGCTCGATCGGTTTGGTAACCTCTCCCTCAACCTTTTCGGCGCTGGCACCGGGATAGGTTGTGACAATCACCGCGTACGGAAAATCCATGTTGGGCAAAAGGTCGGGTGTCATATTGGTGTAGGAGACCACACCAAGCACGATCACCACCAAAACCGCCAGCATCACGGTCAGCGGCTTTTTTACGCTGAATTTTGCAAGCATAGCAAAACCATCCTTTCTTAAAAAATATCGGCGTGTAGCGGCGTGCACCTCTTCACGGGCAAAATATTTAAATTTCCAAAAAATCCAATTTGACAGTTTATTATATCTTTCCGCCGGCGCGAAAACAATGAATATTCTGTAAACGAAAAGGCACCTCCGCAATTTTGTAAATATATACAATTCATACAAACGAGGAGATCTGTTTCTATGATTTACCACAACTGCAAGGCCGCCGTATTTTTCTGCATATCTTCTCCAATTGTCACCTTTAGTAAGTGCAAAGGTTGACAATCGGAGAAAAGCGCAGTATACTTGAGTTCAAGTTCGCCGATCATCCGGTCGTCCGCGCCGTTTCGGGAAAGGCCTCCCGCCCCCCGGCGGCACGGTGCATTCATGAGGAGATGGAGTCATATGCAAGCATCTTTAAAGGAAGAGGTTCTCGCGCTCCTGTGCGAAAACGCCGGAAACCCGGTCTCCGGCAGCGAGATGGCCGCCCGGCTGGGCGTGACCCGCAACGCCGTGTGGAAGGCCATTCGCCAGCTCACAGCAGAGGGCTGCCGGATTGAGGCGGCCACCAACCGCGGCTACACGCTGGCCGACGCCGGCGATCTGCTCTGCGCGCCGCTGGTCAGAAAGGATTTAAACACCGCGCGGCTGGGACGCACGCTTATCATAGAGGAAACGCTCGGCTCCTCCAACGAGCTGGCCAAACGGCTGGCGGCAAAAGGGGCAGCTGACGGCACCGTTGTGATCGCCCGGCAGCAAACCGGCGGAAAGGGGCGGCGCGGCCGCAGCTTTTTCTCTCCGCCCGGCAGCGGCCTGTACATGAGCTTGCTGCTGCGCCCCAGTCTTGCGGCCGCAGACGCCGGGCTGCTGACCTCCCTCACCGCCGTCGCGGTGGCAGAGGCGATCGAAAGCCTCTCCCCCGTTACGGTGGGCATCAAGTGGGTCAACGACCTCTTTGTTGGCGGAAAGAAGCTGTGCGGTATTTTGACCGAGGCCTCCATGGATATGGAGAGCGGCATGCTGGAATACATGGTGGTCGGCATCGGCGTCAATGTCGGCAGGATTGATTTTCCTCCGGAGCTTAGCGAAATCGCTACTTCCATCGAAAATGAAAATCCGCAGCCCGTCCGCAGGGCGGCGCTGGCCGCCGCCATTCTCAACCGGCTGGAGGCGAGGTTGTCCTCCGCCGATACAGGCGCCTTTTTGGAGGAGAGCCGCCGCCGCTCAATCGTGCTGGGCAAAACGGTTACGGTGATCCAGGGAACCGCCTCCTACCCGGCGAAGGCGATCGGCATCGACGAGGAGGGACGCCTGATCCTGCAAACGGCCGATGGTGTGCGCCATCTCGGCTCGGGAGAAATCAGCGTGCGGTTGGAATAAGCCGACAGAAGCCGAACCATACTGCCGCCGGATTACGGCACAAGCGGCTTCCCGCCGCCTTTACAGCAAATGAAAAAAGAGAGGAATTGTCCAATATGAAAAAACTGACACTCAAAGAAATGACCGCCACAGCCCTGATGACCGCGCTGCTCTGCGTGGCCGCGCCTTTTACCATTCCGACCGGGGTTATCCCGATTTCGTTGGCCACCTTTGTGATTTATCTCGCGGCGGCGATACTCGGGGCGAAGAAGGGCAGCCTCTGCGTTTTGCTGTACATTCTGCTCGGCGCGGTCGGGCTGCCGGTTTTCTCCGGGTTCAGCGGCGGGCTTGGAAAGCTGGCCGGCCCGACCGGCGGCTACATCGTCGGCTACATATTCTGCGCCCTGATCGTGGGGCTGGCCGCTGATCTTTTCGGCAAAAGAATTTGGGTTTATCCGATTGCCATGGTGCTTGGGACGGCGGTGCTTTACGCCTTCGGAACGGTCTGGTTCATGATTCAGAGCGGCAACGGGCTGGCCGCGTCGCTGGCGCTGTGCGTTGTTCCCTTCCTGCTTGGCGACGCTGTGAAAATCGTCGTCGCCACCGGCGTCGGCTTCCTGCTCCGGCAACAGGTAATGGGGCGGATACTGGCAAACGGCTGATTTGGCTTCCCCCAAAAACTTAATTTTCAAAGAATTTCTGCAAGCCGGAGGTCGCATAAGCAAACGGCGGTAAATCGGACATCCCGGAATTTTTTAACCGAAGGCGCCACCCAGCCACCCGGCGGTGTAAAAATCAAAAAAGCACTGGAATAAAGCTTTTACAAAGCCTTGCTCCAGTGCTTTAATTTCTGCCGTTTTTCAGAGAAAATTCAAGAGAACATCTGCGATTTCCCTTTTGCGAAAGCCAAACGAGCCCCCACATAACGTTCGCTATAAGCTTCAGAGAAGAGAGAAGCCTTAACCCCCTCAGATTGCGTCCGACTTGGCGGCCTCAAACTCCTGCTGAATCTCTTCAGAAGGCTTGGCAGAGAGCAGCGACACCACAATGATGGCCACGCAGGAGAGGAGGAACGCCGGCAGCAGCTCATAAATGCCGAAAATGCCGCCCAGAGGCTTGATCACCAGCTTCCACAAAAAGACCATGCCGCCGCCGGTCACCATGCCGGCAATTGCACCGGCTCTGGTTGTGCGCTTCCAGAAGAGGGAGAAGAGCATAATCGGCCCGAAGGTCGCGCCAAAGCCCGCCCAGGCAAAGCTGACGATGGTGAAGATAATGCTGTTCTCATCCAGCGCGATGAGTATTCCCACCAGCGCAACCAGCAAAAGGGTGATGCGGCTGACGGTCATAACCTGCTTATCGCTGGCCTTGCGGCGCAGAATGCCCTGATAAATATTTTTGGAAAGAGAAGATGCCGCAATCAGCAGGTAGGAGTCCGAAGAGCTGATGGTTGCCGCCAGAATGCCGGCCATCACAACTCCCGCCAGCAACGGATGCATCAGGACGGAAGCCATGGCGGTGAAAATATTCTCCGCATCCGAAGCCGTTCTGCTTACTGTAGGCAGCATAGCTCTGCCGATCACGCCGATCATCACCGCCGCAAACAGAGAAATCGCACACCATACGGTTGCGATCCGGCGGGATTTTGTCAGCTCCTCGGTCCGGCGGATGGCGATAAACCGCAGCAAAACCTGCGGCATTCCGAAATAGCCAAGTCCCCAAGACAGCGTAGACAGAATGGTAAGCAGACCGTACTGTCCAGCCTCTCCAAACATTGGCTTTCCCGCATCCGAAATAACCTGAAGGCCATCGGCTCCCACCTCCGGCGTAGCTATGCCAAAGAAGGTCCAGAAGCCGGGAATGCTCTTCGCATTGTCCACAACGGCGCCGACACCTCCGGCATTGAGCGTTCCCAGCACAAGAACGGTCAGCAGGGCAAAGACCATAACCACCGCCTGCATAAAATCGGAGGCGCTTTCAGCCAGAAAACCTCCCAAAAATGTGTAAATCAGCACAAACACAGCGCCCAGCACCATCATCAAACGATAGTCTGTATTAAACAGAGAGCTGAACAGCTTTCCGCAGGTCACGAAGCAGCTTCCCGCATAAACCGCAAAGAAAACCAAAATAAACAAAGAAGAAATGAGCATCAGAATCTTCTTCTTTTCCTTGAACCGGTTGCTGAAGAAATCGGGCAGCGTGATGGCGTTCCCCGCAACATAGGAATAGCGGCGCAGTCGCTTTGAAACGAGAAGCCAGTTCAGATATGTACCCAGCCCAAGGCCGATTGCCGTCCAGGCGGCGTCTGATATACCGCACCAGTATGCCACACCGGGAAGACCCATAAGCAGCCATCCGCTCATGTCCGAGGCCTCCGCGCTTAAAGCAGCAATCCACGGCCCGAGCGAGCGCCCGCCAATAAAATAGTTTTCCGAATTCTTGTTTGCCTTTTTAGCAAAAAAGAGTCCGATTCCAATTACCACAGCCATGTAGCATACCATGGCAATCAGAATCTG
>OMNU01000611.1_pt1 | contig 16398 bp, 15 predicted proteins | sample 1673511 | NCBI WGS metagenome assembly OMNU01 (sample SAMEA103958113, study PRJEB25191) | human gut metagenome | reverse complement strand
CGCCTCCGGCTGCTGCCGCGGCATCCGGAACCCGCACCGCAGCAGCCGGAGGCGTGGGTGCCGCCAAAACGCAGACCTCGGAGAGAGGCGGCAGGCGGCAGCATCCGGCGGCAGACACGCTACGTGCGGTCAGTAACATCCCCGAAACCGGCGGCGAGCCGTTTCCCGCAACCCGGCCGATCCGGCTGCAACCGGCCTGCGGGCCGACCCGAATTTGAATTGAGCCGCGATTAGATTATCTTTGTCCCTGCAATGAACGCTGCATCCCACATAATTCGACCTTACGACGGGCTTCCGATGCCCCGCCGCCTGTGGGCCATCCTGGCCGTAGCGTTCGGCGTCTCGCTGTCGGTGATCGACAGCGCCATCGCCAACGTCGCCCTGCCCACCATCGGACTGGAACTGGGTATCTCGGCGGCCGACTCGATCTGGATCGTCAACGCCTACCAACTGGCCATCATGGTCTCGCTGCTGTCGTTTTCGGCATTGGGCGACGTGGTGGGTTACCGCAAAGTCTATATCGGCGGCCTGATGCTCTTCACCGTGGCCTCGGTGGGCTGCGCCCTCTCGACATCGCTCCCGACACTGGTGCTGGCGCGCGTGATGCAGGGGTTCGGCGCCGCTGCCGTCACATCAGTCAACACCACGCTTATCCGCATCATCTACCCCAAGGCGCAACTGGGACGCGGCATGGGAATCAACGCCACGGTCGTCGCCGTGTCGTCGGTCGCCGGGCCTACGCTGGCTGCGGGCATCCTCTCCGTCGCTCAGTGGCCGTGGCTCTTCGCCGTGAACATCCCCATCGGGCTGGTGGCGCTGTGGCTGAGCCGCCGCTTCCTGCCGGACAATCCCGTGCGGGTGAGCGCACGCCGTTTCGACTGGCGCGATGCCGTGATGAATGCCCTGACCTTCGGCCTGCTGATGGCTTCGGTCGAAGGATTCTCGCACGGGCTCGACCCGCGCCTGCTCACCCTGGGCATCGCAGCGCTGCTCATCGTCGGGTTCTTCTTCATCCGCAGCCAGCTGCGCGAGCCCTATCCGATCCTGCCGTTCGACCTGCTGCGCATCCCGATCTTTTCGGTTTCGGTCGTCACGTCGATCTGCTCGTTCCTGGGGCAAATGCTGGCCATGGTAGCGCTGCCGTTCTACCTGCAACACGAATTCGGCTACGACGAAGTGGCGACAGGGCTGCTGATGACCGCATGGCCGGCCGTGATCATGGTCGTGGCTCCCGTGGCCGGAATGCTCGTCGAGCGCATCCACGCCGGACTGCTCGGCGGGACGGGGCTGACGGCCATGGCCGCGGGACTGTTCCTGCTGGCCTTCCTGCCGGAACATCCGACCGATTTCGACATCATCTGGCGGCTGGTGCTCTGCGGCGCGGGATTCGGGCTTTTCCAGTCGCCCAACAACAGCATCCTGATCGCCTCGGCGCCGCCCGAGCGGAGCGGTTCGGCCAGCGGCATGCTCGCCACGGCGCGCCTCATCGGACAGACCACGGGCGCGGCGCTGATGGCCCTGCTGTTCCACATCGTCCCCGAAGACAGCACCCACACGGCACTCCTGCTCGCCGGCGGGTTCGCACTCACAGGAGCGGTCGTCAGCCTTACCCGCATCCGGCTACCGCTGCCCGAAGGGTTGGCCCGGCAGAAGAAATAACCCCCGGCAGGCAGAACGGCGGACGCTCCGGCAGGTATCCGCCACCGTCCGTGCAACCCGGCACGGCACGCACGGTAAACAGAGAAAACAAACGCCCCAAACACCGCACAGACAACAGACATACCACAACATTGATCCGGCATGAAATACCCCTTTCTCCTCGCCGTCCTGCTCTCCTGCACCGGAACGGCGTCCGCACGACAAACCCCGCCTTCACCCTCCGATACGGCACAACGGGCAACGGCCCCTTTGCAAACCGACCATGCAACACCCCGCACCCCACACGCAACCGGCGCGGAGACACCCCCTACACTGCACCCCGACACCGTACAACCACCCGCCCGGACGCAATTCATCCGCCCGCCCTATCTGCGGCCCGGCGACACGGTGGGCATCGTCACCCCGGCGCGGAAACTGTCGGAAAAGGCCGACACGGCGAAGGTGCGCGAGCGCTTCGAATCGTGGGGCCTGAAGGTTAAGTTCGGGCCGCATACCGCCGACCGCGAGCAACCCTATTTCGCAGGCACCGATGCCCAGCGCGCCGCCGACCTGCAGGCGATGATCGACGATCCCGGCGTGAAAGCCGTCGTCAGCTTCCAGGGCGGTTACGGCTCGGTACGGCTGCTGCCGCTCATCGACCTCGACCGCCTGCGCGAGCAGCCAAAATGGATTGTCGGGTTCAGCGACGTGACAATGCTCCACCTGGCACTGGGACGGCTGGGCGTTGAGAGCCTCCATGCCACCATGCCGGGCAAGTTCCGCTTCGGCCGCGACGAGACCCCCGAAGCGATCGTCTCCGACGAAGCGCTGCGCAGTGCACTGCTGGGACTGCGGCAGCGTATCGACACCGCCCCTCACCCGCTCAACAGCCCGGGCACGGCCCGCGGACGCCTCACGGGCGGCAACCTGGCGATCGTCTGCTCGTCGCTCGGCACACCCGAGGAACCCGACTTCGACGCCCCCACGGTGCTCTTCATCGAGGAGGTCGGCGAACACATGTACCGCCTCGACCGCATGATGCAACAACTCGCCCGGAGCGGAAAGCTCGCCAAATGCAAAGCCATCCTCGTCGGGCATTTTTCCGACATGGCCGGACAAAAACATTTCGGCATCACCGACCCCTACGACATCGTTGCGCAATACGTGCGGCCGCTGGGAATCCCGGTCGTCTTCGGCCTGCCCGCGGGGCACGAAGACCCCAATGTGGCGCTCTACATGGGGCGCGAAGTCACCGTCACGGTGGGCGAAACGGGTGCCGCCATCGAATTCTGACGAAGGAAGCGGGGTGCAGCGGAACGGCCCGACTCCGCCCGGACAGCGGGCGGCGCGCGGCGGGGCAACCGCCCCGGACAAAGCCGCCGGGCTGCGGCGGAGCGGCGAAAGCCTTCCGCCCCCGGCACCGCCGCAAACCAGTCCCGTCCCTCTGCCGCACGGTCGTAAAACCAGCCTTTCTGCCGCTTGCCGGCGGATACACCGTCCGCCCCGAACGACGGCAGACGTCCCGCTACGCAAAAGCCGTACGCTCCGGGCCATCGCCCTCCGCAAAAAATAAACCCGCCGGGGAACGGGCTTGCCATATTTTTACTATTTTTGTAGAAAACAGCAACGTTATGTTTTCAGCAAAAACCTATACCGCGCGCCGCCACGAGCTGCGCACGAAGATCGGAAGCGGCATCATCCTGCTCCCGGGCAATTCGCTCTCGCCGAACAATTATCCCAACAACGCCTACTACTTCCGGCAGGACTCCTCGTTCCGCTACTATTTCGGGCTGAACGTGCCGTCGGTCGTCGGCGTGATCGACGCCGACACGGGCGAAGAGGCACTCTACGGCGACGATTTCACGGTCGAGGACATCATCTGGACAGGCCCGCAGCCCACGTTGCGCGAGCTGGGCGCAAAGGTCGGCATCGCAGCGACATATCCCCTCTCCGAACTCGAGAAACGGCTCCGCAAAGCCATTTCGCTGGGGCGCAAAATCCATTTCCTGCCCCCTTACCGCGGAGAGACAAAGCTTTGGCTGTCGTCGCTGCTGGGTATCAAACCCGCACTGCTGCACGACTACAAGTCGGTAGACCTGATGTTCGCCGTGGCCGAAATGCGCGAGAAAAAGAGCGCCGAGGAGATCGAAGAGATGGAGCGCGCGTTCCAAATCGGCTACAAGATGCACACGCTGGCCATGAAGATGTGCCGCCCGGGCGTCGTCGAGCGCGAAATCGCGGGCGCCATCGAAGGCATCGCCAAATCCTACGGTTCGGGCGTGTCGTTCCCGTCGATCGTCTCGCAGCACGGCGAAACGCTGCATAACCTCAACGCCGACGGCGTACTGGAAGAGGGACGTCTGCTGCTGTGCGACGCGGGCGGCGAAACGGTCGACAACTACTGCTCCGACCACACCCGCACCTACCCCGTAAGCGGGAAATTCACGCAGAAACAGAAGGATGTCTACAACATCGTGCTGGCGGCACACGACCATGTGGCCAACATCGTCAAACCGCACATGATGTACTCCGAGATACACAACGCCGCCTACACGACGCTGGCCGAAGGGCTTGCCGGAATAGGGCTGATCAAGGGATCGGCGGCCGACGCCGTGGCCGCGGGTGCCATGACGATGTTCATGCCCCACGGGCTGGGACACGGGCTGGGCATGGACGTACACGACTGCGAGGCGATGGGCGAGCGGAGCTTCGACTTCTCCTCGATCGCCCAACGCGCCGCCAAGTCCGCGACCTGCATTTACCGTGCGGCGTGGCGCCTCGAACCGGGGACGGTAATGACCGACGAACCGGGGCTCTACTTCATCCCGGCGCTGATCGACAAATGCCGGGCCGAGGGCCTTTACAAGGGGATCGTCGATTACGACGCCCTGGAAGGCTACCGCGACTTCGGCGGCATCCGCATCGAGGACGACATCCTTGTGACGGAGAGCGGGAGCCGTATGCTGGGCGACAAGAAGATACCCGTCACGGTCGAGGAGCTCGAAGCAGTCGTAGGCCGGTAACGTGAAACGGATTTTCATTTTCCCGACCATCGAGGAGGCCAAGGCGTTCATCCTCACCGAGCCCCGCGACCCGGTATTCGTCGGCGGGGTGGGCATGGCCGAAATCGCAGCGGCGACCCTGCGCGCCGTGAAAGCCAAAAAGCCGCAGTTGGTGGTGCTGGCCGGCATTGCCGGCGCCTGTGACCGGACATTGCGGCGCGGCGAGGTGGTCGAAGTGGTCTGCGAACGCATAGCGGGCATTCCCGAGCGTTACGCCCGCGAATACGAAACCTCGGGCCCCGACCTGGGACTACCCCTTGCAGCCGGGGTCACCGTCAACCGCTCGGGCGACGGAGCCGCGGCAACGGGCGGGCCGAAAAGCGCGGCGGAAGGCACCGGGCACGCGGCAGGGGATGCCGGGTTCGCGGAGCCGCACCCCGGATTTACGGTCGGAGGCGGAGCAGAGCACGCAGCGGAAGGCACCCAACTCCAGACGCCGGGCAATGCCCGAAACCAGCCGGGGAACATAGCGGCACCCATCGGGTTCGAAACGCCGGACGATACGGAACGCACGGCGCTTGCCACGCAACCCGGAATACCGGACAATGCCGGCAACCTGCCGCAAAAGCCGGAAGGAAGCCCGGAGGATACGCCGCAAGAGTACCTGCCGGAAGTGGAGAACATGGAAGGCGCAGCCTTTTTCGCCGTATGCGACGCGCTGGGCGTCGCGTGCTGCCAGATACGCGCCGTGTCGAACTACGTCGGCGAACCCTTCGGCCAGTGGGCTGTGGAGGATGCCGTCGGGAACCTGACGGAAAAGTTAAACCAAATATTCGAAAGCAATGAATAAAAATTGGATGCTCTGGGCGGGACTGATCCTGATACTGGTCGTCTTCATCCTGGTCTGGCAATTCGCCCCCGCCATCCAGCGGTGGCTGGCCAACGTATTTATCGACATCATCGTCCTCGTGCTGACTTTTGCCGCCGGATGGCTGCTGGGCCGTTTCGGGGGTAAACGCAACCGCAGCGACAACGAGAAAAACGCCCGCAACATCACCGAGGCGCAGAAACAGTGAGGCTGAAACTGCACATCTCACCCTGCCCGAACGACACTTTCATGTTCGACGCGCTCGTTAACGGCCGCATCGACACGGGCAGCCTGCGCTTCGAGGTCGAATACCACGACATCGAGGAGCTGAACCGCGGTGCCGGGCTGGGACGTGCCGACATCAGCAAGATAAGTTGCGCCGTGCTGCCCGCCATTGCGGAACACTACGCGCTGCTCGACAGCGGTGCGGCACTCGGACGCGGCAACGGGCCGTTGCTGGTACGCCGCGCAGGCGATACGCGGCCGATACGCCGTGTGGCCGTCCCGGGGCTGCACACCACGGCCAATGTCCTGATGGGCAAACTCTTCCCCGAAATCGAAGAGCGTACACCGCTACTCTTCTCCCGAATCGCGGCTGCCGTCGAGCGGGGCGATTTCGACGCCGGGGTACTTATCCATGAGGGCCGCTTCGTCTACCGTGAACGGGAACTGGAACTGGTCGCCGACCTCGGGCAGTTGTGGGAGCAGCGGACGGCGCTGCCGCTGCCGCTGGGCGGGATCGCAGCCCGGCGCAGCCTGCCGGACGAGGTGCGGCACGAGGCCGAACGCCTGCTGCGCACGAGCATCGAATACGCCTTCACCCATCCCGAAGCTTCGCGCACCTATATAAAACAGCACGCACAGGAGCTGGATGACAAGGTGATCGACGCACATATCGCGCTCTTCGTGAACGGGTACTCGCTCTCGCTGGGCGACGAAGGCCGCCGTGCCGTCGAGGCGCTGACGGGAGTGATCCCCTGAGCAACCGCCGGCCACCTCCAATACGTTCCGTTATGAAGTCCGTTTTATTATTGTTTCCGCTCCTAATCGCCGCGGTTCGCGCAACGGGCGAGACGCCCCTGCGGCAGGCCGCCAACGGGAGCCGGGTACGCTTCCTCGGGCTGCGGACATTCGACAATCCCGTCGTCGTGGGGATGGAGAAGAACGGCAAGGAAACCACCCTCCGCAGGAAAACAGCCGGCGGGGCAGGCGGTTACGAGCCCGGAAAATCGCGGCGGACGAGAGCAAAACCCTCGGCAGGCAGGCATGGCTGGAGTGCATGTCCCGGTTGCAAAAGGCCGGCTGCAGGCAGATGGATACGACAGACAAAGGCCTGATGGGTTTCGACGGCTCGCAATGGCTCCCGGGAGTAAATCTGAACGGACAATACCTCGTCGTCGACCGATGGCGCGGATGCGGTATCCGGGAACTGTGCCTGCGCTCTTCCGGCTGACCGGAATGGAAATACCCGGCAACGACATATATTAGGAAACGCCCCGGCAACCCGGAACATACAGCCTACGGCGACAACAAACCACTACAAAACAATTCCAAACCCCCGCAATATCCCATGTACCGCACGACAAACCGACCCAACACCCGTATCGAAGTGGCCGACGCACTGCGCGGCATCGCCGTGGCAGGGATCATCCTGTTTCACGCCCGCGAGCATTTCAACCTCTACTGGAGCGCCCTCGACCTGCCCCGCGCCGGATTCGGCAGCTGGGAACAGCCCGTAGCCGATATGCTGGGATTCCTGCTTTCGGGCAAGATGTACGCCATCTTCGCATTGCTGTTCGGGCTGAGCTTCTTCATCCAGAGCGACAACCAGGCACAGCGGGGCAACGACTTTTCGCTGCGCTTCGCATGGCGCATGGTGCTGCTGTTCGGCATCGGGCTGGTCAACGCGGCGATCTACAACGGCGACGTACTGACCTACTACGCCCTTTTCGGGCTGCTGATGATTCCCATCGGCAAGCTCCCCAACCGATGGGTGTGGGTCATCGCGGCCCTGCTTTTCATCCAGCCGCTCGAACTCTGGCAGTATTTCAGCGGACATACGCTCTCGATCCGCGGCATCGAAGGCATGGAGACCCTCTATCCCACCCTCGCCACGGGCACCTTCGCCGAGAGCGCCCGCGTGAGCCTGCTCTACGGCCCGCTCAGTTCGTTCGGCTGGGGACTGGAACACGGACGCGGCACGCAGACGCTGCTGATGTTCGTATTGGGCATGCTGGCCGGCCGCTACCGGCTCTTCTACGACGAAGGGCAGCACAGACGCATCTGGGGCGGGCTGCTGGCCGTGGGCATCGCGGGCACGTGGCTCGTGCCGTTCGAAGCGATGCGCAACCTGATGACGGCCACGGCGATCGTTTCGACGGTCGTCCTGCTGTGGTACGGCTGGCCGGGGTTCCGCCGGGCGCTGCACGGCATGACCTTCTTCGGGCGCATGAGCCTGACCAACTACCTGCTGCAATCGCTGCTCGGCACGGCGCTCTTCTACAACTGGGGGCTGGGGCTTTACCGCCACGTGGACGTGATCTACGGCACGCTGGCGGGTGTGGGGATCATCCTGGTACAGTATCTCTTTTGCCGCCTCTGGCTGCGGCGCCATACGCACGGCCCCGTCGAATGGGTGTGGAAAAAGCTCACATGGATCGACCTCCCGCTTTTCGACCGTAAAATCGCCTCCTGAGGGCGATTTTTTCGTGTCGCCGTTTGGTTATCCCGATTTTTTTGTATATTTATAGTCGGCTAATCGGAAAATGCTCCGCAGCACGACTTTCCGTTCCGGGAACCCGGCTCCGCGAAGTACTCCCGACGATGCCCCGCACCACCGCAAAACCTTAAAACCATACGGGAATATGAAAAACTATTCAGCAAAAGAAATTAAAAACATCGTACTCATCGGCGCGCCCGGCACGGGAAAAACTACCCTTGCCGAAGCGATGGCCTTTGAGGGTAAGGTCATCGACCGCAGGGGTAGTATCGAGGCGAACAATACGCTCTCGGACAATACGGATATCGAGCACGAATACAAACGCTCGATCTATTCCACGATCCTCTTCACCGAATTCATGGATCGCAAGCTGAACATCATCGACTGCCCGGGCTCGGACGACTTCTGCGGAAGCCTCTTCTCGGCATTCAAGGTAGGCGACGTGGGCGTATTCCTGTTCAACGCACAGAACGGCTGGGAAGTCGGCAGCGAGATCCAGGCCCGCTATGCACGCCTACTGAAAAAGCCCGTCATCGGCGTGGTGAACCAGCTCGATGCCGAGAAAGCCAATTTCGAAGCCACGATCGAGTCGATCAGGGCCGCATCGCGCGTGAAGCCCGTCATCGTACAGTACCCCGTCAACCAGGGGCCTGAGTTCAACGCCTTCATCGACGTGCTGCTGATGAAGATGTACCGTTTCAAGGACAACGACGGCCACCGCGAGGAGCTGGAGATTCCCGCCGACGAGATGGACAAGGCGCAGGAACTGAACAAGGAGCTGGTCGAAATGGCCGCCGAACACGACGAGGCGCTGATGGAACTCTACTTCGACAAAGGCACGCTCACGCAGGACGACATCCGCTCGGGCCTGAAGATCGGCCTCTCGAAGCGCGAGGTGATGCCCATTTTCTGCACCAGCGGCAAGCGGGACATCGGGACCAAGCGCCTGATGGAATTCATCATCAACGTGGCGCCCGGTCCGCAGAAGGCCCCGGCATTCCTTTCGACCGAAGGCGAGGAGATCACGGCCGACGAGACCGCACCCGCCGTAGCGTTCGTCTTCAAGAGCCAGGTGGAACAGCACATCGGCGAGATCTCCTATTTCCGGGTCATCCGCGGCAAGATCGCCGAGGGAACGGAGCTGGTGAACACCCGCACCGGAAACAAGGAAAAACTCTCGCAGCTGTTCGCCGTGGCGGGCAAGAACCGGATCAAGGTCACGGAACTCATGGCCGGAGACATCGGCTGCACGGTGAAGCTGAAAGGCACGCGGACGAACGACACGCTTTCGGCCCCGTCGGCTCCCGTGACGATCGAACCGATCGTCTTCCCCGAGCCCCGCTACCGCGCCGCCATCAAATGCAAGGACCAGGCCGACGAGGAGAAACTGGGCAAGGTGCTCAACGACGCCAAATTCGAAGACCCGACCATTCTGGTCGAATACTCCAAAGAGCTGAAGCAGACCATCATCCAGGGTCAGGGCGAACACCACCTGAACATCCTGCGCTCGCGCATCGAGAAGGAGAACAAACTCGCCTACGAATACATCGCGCCGAAGATTCCCTACCGCGAGACCATCACGAAGGTCGCGCAGGCCGACTACCGCCACAAGAAGCAGTCGGGCGGCGCAGGCCAGTTCGGCGAGGTGCACATGATCATCGAACCCTATTACGAGGGCATCGGCGAACCGAAGAACTACAAGATTCCCGGCAAGGGCGACATGGTCGTGAACCCCAAGACCAAGGAGGAGATCCACATCCCCGCCTCCAAGACCCCCGTGTTCAAGGCCGGCAAGGCTCTCAAGGAAGCTGTCGATAAGAAGTAAGTTATTTCCCGAAGAGCTGCCCGATGCCGGGCGGCTCTTTGCTTTTATTATCAGAAGGAGCCGGTATGACAGCTAAGAAAAAAACCGTGATCGGGTATGTTCTCGCCTCGCTGGCGATCATCGCGGCGGATCAGGCGCTCAAGGCATGGGTCGTGCGGAACATTCCGCTCAACGCCTCGGCCGCGCAGCAGCGCGCGCTGATCCCCGGCGTTGTCCATCTCACACACATCCGCAACAGCGGCGTCGCCTTTGGCATGTTCTCGGGCGGACGGTGGCTGTTCCTTGCGCTGCTCGCGGCGTTCTGCGTCATCGTTGTGTGGGCGCTCGTGCGCCATAAGCTCACCGCGCCGTGGGAGCGCTGGCTCGCGGTGCTCGCCATGGCCGGCGCAATCGGCAACGGCATCGACCGCGCGCTCTACGGCTACGTCGTCGATATGTTCGAGCTCGAATTCATGCATTTTGCGGTGTTCAACATCGCCGATATCGCCATCAACGTCTGCTGCATCCTTTTTGTGCTGCTCATACTGCTGCGCAGGGAGCCGGAAAAGCCGAAAGAAACATAAAAACCGCCCGCCGCACGATCTTTCTGCCGTGCGGCGGGCGCTGTTTTAAAGGGAGAAAAACCATGCCGGACTATACCTATCATCCCGACCTTGCGCGCTATGCGCATATGAAGTCCACGCTCTCGCCGTGGTTCGTGCGCCTGTCCCATGGGCCGATGAAGCTCTTATACGCCGCGCAGCAAAGCGGCAGCGGGGTGCGCGTATCGCGTCTGAGCGTGCCGCGGTCCGATGGGAGCTGCCTCCGTATGCTTCTTTATGCTCCGGCGGGCTGCGAGGGCGAGACGCCGTGCGTGTACTTTCTCCACGGCGGCGGGTTCGTGTTCAACGCAGCGCCGCACCATTTCGCTCTGGCAGGAGAGCTTGCCCGCGCGCTCGGCGCGCTCGGCGCGCTGCCGGACTACCGGCTCGCGCCGCGGCACACGTTCCCCGCCGCGCACGAGGACGCTTTGACAGGCTACCGCTGGCTTTGGAAAAACGCCGCCGCCCTTCGCATCGATCCGGCGCGGATCGCCGCCGGGGGAGACAGCGCGGGCGGGAATCTTGCCGCGGCGCTCTGTCTTATGGCGAGGGAGCAGCGCCTCCCGATGCTGTGCGCGCAGATGCTGCTCTATCCGGTGCTGGACGCGCGCATGGAGACGGAGAGTTACCGGCAGTTCACGGACACGCCCATGTGCAGCAGCCGCGATATGGAGAAGTACTTTGCCATGTACGCGCCCGATACGTCCGCCGCGCCGCGCGAATGGCTCTCCCCGGTGGAGAGCGCGTCGCTGCAGGGTCTGCCGGGCGCATATATTGAGACGGCGGAGTTTGACTGCCTGCGCGACGAGGGTGAGCAGTATGCCGCGCATCTCGCGCGCGAGGGCGTGCCGTGCGAGTATCACCCGATAAAAAACGCCATGCACGGCTATGATATCGCGGTAAACAGCGAATTTCTAAGGCCCGTGATGGCGTATCGTATCGAATTTCTGCGCAAGGTTTTTACGGGAAGATAAAGAGGTGCAGCAGCACCGCGTTCACAATGCCGAGCAAAATCCCGGCCAGCACCTGAATGGGCGTATGGCCGACAAATTCCTTGAGCTTAACATCCGTCAGCTTGCCGGAGGAGAGCTCGTCAAACGCGCGGACGATCTCGTTGATGATGGCGGCCTGCTTGCCGGTCTCGAGCCGGACGCCCATCGCGTCCTTGCAGACGATCACGGCGAGCACCGCGGCGATGGCAAACTCAAAGGAGTCGAGCCCGTAGACGAATGCCGCCGCCACCGCGAACGAGGAAACGGTCGCGGAGTGGCCGCTCGGCATGCCGCCGTCGCCGACGAGCCGGGAGAGATCGAACCGGTGCGTGACGAGCGCGTGGATGATCGTTTTGAGCACCTGCGCCCACAGCCACGACGAAATGCCGGTCAGCAAAAACCGGTTGGAAATAAGATCACGAAACCACATGGTTTCCTTCGCCTCCTGTGCTTTCTGTATCGGAAGAAAGCGCACGCAGATCGTCGAGTGATCCTTCGCGCGTCTGCACATAATCGCTGTGCGCGAGCTGGAACGCGGCGATTCGCTCCGCCGCAGCGTCCTCTTCTCCGGCGTAGAGACGCAGCGTGACCGCGCCGCTCATGCGTCTGCGCCGTCCGGCTCGGCAACGTAGCTCACATACTCGAGCGGCGTGAAGCCGAGACGCTTGTAGAGCGCGACCGCGCCGGTGTTTTCCGGCTCGACCTCGAGCCGCAGACGCGCCGACGGAAACTCTTCCCGCACGGACGAGAGGAACTTCGTGCCGAGACCGTAGCCGCGGAAGGCCGGACGGATGTACAGCTCCTCGATCCAGCAGATCGGGCTGCCGGACTCCGGGGAAAAGCTGCGCGAGAGAATGGCGTAGCCCGCGGCTTCGCCGTCCACTTCAAGAATGCGGAGAATGATGTACACGTCCGAGCGCATGGCCTCGCGGAACGTGTTTTCCATGTACTGCGCCGGGATCGGGTGCATCACGGCGGGAGAATGGTAAAATTCCTGCGCCAGCTCCATATAGAGGGCGAAGTCTTTTTCTTCAGCGTTGCGGAACATATCAAAAATATCCTTTCCGGAATGCGATGATTCCTATCGGTAAAGTATACCGCATTTGTCCGGGAAAAAGCAAGGGAACATATCCGCCGCCTCTGGCCGGGGCGGTTTTTTTGTTGAAAGTTTCATGCCATGATCTTCTGCATCTCCCGTCGGAGACGGAGAAGGATGCGCTTTTCGAGCCGGGATATGTAGCTTTGCGAAATACCCATGCGGTCGGCGACCTCCTTCTGCGTATACTCCCGCCGCCCGAGCAGCCCGAAACGCAGGGAGATGATGTCCCGGTCGCGCTCGCTGAGCTTTGCCACGGCCTCGTGCAGCGCGCGGCGGTCAGCGTCGTCCTCCATCGGGCGGGAGACCTCATCCTCGTCGGTGCCGAGCACGTCCGAGAGCAGCAGCTCGTTGCCGTCCCAGTCGGTGTTGAGCGGCTCATCAAAGCTCACCTCCGTGCGCTGCGCGGCGAGCTTGCGCAGATACATCAGGATCTCGTTTTCAATGCACCGTGAGGCGTACGTTGCGAGCTTGATGTTTTTTTCGCGGTCGAACGTGCTCACGGCCTTGATAAGCCCGATCGTGCCGATGGAAATGAGATCCTCGAGCCCCACGCCGGTATTTTCAAACCGCCGCGCAATATAGACAACGAGCCGGAGATTGTGTTCAATGAGCGTACGTTCGGCGCTTTTGTCCCCGGCGCAGAGCGCCGTGAGCGCCGCAGTCTCCTCCTCGCGGGAGAGAGGCGGGGGCAAAACCTCGCTTCCGCCGATATAGTATACCGGCTCGTTCGGCAGCAGGGCGAGCAGAAGCTGTTGCAGCAGATCGGAAAACATGGGCATGACCTCCTTATGATATTCAAACGAGCGCGGAATACTCCCCGCCGCCGAGCGGCGTCGGCGAGAGGGCGACAAGATATTGCTCTGCGATGCCCTCGACCGTGACGGCGTCGGGACGAAAGCACACGAGCAGCCCCCGCTTCGTGCCGACGGCGGAAAAGCCGACGAGCCGCAGCCGCCGCGAGAGCACCGGGTGTGAGGACAGGACGCGAAAGCATGCCGCCGGATCGTCCGGCAGCGGCAGAACGAGCGGGGGAGCAAAGAGCGAAGCGAGAGCGCCCGGCTCCGCGAGCAGGATGCGCGAGCCGGAGAGCGGGTCGAAAAGCGAGTTGCCGGTGTCCCGCAGCGCCCGCAGGGAAACGGTTTTGCCGCAAAGCTCGATCTTCGCTTCCACGACGCAGCGCTCGCGGCGCTTTAGAAACTGCCCGAAAAAGAGCCGCACCGCGGCATAGCACAGCCCGAAGGAGAGCGCGAGCGTTTTGAGCGAAGCGCCGGAGAGCATGCCGCGCACCTCCGCGCCGGAGAGCAGCGATATGCCGTACACCGCCCCGGCGAACGCCGAGGAGAGCGCGAGAAAGCAGCCCCAGCCGCGCCAGAGCTCCGGCGGCGCGCCGAACGCGATCCACGCCATGAGCAGCGAAACGAGCGCCTTCACCGCGAGCGAGATGAGAAACGAGAGCGGCGGGATCGCGGCGAACACGGCGTACATCCCGCCGAGCGCCGCGGCCGCGGCAAAGCGTGTGCGCCGCAGCGCCCTCCCGCGCAGCCGCGCGCACGAGAGCAAAAGCAGATAGTCCGTAAGCGCATTGAGAAAAAAAAGCTCATCCACATAGATCACGTTCATGCTCCAAGCATACCCCGCCGGGGGCGAAAATGTTGTCCGAACGGGGCCGGGGTATCTTGCAAAGCGGTGACGGGATGTGTATAATATTTCGGTAAATCGTAATGAACCCGTGAAAGGAAGAAATAGAGCATGTCACAGTACCGTACCCACACCTGCGGGGAGCTCCGCGCCGCCGACGCGGGCAAAACCGTAACGCTGGCCGGCTGGATGGAGAATGTCCGCGAGGTCGGCAATAACTTCGCGTTCGTCGTCCTGCGCGATTTTTACGGCACGACGCAGATCGTCGTCGATTCCGCCGAGATGATGAAGACCGTCAAGGGCATCAACAAGGAGAGCACCATCGCCGTCACCGGCACGGTCCGCCTGCGCGAGAGCCCCAACGCCAAGCTCGCCACCGGCGAGATCGAGGTCGTGCCCGAGAAGATCGAGATCCTCGGCCGCTGCCGCTACAACGAGCTGCCGTTTGAGATCAACCGCAGCCGTGAGGCCGACGAGAGCGCGAGACTCAAATACCGCTATCTCGATCTGCGCAACCCCGCCGTCAAGAACAACATCATTCTGCGCTGCAACGTCGTCGCGGCGCTGCGCCGCGCGATGATGGACCACGGCTTCCTCGAGATCACGACGCCGATCCTCACCGCCTCGTCCCCCGAGGGCGCGCGCGACTATCTTGTCCCCGCCCGCAAGCACCCCGGCAAGTTCTACGCTCTGCCGCAGGCGCCGCAGCAGTTCAAGCAGCTGCTGATGACGAGCGGCTTTGATAAGTATTTCCAGATCGCCCCCTGCTTCCGCGACGAGGACGCCCGCGGCGACCGCTCGCCCGGCGAGTTCTACCAGCTCGATATGGAGATGGCGTTCGCCTCGCAGGAGGACGTGTTCGCGGTGCTCGAGGATGTGCTGCCGCCGATCTTCGCAAAGTACGGCACCTACGATATCGCCTCCCAGCCGCCGTTCCGCCGCATCCCGTATATGGAAGCGATGGACAAGTACGGCTCCGATAAGCCCGATCTGCGCATCGATCTCACCGTGACGGACATTTCCGATATGGTGCAGGATACCGGCTTTGAGCCGTTCGTTGGTCAGATCGTCAAGGCGGTGCCGGTCTCCGGCTGCACGCTTACCCGCAAGCAGATCGACAAGCTCTGCGCGGATGTGGAAGTCCAGGCGGGCCGCAAGCCCTACTGGCTGCGCATGGACGAGCACGGCGCTCTTGTCGGCGGCGTGGCGAAGTTCTTCGCGGGCAAAGAGGATGCGCTCAGGGACGCCCTCGCTCTCACGCCCGATACGCTTGTGCTCATCTCCGCCGGCAAGAAGACCGAGGCGCAGAAAACCGCCGGCGTTATGCTCAAAATGGCGGGCGCGCTCGTCCCCGGCCACATGGACGAGAAGCGCTACGAGTTCTGCTGGATCGTCGATTTCCCGATGTTTGAGATCGGCGAGGAGTCCGGCGAGCTTGAGTTCTGCCACAACCCGTTCTCGATGCCGAACGGCGGTCTCGAGGTGCTGCTGGCCGCCGAGCGCGGCGAGCTCGACCCGCTGACCATCATGGCGTATCAGTACGACCTCGTGTGCAACGGCGTGGAGCTCTCCTCCGGCGCGGTGCGCAACCACGATCCCGACATCATGGTCAAGGCGTTCGAGATGGTCCGTCTCGGCGAGGACGACGTAAAGGCCAAGTTCCCCGCCATGTACAACGCCTTCTGCTACGGCGCGCCCCCGCACGCCGGTATCGCCCCGGGCGTGGACCGCATGGTCATGCTCCTCGCGGGCGAGAGCTCCATCCGCGAGATCATTCCGTTCCCGATGAACAAGAACGCGCAGGACGTGATGATGGGCGCTCCCTCCACCGTGGAGCAGAAGCAGCTCGACGAGCTGCACATCGCCCTCGTCGGCCAGCTCGAAGAATAAGAAACCAAACGCGGCGCATCCTTCGGGATGCGCCGCTCCGTCTGTTGAAAAAGCCTCGCAGAGTTTGCGCCCGCAGGCGCAAATAAAGTTTAAAACATTTTTGCCGGCGGCGTGTACGTCGGCAAAAATACTTTTCGGCTCGCAAA
>OMNU01000594.1_pt1 | contig 16604 bp, 20 predicted proteins | sample 1673511 | NCBI WGS metagenome assembly OMNU01 (sample SAMEA103958113, study PRJEB25191) | human gut metagenome | reverse complement strand
CTTACCTCATACTTTCATTTGCTGAATTGCTTTTGCGGCAAGTTGTAAAGAACTCGGCCATCGAGATTCCAAGCACCCTGCAAATTTGCTCAATGGTATCTACAGAAAGCTGGCTGCCTCTGCAGCGAGAGACGCGAAGCGTCGTGTAGGGGATGTTTCCGCTTTGACATAGCTGATATAATGTCATGTTTCTCTCATGTAATAATTCATCCAATCGTGCGTGCGTATTCAATGCTCTTTCACTCCTATCAAAAAAAGCAGGGTAAACTTTTGATGATAGTATCATATCACAAACGTTGTCCAATAAACAGGACTTATAAGACTCGCCCCACAATTCGGAACTCCAGCTCCGGTGACGCTGGCTTCGGTGCATATGCTTTATTATAAGACACCATAACCGGCTGCATCCGCCGCACGCCGTCACTGCCAAGGTAGGCTTCTGGATCATCCGGTTCCTGTTCGGCATACGCCTTGATATAGCCTTGTCCATCGTAGATCATGACGCCAACTTCGCCGGTACGGAGTGTCTCACATTGCTGCACCCACACAATCTGACCGTCATGATAGACAGGCTCCATGCTGTCGCCAGACACCCGAACCCCGAATTCCGCACCATCTGGGATGCTGCTCTCCGGAAAGCTGACCATTTCGAAGTTTCCCTCGTCCAGAAACGCGCCTGTACCAGCGGATACCGGCAGGTCGCTGACCGGCATGTCCAGATAGCGGATCTCCAGCACTGGCGGTACCTCCCGATACTTCCCGGATGCAATCAGATCCTCCCGATACTCTTTCACTTTTCGACGCCCCTCTGCGTTCAGCAGGGGGCGTTTTGTATTGCTCACAAAATAATCAAAGCCATCCTCCAGATGCAGCGCAGCACAGACGGCCAAAAGCTGATACGCACTTGGAATCGATATACCCTTTTCCCACTTGTTCACCGCAACGCGCCCAATGTCCACGCCATATCCCATTAAGATCTGACTGAGCTGCTCCAAGCTCAATTTCATGCTTTTTCGCGCAGCACGAATCTGGTTGCCAATATAATTGCACTCACGGTCTTTTGCCGCATTGTAGTCCAGCAGATTTGCCTGATACGCAGCCAAGTGTTTCATTCCTGTTGTCATGATGTATTCCTCCAATTTGGGATGTTCTCATTATAGCCGTCGCAGGTATGCTTGTCAATGAAATGTTCTTGTATGTTTACAAATGCGTCATTGACGGTTCTTTATAGCGTCTATATAATAAAACCATCGTCAATCCCATAACCTCTGGAACACGCGCCTCCACTCCTTGGGCGTGTCTGTCGAAGCCTCTCCAGACAGAGCTGTTCCGATCAGGGATTGTCAGCATACAGAATCGAAGTCAAACATGGAATCAGGAAAGAGGGGTAAGCATGAATCTAGCAGTAAATTGTGCAGTGAAAGCAGATCGGGCGATCAGATGCCCGATCTGTCAAAGAGGACGGCTTCTCAATGCCGCTGAACATACAGACCTGCGTAGTCTGCAGCTGTTCCGTCCGGAGCAGGCAGACCGCGCGCAATGGTTTTCCAAATGCCCGAAGTGCGGGCAGCAAATCGGGATCGCAATCTGCCCGGTTGAAGTAATCATCTAAACTGTAATTCAAAATCCAAATACTATGATACCAGTCAAGCGCACCAACCGCCCACCTTAGAATGTGGGAGTACCGCGTTCGGAGCCTTACGGTAAGCTGTTCAGCTTTCCGTAGGGCTCTTTTTTGCGTTTATGCCCTTTTCGCTGAATAGCGGAAAGGGCATACATGCGCAGATGGTCTGAGAGCACAGCGAAATATCCGTAGCTTCATCTCGAAATTTTACAAAATTTTGAGATTGGAGCTTACGAATGTACAACTGGAAAGATACGCGGAATTACAGACGCTTCCGCGACGAAAACGGCAATGTCATTGCCAATATTATTTACGTTGACGGCGAGGAAGTCGCCGTTTCAGATGAAGTTTATGAAGCCTACGCAAGCATGGATCGCCGGGAGCGGTATCTAACGGATGAATCAGATACCCCGCAGAATCTCTCCTTTGAACGATGTGTGGAAGATCACGTCCCTTTTGAACTGTTGTATGAAAACGGCCGCGGCAGTTTGAAAGAAGATCTGGAGAGGAAAGAAATGCTTTGTATTCTTCACAAAGCGCTTCAATCGATTCCCGCAGAGGAACAGGAATTCATCCGTGAACTGTTCTTCCTGCATCGTACAACACGAGAACTTGCGCAGAAATATGGTGTTTCACAGCCAGCCATTGTCAAGCGCAAGCAGCGTGTGCTATCGACTTTGAAAAAATATTTTGAAAATTTCTGATTTCGTGGTTATCAAGGGGTCGTTTTTTCGGGAGGGATAGTGAGGGGATTCGAAACGCCCCTCACTGGACCTTGAAAAGTGAATACCAGCAACGCGGATCACACCGCAGGTTGGGAAATGCGCACGGCGCGCGCGACGACCCGGAAGCAGCGAGCTTCCGGCGAGCGAGAAACGCGCCGTGGGCAGCCTTGGCAGGCTGCATCATGCCGCCCAACCTGTTTGGACACACAACGTCTAGCCTGCACGTAAGACAGGCTGCCATGCGCTGGGGTTGAAAGCAGTAAAGACCCCGGTCACAGGCTGTGAGAGCTGCCAGGCTCTGTCTGCGCTGTTCCCCATCGCCGGGGTGCGAGCTGCAAATACGGCGGAACAAACTTTTCAAGATAGGATGAAAGAATCATGATCAACGAACTTACCAGAAAAAACGCACATACCGAACTCGACCACATCTTCAAAACCATTCTACCTGCGCACGGCATGACGGAGCGGCCGGAGCAGATCCGTCTCAGCCACACCATGCTGGACGCCATGTTTGAAAACCGCATCGCACTGAGCGACGCCGGGACCGGTATCGGCAAGACATACGCCTACCTGACCGCTGCCATCGTGTACAGCCACAGCCGGTTGGTAGACGGGCTGCCGTTCCAGCCGGTCATCATTGCAACCTCCAGCATCGCCCTCCAGAACGCCATTGTGCGGGAGTATCTGCCGTTCCTGTCGGATGCGCTGTCGGACGATCCGCATATCACAACACCCATTCTTGCCGCCTTGCGCAAGGGCAAGAGTCACTATGTCTGTGACGAGCGGCTGCGCCAGCACCTGCAGCAGCGTCCAAACGGAAAGAACGTCATGCAGAAGAAAGAACTTTATTCCCTGCGGGATGTTCTGGATCTGGATGAAACACAGAAACTCAGCAGCTTTGACCGCGAGCGTGTCTGCGTTCCGCAGTTTTGTGACTGCAAACACCCGGACTGCCGCTATCGTCGGCATCTAACCGAATGCGGGCAGAAACGGTATTTGTTCCAGATCTGCAACCAGAACCTCTGGCTGGCAGACTGTATGCACCGGGAAAACGGCTTGAGGCCCATCCTTCCGGATGCCTGCACGGTCATTGTGGACGAAGCGCACAAGCTGCCGGAAACAGCGCGGGAAATGTTCGGCACAACCTTGACAGCCGGAGAGATCCGCGGCGCAGTTGTTCGGCTGAAGCAGGACGGATACGCGCTGGCGTCAGATCGGCTATTTTCCGCATCGTCCACACTTCTGCAAAAGATGGCGGAACTGTCCCCGGAGTATCCTGTTGAGATGCTCCATGATGATCTCAGCAGAGTCCTTTCTACGCTGTTTTTGATTGGCAGAAAGCTATCTGCCTTTCTGGAACCTGCCACAAAACGGGCGCTGGAGCAGCTCACCGACAAGGTCGTTCTGTTTCTTCGACCCAAGGCAGATGCCATCCGCTACACTGCGGAGGATGACGACGGCAAGCTCATGCTGTGCAGCGTTCCGGCAGATATCACATCCAGAATGCAGCGCACGGTTTGGAGCAAACAGATTCCGCTCTTGCTCACCTCCGGAACGCTTGCCATCGGCAGCAGCTTTCGCCGGTTTCAGGACGAATGCGGGCTGTCCGGCAATCCAAGAGTCACAGAAGCGGTTGCCGTATCACCCTTTGACTACGCCGCAAATTGCAGATTATTTTTTCCGCAGCGGCCGCCTCGCTTTTCTGAGGACGAGCGGTATCCCCAAACTGTTGCCCGGCAGATTCTATGCCTGCTGCAAGCGGCGAACGGACACGCCCTTGTTCTTTTCACCTCTTACAAGGATATGTCCACTGTCTGTGAATGTCTCTACCGGCTCAAAAGCGGCATTCCAATCTTCGTCATGCGCAGGAACCACCCGCAGATCCTGCGGCAATTCAAGAGCACCCCCGGAGCCGTCCTCTTGGCAACCGGAGCTGCGTGGGAGGGCATGGACTTCCCTGGCGACTGTGTGTCGCTGCTCATCATTCCACGCCTGCCGTTTGCATTCCCGGACGCCATCCACGAGCATGAAAAGAGAAACTATCCCGCCCTGCGTGACTTCATTCGGAGCGTCATCGTGCCGGAAATGCAGATCAAGCTCAAGCAGGGCTTTGGACGCGCCATCCGCACGGAAACGGACACCTGCGTGGTTGCCATCTTAGATGAGCGTTGCAGCGCCAGAGGCCGCTACCGACAGGATGTATTGGACGCGCTGCCTGAAATGCCGATCTTGACAGAGGTATCCGATATCCGACAATTTCTCTGCGCGGTCAAGCCGCAGAGCTATTTTGAAGCCGCAGCCTAAAAGCATCATGTAAAAACGAAAAGGAGATCAACCATGTACAAACGGAAAATGAAACTCAGTCCCATTCACATCAGCCTCATTGCGCTGGCCATCCTGGTGGTCATTGCCGTAATTGTCACGTTCGCTGTCAAAAAGGACGAGCCGAAGGAGCCTACTACGCAGAGCGGCATTATCTATGACGATTCTGCCATTGAAGGCGGTTGGGAGACGCTCTCGCAGGAGGAAATCGAGCAGCGCCTCAACGACAAGGTGCAGGCGGGCATGATCAACATCAGCTGCAACACCGCGCCGTATTTTAAGGACGGCAAGAGTGAAGGCAACGTCATGTTGGTCAATGAGCTGAACAATCTCTACCCGCAAAAGGTAGAATTTTATCGCAATGACACGGGTGAAAAGATCTACGAGTCCAAAGCCATTGCGGTCGGCAGCAAGATCGAGCATGCAGCGCTCGACGTCGAACTACCTGCGGGCGAGTACGAATGTACCGCCTACTTTTCCAACTTAGATCCTGACTCCGGCGCAACCTTGGGCGTTGCCGGAGCCATCATCCATATTACCATCCAAAACTAACAAAACGAAAAAGGAGAACTCACTATGAAGAACATGAAGAAACTCGTATCCCTGCTCCTCGCCGTCTGCCTTATGGCAAGTCTCGCCATCGGCGCATCCGCTGCCGAACCCACCACGGTGGATGTCTCCGGCGGCACCGGCACCTCCAGCGTCAGCCTGTCTTCCACCTCGGACGGCACCCTCGACGGTGATCCCGCCGCCACAAAGATGAACGTCACCATCCCGACCATCCTCCCCATTGCAGTTGGCACGGACGGCACGGTCACGACGGCCACCGACATCCGCATCACCAACAATTCCTATGGCGCGGTCAAGGTTGACAACGTCAAGGTCGAAGCCGGTACCGGCTGGAAGCTGACCGCATTCGGCAGCAAGGACAGCCTTGCCAAGGTCAAGGTGGACAGCAACATGATCGGCTTCAAGCTCGCGCTTGGCGGCGGCGCGGAGCAGCTCACCAATGCCGAGAATGCGGCTTCCCAGACCCTCATCGACGGTGCCATCGAAGGCTGCTATATGTCCGGCAACGGCGATCAGAGCGCAAACTCCATCGGCATCGCGTATGACGCCATCGTCAGCCCGGTCTCCGAAGCTGTTGTCAACGCTTCCGTTGCGTCCGTTCTGTTCGTGATCTGCTGGGATGCGGTCTGATCCGCACCTATCCATCGCCGGGGGAATCTGTTTCCCCCGGCAGCTTTTATCTTGTAGGAGGGATTCACTTTGAAAACAAAACGAATTCTTGCGCTGTTTCTGGCTGTCGTGACCTGCCTGTCTCTTGCCGTTTCCGCATCTGCGGCGAGCATTTCAGATTTCAAGGATGTGGACACAAAAGCATGGTACGCGGAAGCGGTAACCGCCGCTGTGGATAATGGCCTGCTTTACGGCAAATCCAGGACGCAGCTTGACCCCAACGGACTGCTGACCCGTGCGGAAATGGCTGCCATTACAAACCGGTCTTTTGGCTGTTATAAAGCGGCAGACATTTCTGCGTACAAGGACGTTGCAAAATCCAAGTGGTACTACAAAGATGTAGCCCTCGCCGTCCAGATGGGGACGTATAACGGTGTCTCCTCCACCAGCATGCAGCCGGATCGGGCCATCACTCGTCAGGAGGCCATTGCAGTTGTGGCAAGAGCTTTGCAACTTGATCTGGATGACTACGCAAAGACGGATCTATCCAAGTTTGCGGACGCCAAGGAAGTGTCCACATGGGCGCTGCCGTACATGAGAGCAATGGTTGCAGCTGGTTATGTGCATGGCCGCACACAGGGTCTTGTCCCGCAGGCCAACATCACAAGAGCAGAATTTGCACAGCTCTATTTCAACATCATTCAGTCCTATATCACCAAGAGCGGCAGCTATACGAAGGACTACAAGGGCAATCTGCTTGTCCGCACCAAGGACGTTGAATTGAAGGACATGACCATTGACGGCGATCTCATCATCGGCAACGGTGTTGCGGACGGCAAGATCACGCTGTCCAATGTAAAAATCTCCGGTCGCCTTGTCGTGTGGGGCGGCGGCACAGCGGCGGTCTATTGCAGCAATGGCACAACGGCAGCCGAAGTCATTGCCTGCCGTGTGGACGGCCCGGTCAAGGTCATTTTTGACCGCGAATCTACACTGCTGGTCTACGACAAAATCAAAACCCGCATCACCGAGCGCGCGGGCAAGTTCCCGGAGACGGAGATCGTGTTTTATGCAATGGATGACATCCTGAACGCGCAGCGCGACCTCAATAAAATGGTGGATGAGAATCTCATTCAGGCAGAAGTTCCTGCGCATCTGTACGCCATCGTCGGAGAGCAGACGGTATCTGCCACGCTGAAAAATAGCAGCAAGACGGACAGCTATACCATTGAGATTCGCAGAGATTCCGACGGCAGCCTCATCGCAGATCCCATCACCCTCGCATCCGGTGCGTCGGTCAGCTCCATCACGCTGAAAGAAGCGCCGGAATACGACAACGCCGCCTGCACCGCGACGATCACGGCCACCCGCGACGGCAAGACGGTCGGCACGCTGGAGGTCAAAACCGCGCTGCACGCTGCATATCTGTGGCCGAAGGAGGTACTGTCAAAATGAGAACAAAGAAACTGTTGTCTCTCCTGCTGGCTGTTCTGATGCTCTGCTCGCTGTCGGTTTCTGCCTTTGCAGCGGAAACCGCGCAGGCCAGCGTTCCGGTGGTGCTGACGGTTGTGAATTCTGTTTCGCCTATCTCTGTCAGCGTCCCCGCCTGCCTGCCGGTCACGGTTTTGGACGGCTATGTTGTAACGGCATCCAACGCCGTCATTGAAAACCGCGCACAGAGCGGTGCGGTGCAGGTTGTTGCCGTCGATGTGCAGCCCGGCGCGTTTGCCATTGGCGATTTTGAGAACTTCGGCAGCGAAGCCGGAAAGATCGCGTTCAGCATCAACGGCTGCAAGACGGTCAAGGAAGGCAAACTGACGCTGGCTGACGGCGCGTTCCCGGTCATTGACGCAGGGAAAAACCTGCGGATCGCATACACGGCGAAGGTCGCGGCAGCTGAAAAGGTGGAGAAAGTGAACGCCGCGACGCTGATCTTCACCATTGCGCCAGCAACCGGCAATTCATAAGGAGGGAGGAACCGCTATGAAAACAAGAAAACTCACAGCAATCCTGCTTGCCCTCTGCATGCTCCTTTCGCTCAGTATCTCGGCATTTGCGGCAGATGATGCTGTCGTCAGCGGCACGATCCCCGACAGCAAGATCACATGGGAATTGGACGGTAAGGGCTGGTTGACGATCTCTGGCAGCGGGGACTGCAGCGCCTTTACAAGCAAAGACGACCAACCGTGGGCAGAATACCGCAGCCAGATCACACAGGCTTGGTTCGACGGCATGGAGAGTCTGGCGATCTCCGATCTCGCTTACTGGTTCGAGGACTGTACCAATCTCACGACTGCCGAGATCCCCAGCACCACGCCAGTCATCGGCAGGCACGCCTTTTATAACTGCCCACTGCTGACGAAGCTGTCCATTTATTACGGAGAGCATACGCTGGACAGCATCGGAGAAGATGCATTCTGGCGTGAAACCGACAACGGCGATACGCTCTATGTTGCGTACATCATTGGATACCCGGATTCTTCTGTGCCTTTCCACGATTATGACTGGATAGCATCCAATCGGAGCAACCGATATTTCCACGATCTTTACGGTGTGTATCAGAACGCAGATGCCGCCACCGCAGGCGGCATCAAGAAAGCGCCTGCACAAGTTTCCACCCGTGCGTCCACCGGCATTGTCGGCACCTGCCCAAGCTGTAAGCAGTATTCTTTGCAAGGCACCTACGTCGAGCAGACGCATACATCCAGAGGTCATCAGGAGTACTACGAGTGTTATAAGTGCCATTATGTAAAAAATCTTGGCACTTACGTTTACAAGGAGCACGGCGACGGCAGCTATGGGTCCTGGACCTGCCCTTCCTGCGGCAGCCATACATGGGTGCTGGACTACCAAAGCGACGCAACCTGCACCAGCAACGGTTACCGTTCGTACTCCTGTGCTTGCGGTCAGACCAAAAGTGAAACCATCTATGCGAGCGGCCATAGTTATAGCTACGGCTCTTGGGAAGAATATTCCAGCAGTCAGCACCGGCGCGAAGCCTATTGCCGGAACTGCGGCGATTCGGATTACGAATACGCCAGCCATAGCATGAGCTACGGCTCGTGGAGCAATTCTTCTTCCAGTCAACATAGCCGAACGGCATCCTGCCGCACCTGCGGATACAGTACCACGGACTACGGTTCGCATTCCTATTCCACAGGCTCATGGAGCAAGTATTCTGATGCCCAGCACCGACGCTCGAAAACCTGCTCCGGCTGCGGCGCGTCGACCTATGACTACGCCGACCACAGCTATTCCTACGGTTCATGGACGAAGGCAGATGATGTTCAGCACAAGCGCAGCAAAACCTGCGCCGTTTGCGGCGATAGCTCAACGGAGTATGGCAATCACAAGGATACCAACGCAGATGGTGTTTGCGATGATTGTGGCGCAAATGTCGCGCTGATCGTGACGTGGGACGCCTCGTCCAACGGCGGCACGGTTGGTGGCAAGAACAGCGTGACGACCTCCGTCGCGCCCAACCAGACCGCCGTTGCTCCCGGTTACACGCCGGTCAAGGCAGGTCACACATTCTCCGGCTGGTACACGGAAAAGACAAACGGCACGTTATACAGCACGGTCACGATCACAGCCGCGCGGACATTCTACGCACAGTTTGCCCCGGCAGAATACCAGATCACATGGGATCTCGGTACCGGCAAAACGGAAACTACCAACCAGACCTACGGCGAAACGCTGAACCTGCCCGCCGAACCTGCCCGCAAGGGCTATGCGTTCCTCGGCTGGTTTACGCAGGAAACCGGCGGCACGCAGGTAGATGGCAACACCGTATTCAAAGAGGTAGCTTCTACCACCTACTATGCGCATTGGGAGGAAGCAACCGTGTTCTCTGTCATTGTTCCGGCTGTGCTGCCGGTGACGGTTGATCAGAATGGAAAGGTCTATGTCTCCAACGCAGAGATCGTCAATCACTCCACTGCGGCTGTGCAGGTGTCCTCCGTGACCCTGACGGCAGAAAACGGCTGGACGCTGGTGCCGTATGCTTCGGATATGTCCCACGCGAAGGTGGACAGCAACCAGATTGGCTTCAAGATCAACAGCGCACAGACCAGCAAGACCGGCAGCACAGAACAGCTTGTACTCACTTCCCCGTGGCAGATCAACGAGGAAGAAAGCCTGACGCTCACCTATGAAGCAGTTGTCAGCGCCCTGTCGCAGCCGGTCACAAACGCCAATATCCTCTCCGTCCTGTTCGTCGTTGAATGGGCGTAATTACAAAGAAAGAAGGGCATCAATATGCTTAAAATGATTGCCATCGGCAACCTGACGGGAGATCCCGTCCTCAAAACCAACGAAGAAACCGGCAAGCCCTACGCCATCATGCGCATTGCCTCGGATCGCCGCTACAAATCTCCGGACGGAGAAAAGCTGACCGATTTTATCTCGATCAAGGTGCGCGGTATCCTCGCAGAACGCTGCGCGGAGTTTGCCAGAAAGGGCTGCAAGATTGCGGCCAGCGGTGATTTTGAAACGATCACCTTTGCCGAGGAGCCGGAGCGGCAGCCCGGTTTCCTGCTCAAAGCGACCGAGGTGGAATTCCTCTCGCCACGGAAAGAGCTGGACGATGCTGCGGAGCTTCCTGCGGCAGCGTAACAAACGAAGCGGCCATCCCATTGCGGGATGGCCGCTTGTGCGCAGAAAGGAGTTCCAAACATGACGGCATATTTAGATGGATATTCCGGTTATTCCGGCGTTCCGGAGGACGCCGCCGCAGAGATCCTGGAGAAGCTGATGACGCACCAGCAGATCTCCTCCGACGAGGTTGCGCAGATCTTGAAGCGGTACGGTGTCTGCGGAGAACCGGAAGCATTGCAAATTGCGTACCGGAAAAAGGTCGGCCAGCGGCTCATTGCCAGCCTCCGCGACCCATACGGCAGGCGCGAGGTGTTCTCCACCGGCAGCACCTACGTTCTGGTGGACTGCTGCAATGACCGCGACGCGCTGGAACACATCCACAAGAAGCTGGATAAGGACATGGAAGCAGTTGATCAGGCATCGTGTAAAATCGATAACCGCCTGCAGGTGCTGCAGCGGTTTTCACGGTATCGGAGGAAGCGCAGATGAGATTATCTGAAATGCTGACTGCGATCCGAGAATATCCGGCGCTGAAGATCCAATATGAGGCCATGCGCGAGCAGCAAGCGTCCCAAGAGCGCACGGCGGTTCAGCTCTCTATTGCTTATAACAATCTGCAAATCGGTAACAGGCAGTTGTCCCAAAAGAACAAAGCGCTGGAAGCAGCCCTTGCAAAGCTGGTCCCGCGGCTGAACAGCCGGGAACACTGTCGGCGGTTCTATAAGACGGTTGCGCCGTATCTTGATCCGGGCGGATTTGTGCTTTATAGGAGCGCTGCCGAGTTGACGCGCTTTCATATCAGCACGGAGTTTGCAACGGAAGATAATATGGGGAAATTCGAGGAAATGGACGGTTACGGGATGCTGCGATACCTGACCGCGGACCGTTTCGGCTCTGTGGAGTATGAGGTAGTCGCGCCGTGCTATGAAGAAGCTGTTTCGCTTCATACCGATTACACATCTCCAGAGTATCTGGCGTTTGAGAAAAAGCTGTATGAAAAGACGCTGCGTAAGCTGGGCTTTGAGAAACTGCTCCCAGAGGAACGTGCACCGCAGAAGGATATGAACAAACGGAAAGAAAAGGTGGAAGAACGATGACAGAACCCATTACGATTGGCGTGGATCATGGCTACGCGGCCATAAAAACCGCGCATTGCTCGTTTCCCTCCGGCTTGGCAGAATACGAGCATGAACCGTACACGCAGAAAACCGTCCTCTGCTATGACGGAAAATACTACGTTGTCGGCAGCGGGCGGCAGCCGCTCCAGAAGGATAAGACGGCGGATGAAAACTACTATCTGCTGACGTTGGCTGCCATCGCCAAAGAGATCGCATACCGGAACGCGCCGACCACAACACCGGTGATCCTTGCGGCTGGCTTGCCGCTGACGAGCTTCGGGCGGGAGAAGAAAGCGTTTCGGGCGTATCTGCTGCGTGAGAGCAAGCCGGTCTCTTTTTCGTATGAAGGGAGCTCGTATGAGATTTCCGTGCAGGATGTGAAGCTGTTCCCGCAGGGCTATGCGGCGATCCTCCAGCACAGCGATCTGCTGAATGAACCGTCCGTGATCCTTGCGGACATTGGCGGGTGGACCGTGGATATCATGCGGCTGGACAACCGCATCCCGAACGCAGCCTCCTGCCACAGTCTGGAGCTTGGCATGATCCGCTGTCTGGATGAGATCGCAGAGCAGGTGCGCCGAAGCCTGAATTTGTCGCTCACCAGTGTGCAGATTGAAAATGTCCTGCGTGGAAGTCCCGACAGCATGGACGACCGTGTGAAAGCCATCATCCAGCGGGAAGCCGGGAGCTATGCCCGCCGCATCCTCTCCGCCATTGCTGAAGCTGGTCTGGACTGCCGCGCTATGCCGGTCGTGTTCCTCGGCGGTGGGGCCGGACTTATGAAACGATACCTGCCGCAGGGCAGTGTTCTGCGTCCTGTTATTCTGGACGATGACAAGTTGAATGCGCAGGCATACGAGCAGTTGGCAGCGCAGGTATCAGGCCATGCAGAATAAGCCGAAAACCGCACGGTTTGGTACAACGCTGTTTCTGGACAATCCACTCCACCGGCAGGCGTGGGAGATCCTGTCCGCGATCCCTGCCGGGCAGCGCACGAACTGGCTCTGTCTGGCACTGTGTCAGCAGGCGCAGCGGGAGCAATTTCTGAAGGACTTAAAAGCAATTCTCCAAACGGAGCTGCAAAGCAGTTCCCATCCACAAACAATTTCGCGGCCGCAGCCAGCCGGGAGCGTCGATGATGACGTTCTCGGCTTTTTGCGCGCGCTGCAGGAAGAAGGTGACGAATGCCGAACCATATTACAAACATTTTGAAGTTTGAAGGTGACAGCGAACAGGTGCATGCCATGCTTGACAAAATCAAAAGTGATGAACTCGGCCTTGGAAGTATTGACTTCAATAAAATTATTCCCATGCCGGAAAGCCTCAACATTGAAGCAGGCTCCCGCACAGACGATGCTCTGTATGTCTGCATGATGGCGCTGAATCCAGCCGCACCGGACATGGGCGTTCCCAAATTGAGCAGTGAGGAATATCAGAAGTTGGCCGGCATTGTTGGTCGAAGCAAAGGCGAGCAGTTTATGACGCTGGATGCACAGCGGATTTCCAGAGCCAGCAAATACACGCCCCTTTCAGATGTCATTGCCATGGGGCAGGCTGTGATCTCCAACTTCCTGCAATATGGCTGCGGAGATTGGTACGGATGGTGCAATCGGAACTGGGGAACAAAGTGGAATGCTTATGACATTCACTTCGATCAGGAATCACAAAGCATTCACTTCCTGACAGCATGGGATACACCCATGCCAGTCATAGACAAGCTATCACAGATGTTCCCGGAGGTGGAAGTTGATCTGCAGTGGGCGGATGAAGATATTGGTCACAACGTCGGTCATGTTGTCCTTTTAGCTGGAGAGCCGATTGACGGGAATATCCCGGAGGGCGGCAGCCGGGAGGCTTATGAGATGGCGTTTCAGATTCACGGCGCAGAAGCTGCCGATTTTAACATGGTGTTCGACGAAAAGAAAGATACCTACGTTTATCAGGAGCCAGAGAAACGTACCCCTCCGCAGACAAAGGGCGATAAGCCAAAAGAACCGGAGCGATGATTGGGATCAAAGATCAATGCTTCGGCGTGGAGATCGAGCTGACCGGCATCACGCGAGCAGAAGCGGCAGAGGCACTTGCTGCGTATTTTGAAACAACGCCGCAGCGCAGCTATGATAATTATGATAGCTGGTATGTGCCGGATCGGGAGGGCAAGCAGTGGCGCATCATGAGCGACGGCAGTATCCGCGCAGAGTGGAATGACGATGGGCACTATCGCAGAACGACCGATCCGGAATATCGCGTGGAGATGGTAACGCCGAAGCTCACCTATGACGAGATGGAGAAATTTCAGGAGTGCGTGCGCCGTATCCGGCAGGCAGGCGGAAAAGTCAACGACTCCTGCGGGATGCACGTCCATGTGGATGCTTCCAATCATAACCGCCAGAGTCTCAAGAACCTGCTTAGTATCATGTATTCCAAAGAAGATCTTTTATTCAAAGCCCTGAAAACGGACCCAGCCCGCGTCAACCGCTGGTGTCAGCGTGTGCGCGAACCCATGCTGCAGCGGGCAAGGCGGCTGTCCAACGAACCGACGAGAGATTTGACGCAGTTGGAGAACATCTGGTACGAGGGCTGCATTTCTGCACACGAACATTACAACTGGACGCGCTATTATGCGCTGAATCTTCACTCTGTCTTTTACCGCGGCACCATTGAATGGCGCTGCTTTAATTCTACCCTCCACGCTGGTCGCGCAAAGGCTTATGTGAATTTATGTCTCGCCATGTCTGCGCAGGCCATCGCCCAGCGCACCAGCGTCATGCGCAAGACGGTGAGCGACAATGAACTGTTCACGTTCCGTGTCTGGCTCGTGCGGATGGGGCTGAACGGCGATGAATTCAAGAACACGCGCGATCATCTGCTTGCCAATCTGGAGGGCGACCGCGCTTGGCGGTATGACAAGGACTGCTATGCAAGCAGCCACAAAAACCGAACATCTCAACAGGAACAGGAGAGGTGACCGAATGAGAATTTGTATTGAAGAATCTACATACGAGGGTACGCCCATCGAAATTTTAGCCCAGCTCCGTGCCTTACATTTTGATGCAGGCACGTTCGACGGCACGGAAGGATATATCCGTTATATGCAGAACACGATCCGCCGCATGACGGAGCAGCCCTGCGAGCTGCCGGAGAGCAGCACGGAAGAACGTGCAGCCGCACTTATTCATGTTTTGCAGGAGATCGGTGCGCTGGAGCTGTTGGAGGAATGAGGATGGAAAAACCACTGTATTTTGCTTACGGCAGCAATATCAATCTGGATCAGATGCGCTACCGCTGCCCGGACGCGACCGTCTACGGACAGGCTGTGCTGGACAATTATGACCTGCGCTTTCGCGGCAGCGGCGTTGCGACGGTCGAACCCAAGGAAGGAGCCTGTGTCTACGGCCTTTTGTGGGAGTTAACTGACAAATGTGAAGCATCCCTCGACCGCTATGAAGGCTATCCGCGTCTGTACATCAAGCAGACGCTGGAGGTGCGGACGTTTGACGGGCAGCGCGTCCCGGTCATGGCTTATATTATGAACCCAGAGCTGCACCTGAAACCGTCCCTGCCGCCGAGAGACTACTATCTCGGTATCAAAACGGGCTACGAGCAGAACGGTCTGCCGGTTGGCTGCCTCAAGTATGCGTTCAAAAACTGTCTCAAGGAGTGCGGCATTGAACCGTATCCGAAAAAGGCACAAACCAAGCCGCCGCAGCGGAAGGAGGCCAGCCATGAGCGATAACGCCATCCGGAGAATTCAGGCCGGTGATCTTCGCAAAATGAGCGACCGAGAAGGGCTGATCCTGCAAGGCTGCGGCGGTGATCCGCAGGAATGGTTGGATGGAATCAACGAAATGCTCACGGGTGCCGGAATCCTGCGCAATGGCAGCCGGTTTGAACGGGCATCTCTGTTTGAGTACGACGGTCACACCAACATGCTGTTTGACTTTGAAGGTGTCGATCTTGATGCTGGCAAACTCGCAGTGTGGCGGCTTAGTACATACGAAGCTATCGGCGGGACCTGGCTCAGTGATTATGTGCCGAACCGTTTGGCCGGTTTTTTAGAGGAATCTGAACCAAGCATCGAAAAGCCGCCCTGTCCGCTGATTGGGCAAGACGGCAACATTTTTAACCTTGTCGGAATTGCAGCGAGAACGCTGCGGGAGGCCGGGCTGCGGGATCAGGCGAAGGAACTCACCCACCGTATTTTCAGCGGCGAGTGCCACAGCTACGGCGAAGCCCTGTGCCTGATTGGGGAATATGTGACGATCACGGACATTGGCGACTACAATCACAACCGCCGCGGAAAGGAGAAGGATAACTATGAGCGATGATCCCATGCGCATTCTGGTCGTGGAACCGACCAAAGATCCGTATGTTAAGGAGATCGACGGCAGCTTGGCGAGCATGCAGGCTATTGTGGGTGGCTTCATTCAGGCCGTCGAACCGTTTGATGATCCGAATGTCCTGCTGGTGTGTAACGAAGAAGCCAAACTCCTCGGTCTGCCGGAAAACCGCTTCCTGCGGAATCGCAATGGCATACCGTATGACATCATCCACGGCACGTTCTTCCTCACCCAAGGCAGCGGCGAGGAATTTTGTTCTTTGACCGACAAGCAGATACAAACCTATACGCGCCTGTATTCCCGCGAAAAGCTGTTCGTCATGCAGCATGGTAAGGTGCTCAATCAGCCGAAGAAAGGAAAATCGACGCATGAAAGATAAATACCTCCTGACGGCAGAGTCCGTCACGGCAGGCCATCCGGACAAGCTCTGCGACACGATTGCGGACAGCATTCTGGACGCCTGCCTCAAAGAAGATCCCAATGCCCGCGTTGCCTGTGAAGTGCTGGCGACAGCGGGCAAAATTCTTGTTGCCGGGGAACTCCGCACAACGGCAAGCCCCGACGTGGAGACCATTGTGCGACAAACGGTTCAAAGAGCCGGATATGACTGTAATTATCATGTAGAGGTGCGGCTGCATACACAAAGTCCCGATATTGCGGACGCGGTCGATGGGGATACGCTCGGCGCAGGCGATCAGGG
>OMNU01000590.1_pt1 | contig 16661 bp, 14 predicted proteins | sample 1673511 | NCBI WGS metagenome assembly OMNU01 (sample SAMEA103958113, study PRJEB25191) | human gut metagenome | reverse complement strand
ATGGCGATCAGCCACAAAAGGGCAAGCCCGAGCAGAACGGCAAGTATGATCCATACGATTTTCATGATTTTTCAGTCCTCTACATCCAGTGCTTCCAGTCCCTTTTTGGCGACCGGTTTGTTGTCTCCGTGCATGACAAAGAGCATCGTAACGAAGGCCAGCGCGACGAACACCGTCGCATACGGGAACAGGCTCGTCATCCCCAGCTCGTCCATCAGCAGGCCCGAGAACATCGGCGTGACGGTCTGCGCGGCCATGCTTGCGGTGTAATAGATGCCGGTGTACTTGCCGACGTCGCCGCCGCGGCACATTTCGACCACCATGGGGAAGGAATTGACGTTGATCGTCGCCCAGCCGATGCCTGCCAGCGCAAACATGCAGTTCATCAGCAGCGTCGGGCTGTTTTCGTTCAGGAAGCAGGCCACGCCGAAGGCCGCAGTCAGCATCGTAACGCCCGCGAGGATGGTTTTCTTGCGGCCGACCTTGGAGGCAACCATGCCCACGGGCAGGTAGGCAAGAATCGCCGCGCCCTGTGCGATCATAAGCGTCATATTATAATCTTTATTCAGCACGTTGCTGGCATAGACGGAGTATTTGGAGGTCACGGCGTTATAGCCCATGAACCACAGCACGATGGACGCAAGCAGGAGCAGCAGCGAGCGCCGCTCGGCCTTCCCGAGGCGGTGCTTCTCGCCGTCGTCCTCGCCGGAATTCTCCTCGATGCCGTAGATCTTGCTCTCCTCCTGCATGCGGCGCACGAGCTTCGGCTCACGCACCTTCCACATGAAGATCGTCAACGCCAGCAGCATAATGCCCGCAATGACGGAGAAATAGCCCGTGTAGGACATCATGGAATTCTGCGCGGACGAGGTCGCAAAGACCATGCCGAGGATCAGAACCAGAATGCCGCCCGCCGTGCCCATGAGGTTGATCACGGCGTTGGCCTTGCTGCGCAGCGGCTTGATGGTCACGTCCGGCATCAGCGCGACCGCCGGAGAACGGAAGGTCGCCATGGCGATGAGCGCGAGCCACCAGCAGGTCGCGGCGTTGTTGATCGCGGAGCCGGAGAGGTTCAGACCGATCATGATGATCATGGGGCCGGTGACGATGGGCGGGAAGTAGCGCATGACCTTCTTCGCGCCGAGCATTTTGAACAGCAGCGCGAGCACGAGGTAGAGAAGACCCGCGATCACGATGCCGCCGAGTGCGTAGGCGAGCTTTTCATCGCCGCTCATACCGGCGTATTTGCCGGCGTCCAGCTTGGCGACGGTCTCGAAGCCGCCGAGGTAGGCGAACGAGGAGCCGAGGAACGCGGGGACCTTCATCTTAGTGCAGACGTGGAAGAGGAGCGTGCCGAGGCCGGCGAAGAGCAGAGTGGTCTGGATGGAGAGCGGCAGGCCGTAGCCCTGCACGAGGATGGGGACGAGCACCGTCGCGCCAAACATGGCGAACATGTGCTGCAAGCCCAGCACCAGCATTCTGGGGGTGCCCAGCTGTCGGGCGTCGTAGATGGCTTCGTGTCCGAGTTCTTTCTTCATGTGATTTTCCCTCTTTCTTCTGATTTTGATGTATGTTCCTATTTGACCAAACGACTCAGCGCCCCGCGCGGGCAAAAAAAGAGACCGGTAAAAAATTACCGGTCAAAGGAAACAATATCATTATCAACAAAAACGGTGCTGATAAAAATAGAAACACCAGCAGGAAGGAATTTCTTTTTGTACACATACTGCGTCATGGCTGTGTCCTCCCTCGTTTGTTTCTTTTGCAAATGATACAGGACGGGAGAGGAAAAAGCAAGATGGGATTTTAGCCAAGAAACACGAAAGACGTTTGCCCCTTTTGTGCAATGCGGCAAAGAACAGACGACGCTTTGCGCCGCGCCCACGCATTGACGGCGTGCGGAAAAGCTGATATAATCCATAATGACAGAATATGTGAACGTTCGAGGGACACCATGAAGAAGAACGAAAAGAAGGAACAGACCGCTCTGCACCGCAATAACCCCAACGTCCTCGGCCTGCGCGCGGACGTGGTCGAGCAGCGCATCACCGATACGCTGGAGACGAACTATATGCCCTACGCGATGTCGGTCATCGTCTCGCGCGCCATTCCGGAGATCGACGGCTTCAAGCCCAGCCACCGCAAGCTCCTCTATACCATGTATAAGATGGGACTGCTGAACGGCGCGCGCACGAAGAGCGCGAACATCGTCGGTCAGACCATGCGGCTCAATCCCCACGGCGACGCCGCCATCTATGACACGATGGTGCGCCTTTCCAAGGGCTACGGTGCGCTGCTGCACCCGTTCGTGGACTCCAAGGGCAACTTCGGTAAGGTCTACTCGCGCGACATGGCGTGGGCGGCGAGCCGCTACACGGAGGCCAAGCTCTCCGCCATCTGCGCCGAGCTGTTCCGCGACATCGACTCCGATACCGTCGATTTCATCGACAACTACGACAACACCATGAAGGAGCCGGCGCTGCTGCCGACGACCTTCCCGAACATCCTCGTGAGCGCCAATCAGGGCATTGCCGTCGGCATGGCGAGCCAGCTGTGCGGCTTCAACCTCGGCGAGGTGTGCGACACGACGATCGCCTACCTCAAGAATCCCGACTGCGACCTGACGGAGACGCTGCTTGCGCCCGATTTCCCGACCGGCGGCGAGGTCATCTGCGACGTCGACGCCCTGCGCGAAATTTACAGCACGGGCCGCGGCGGCGTGAAGGTCCGCGCCCGCTGGCGCTACGACAAAAAGGAAAACCTCATCGAGGTCTATGAGATCCCCTACACCACCACGACCGAGGCCATCATGGATAAGGTCGCCGAGCTCATCAAGGCAGGCAAGGTCAAGGAGATCACCGATATGCGCGACGAGACCGACCTGAACGGCCTCAAGCTGACCATCGACCTCAAGCGCGGCACCGATCCCGACAAGCTCATGCAGAAGCTGATGAAGTCCACGACGCTGCAGGATACCATGTCCTGCAACTTCAACGTGCTCATCGCCGGAATGCCGCGCGTGATGGGCGTGCGCGAGCTGCTCGACGAGTGGTGCGCGTGGCGCACGGAATGCGTCCGCCGCCGCGTCTACTTCGTCATGAGCAAAAAGAAGGACAAGCTGCACCTTTTGAAGGGTCTCAAGCGCATCCTGCTCGACATCGACAAGGCGATCAAGATCATCCGCGAGACGGAGGCCGAGGCCGACGTGGTGCCGAACCTGATGATCGGCTTCGGCATCGACCAGGTGCAGGCGGAGTATGTCGCGGAGATCAAGCTGCGCAACATCAACAAGGAATATATCCTCAAGCGCGTGGAGGAGACGAGCGCCCTGCAGGACGAGATCGAGGATCTGGAGGATATTCTCGCCCGTCCTGCGCGCGTGAAGAAGATCATCGTCACCGAGCTGGAGGACGTGCGCAAAAAGTACGCCGAGCCGCGCCGCACCGGCATCGTCTACGGCCACGAGGTCGAGGAATACACTGAGGAGACCACGGTGGACGATTACGCCGTGTCCGTATTCCTCTCCCGCGAGGGCTACTTCAAGAAGATCACGCCCGCCTCGCTGCGCATGAACGCGGAGCAGAAGTATAAGGAGGGCGACGCGCTCGCGCAGAGCTTTGAGACCTCCAACGCCGCCGAGGTGATGTTCTTCACCGACAGGTGCCAGGTCTACAAATCCCGCCTTTCGGACTTCGACGACACCAAGGCGTCCGCGCTCGGCGACTATCTGCCCGCAAAGCTCGGCATGGACGAGGGCGAGAGCGTCGTTTATATGGTGCTGCCCGGCGATTACCGCGGCTGGATGCTCTTCTTCTTTGAAAACGGCAAGGCCGCCAAGGTGGAGCTGTCCGCCTACCGGACGACCTCGAACCGCCGCAAGCTCACCGGCGCGTACTCGGATAAGTCTCCGCTGCGCACGGCGCTGTGTCTGCGCGAGGACTGCGAGCTGGCGGTCTACTCCACCGAGCCGCGCGTGCTGGTGTTCTCCACCGCGCTGCTGGGGAGCAAGACCACGCGCGCGACGCAGGGCGTCGCGGTGCTGACGCTCAAAAAGAAATTCACGCTCGACTACGCCTGTCCCGCCGAAGCGACCGGCATCGCCAACCTCGCCCGCTACCGCGCCCGCAGTCTCCCCGCGGTCGGCGCGCTCTTAAAGGTGGAGGACAGCGACGAAAAACAGATCTCCCTGATGGATTGAGAAAGGAAGTCATTGCTTGAAGCTGCTCAAACAGTATGTTTCCATCACGCTCGGCTGCGCGCTCATGGCGCTGGCCTTCGACTGGTTCTACGCGCCCAACGAGCTGACGCTCGGCGGCTTCACCGGTATCGCGCAGGTCATCAACTTCTTTGCGCCCGCGCTGCCGGTCGGCGTTACCGTCATCGTGCTCAACGCGCCGCTCTTTCTGATGAGCCTCAAGCGCTTCGGCAAGCGCTTTCTGGTGCGCTCATTCTTCGCCGTGGCGGCGAACTCGATCTTCATCGACCTCATCAACGCCGTCTGCACCTTTCAGCCGATGGATAAGCTCCTCGGTTGCATTTACGGCGGCGTGCTCGTGGGCGTGTCGCTCGGCTGGCTGCTGCGCGAGGAGGCGACCACCGGCGGCACGGAGCTGGGCGCGTGGCTGCTGAAGGCGAAGATCCCGGGCCTCTCCATCGGCACGCTCTGCCTTGCCATCGACCTGACGATCATCGTGTTCTATGCCGCGGTGTTCCGCAGCCTGGAAAACGCGCTCTACGGCGGCATCGCCCTCTATATCTCCACCAAGGTGATGGATATGGTGGTTTACGGCGGCAGCGCCGCGAAGCTCGCCTACATTATCTCCAACGAGCAGGAGAAAATCACGCACGAGCTGCTTGCACGCGATATGGGCGTCACCCGCCTGACCGCCGAGGGAGCCTATACGCACAACGACAAGCCCGTGCTGCTCTGCGCCGTCCGCCGCCGCGAGATCGTGGCGGTCAAGCGGCTGGTGAACGAGATCGACCCGACCGCCTTCTTCATCGTCTGCGACGCGCGCGAGGTGCTCGGCGAGGGCTTCGGCGAATATAAGCCCGACGGGCTGTAAGGAAAAATCTCTCTCGCAGTGCGGGAGGCGGAACATAAAGAAAGGAAGCAATGTCATGGACTTTACGAATGTGACAAAGGCGCTGACCGCGCGCGGCTTTAAGGTCTCGAGCTTTGAGACGGCAAAGGAGGCCGCCGAATACCTCAACTCGCAGATCGACGGCGCGACCGTCGGCTTCGGCGGCAGCATCACGCTCGAGGAGTTGGGGCTGTACGCCCTGCTCAGCGGACACAATACGGTGTTCAGCCATTGGCATCTGCCGGAGGGCGGGGACGTCGCCACACTGCGCGCGCAGGCAGCGACCAGTGAGCATTATCTGCTCTCCGCCAACGGCATCGCTGAGACGGGCGAGATCATCAACATCGACGGCGCGGGCAACCGTGTGGCTTCGGCGATCTACGGCCACAAAAAGGTCTGGATCGTCGTGGGCAAAAATAAGCTCGCGCCCACCTACGACGAGGCGCTCTGGCGCGCCCGCAATATCGCCGCGCCGAAGAACGCGCAGCGTCTCCACGCAAAGACGCCCTGCGCGGTCAAGGCTGACCATTGCTACGACTGCAAGAGTCCAGGCCGCATCTGCCGCGCGCTCACCGTGCTCTGGGGCGCGATGATGGGCAGCGATATGGAGGTCATGCTCGTGAACGAGGACCTCGGCTACTAAAAGCAGCGGGGAGGGAGCGCCGTGAAAAAGAGAATACTGCTTCTTGCCGCGGCGTTGTGCCTGCTTTGCTCCGGCTGCGGCGGCGGGCTGCTCGAGCGCGAGTGGTCGTCGGTCACGCCGCACAGCGCCGGCTACTGGGAAAACGGCGATAAGGACACTCTGCGCGCCGACAGCTATCAGGATGCGGTGAACGCGATTTTGATGCTGGTCGCAAATCACGCGGAGCGCGGCGTGGTGCGCTGCTATTTCGGCAGCGACGCGGAATACGCCGAGCTGGCCGCGGAGGCCTGCAACGAGGTGCAGCAGGAAACGGACCTCGGCGCGTATCTGCTCGATTACATCACCTATGCCGGCACGGACGAGCGCGGCTTCTACGAGCTTACGCTCAGCTTCGGCTACCGCCGCACGGCGGAGGAGCAGGAGGGCATCATCAACGCCACCAGCACCGAGGCGATCCCCGACCTGCTGCGCGCCGCAGCGGCGGAGGGCGCGGACCGCTTGGTGGTGCGCGTGAGCTACTTTTCCACCGACCGCGCGGGCGTGGAGCAGATGGCCCGCGACGTGCAGGAGGAGAAGGATGGCGGAAGAGATGCCGGTATGCTCGCCGCGCCGTGGCAGGTCACATTCTATCCCGACACAGACGAGCCGGGCATCGTAGAGATCACGCTCAAATAAAAAGAAAAGGGGAAAAAGCTCATGTGGAGTATGATTTGGCCGATTCTTATTGTCGTCGGCGCAAACACCTTTTATCACATTTGCGCAAAGTCTACGCCGGAGAACGCGAACGCCTTTGCCTCGCTTGCAATCACCTACGGTGTGGGCGCAGTGCTGTCCATCGTCATGTTTTATCTGACCGGTGCGCGCGGACTTGCCGGTGAGTTGGGCAAAACAAACTGGACGGCTTGGGTTCTCGGCATAGCCGTTGTGGGATTGGAGTTCGGAAATATCTGTCTCTACCGCGCAGGCTGGAAGGTCAGTGTCGGTTCTCTGATCGCAAACATCACGCTTGCCTGCGTACTGCTTGCCGTGGGCCTGCTGCTTTATCACGAGACCATCACGCTGCGTCAGGGCCTCGGCGTTCTCGTCTGCCTTGCGGGCATCTATCTCGTGGGCGCGTAACACGGGACGCACGGAATTACATAAGAAAAGGACGGCGTAAGCCGTCCTTTTTTACGCTTATTTGGATACCGTCAGCCAGTCGTCGAGCACGAGACCGGGGTTGTGCTTGGTGAGGAAACCGACGCTCCATTCGCCGCCGAAGGCGATGAGCTTGCGGCCCTTGAAATCCTCGAGCAGCTTCGAGCCGGTGCAGAACATCAGGTCCTTGGGGTCGCCGGGACATTCCGCGATGAGCCGCAGGTGCTCGTAGGGCAGCGCACTCATGCGCAGCTCCACGCCGTACTCGCTTTTCATGCGGTACTCAAACACGTCGAATTGCAGCGTACCGACCACGCCGACCACGACGTCCTCGAAGCCGGAGTCCGGCATTTTGAAGATCTGGATGGCGCCCTCCTGCGCGATCTGCTCGATGCCCTTGACGAACTGCTTGCGCTTCATCGTGTCCTTGGGACTGACGGACATGAAGTGCTCCGGCTCGAAGGTCGGGATGCCGCCGAAGCGGAACTTCTTGCCCGGCACGGTGATGGTGTCGCCGATGGAGAAGATGCCGGGATCGAACACACCGATGATGTCGCCGGCGTAGGCCTCCTGCACGATCTCACGCTCGCTCGCCATCATGGTCTGCGGCTGGGAAAGGCGCATCTTCTTGTTGCCCTGCACATGGTAATACTCCGCGTCGCGCTCGAACTTGCCCGAGCAGATGCGCATGAACGCCAGACGGTCGCGGTGCGCCTTGTTCATGTTCGCCTGGATCTTGAACACGAAGGCGGAGAAGTCGGGGGAGAACGCGTCGATCACGCCCGCGTCGCTCTCGCGCGAGAGGGGAGCGGTGGTCATGCGCAGAAAGCCCTCCAGGAACGGCTCCACGCCGAAGTTCGTCAGCGCGCTGCCGAAGAACACGGGCGAGAGCGTGCCGTTTCGCACGGCGTCGAGGTCGAACTCGCGCCCCGCGCCGAGCAACTCGATCTCGTCGGCGAGGTTGTCGCGCCGCTTTTGCCCAATGAGATCGACCAGCGCGGGATCGTCCAGCGCGATCTCGGTCACGCCGGCCTTCTTCGCGTGGCCCGCGTCGGTGAAGTGGATGATGCACTGCTTCTCGCGGTCGTAAACGCCCTGAAATTCCTTGCCGCAGCCGATGGGCCAGTTGACGGCGTAGGTGTCGATGCCAAGCTCGCGCTCGACCTCCTCGCACAGCTCGAGCGGGTCGCGCGTCTCGCGGTCCATCTTGTTGATGAAGGTGAAGATGGGGATGTGGCGCAGGGCGCAGACGCGGAACAGCTTGCGCGTCTGCGGCTCGACGCCCTTCGCGCCGTCGATGACCATGACCGCGCTGTCCGCCGCCATGAGCGTGCGGTAGGTATCCTCGGAGAAGTCCTGATGGCCCGGGGTGTCGAGAATGTTGATGCAGTAGCCGCCGTGCTGGAACTGCATGACGGAGGAGGTCACGGAGATGCCGCGCTGCTTTTCGATCTCCATCCAGTCGGAGGTCGCTGCGCGGGCGCGCTTGCCCTTGACCTCGCCGGCCTGCGCGATGGCGCCGCCGTAGAGCAGGAACTTTTCGGTCAGCGTGGTCTTACCGGCGTCGGGGTGAGAAATGATGGCAAAGGTCCTGCGGCGTGAGATCTCTTCGTGAAGCGTGGCCATAGTGTCGTCTCCTTGCATACGGTGTTTGTCAATACAAATAGGCAGTTTATCATAGCTTTTCCGCATTTGCAAGGCGGCAGAACCAAAATCTGCGGAAAAATGAAAAATACGGCTTGACAAACGCGAAAGAATCTGCTATTATCGTCAACGTTCCGCGGGCGTAGCTCATCTGGTAGAGCGCCACCTTGCCAAGGTGGAGGTAGCGAGTTCGAGCCTCGTCGCCCGCTCCAAAAAAGAGGTCACAACGTAAGTTGTGACCTCTTTTTTGAATCCCGGCAGGAAATTAAAATGCTCGGGCGAAGTGAATTCGCCCTCCGCCAAGGTTTTGCTGCGCAAAACGCTTGTACGGCGCAAAAGCGCCGATTTTTTGGATTCCGGCAGGAAATTAAAATGCTCGGGCGAAGTGAATTCGTCCTCCGCCAAGGTTTTGCTGCGCAAAACGCTTGTACGGCGCAAAAGCGTTGTTTTTTGCTTCGGTAGGCCAAATAGATACGGGACATCCGAACTGGGCGTCCTGTTTTTTATAAGAACGTTCCCTGTCAATGATTGAAAACAGGTTTTTAATTTGCTATGATACCTTCACACTTTCCATAGGGGGATAATTTGTGAAAAAAAGATTTGCTATATGCAGCACAATAGTTTTGCTGCTGCTTTTGTCAGCCTGCGGCGCACCGCAGACGTTGGACTTTTCCTACGCTCCGGAAGGAGAAGAACTTTCTTCTTTGATGGTGGAGACTTCACAAACTCACCGCGCAGAACTGGAGCACGTTCCCTCTGCGGCTGATTTTTCCGATGCGATTTCGGATGACCCCGCCTCGGCAGGGCTGCTGAGCGAGAGCGAGGTGGAGAGCCTTTTACGAGGTCATGCCGCGATGGAGACGGTGTCGAAGGAACAGGCGCAGTCTGATGTTTCCCTGCTGTTCCGCACGCTGCAAAGCGCTTACGGCGCTTACGAATACTTTGGGCAGGAAAAGTTTGACGCAGCGGAGGACGCTGTGACACAATGGCTTTCCTCACAGGATGATGAGATCAAAGTTTCTGCGCTGGGAGAAAAACTGCAGGAATCTCTCGCATTCATGCTTGCGCACGACGCGCATGCCGTGATTTATGAACCGGCGGCGGAAGAGATCGAAGCGCAGGTGCGATATGAATACTTCTTTGCCGACGGCTTCTATTTTTCAAAGGATGTCAACGGCAGCTATTATATGGTGAATGACGGGGAGAGGTGGACATTGAGTAGCTTCTCCGATGAACATGTCAGCGTGCAGCCGACGCTTCTGCAAGACGGACGCATTGTTTATCAGCCGACGCTTTTTGCGCTGCGGAAGGACGCCGTGCAGAGCAGTGTCACACTGAAAAATTCTTCTGGAAAAGCGAAAATCTATCGCCTTGACTGGACGGAGAGTCAGCCGCTTGATGTTGACCTCGGCACGCTGGATTACCGCCTGATACAGGAAGACGGTCTTACCTATGTTTCCCTCCGCAGCTTTGTTTCCGGCACATATGATAATATGCTTGCACGCTATGCTCGGGAAGGGGCAAAAGCACGCGGGAGCAAAGCGGTGATCTATGACCTGCGCGGCAATGTTGGCGGCTCGGACAGTTGGCCGAGAAAGTGGATACAGAGTTTCCTCGGAACGCAGAACAGTATTGAGACCTCCATGCTGTATGCGCAGAAAAACAGCGCCCTTTTTGCTGCGGAAAACAGCGAGAGTCTGCTGCCGGAAGATGAGGGAACTTGCTTTGCCCGTGAAGTCCACGGGACCTGGTATGAAAATGATATTCCGATCATCGTGTTGGTTGACGATCATTGCGGCTCATCCGGCGAGGGCGCGGTACAGCTTTTGAAAACGCTTGACAATGTGCTCATTGTCGGCAGCAACACGGCGGGATACCAGCTCTGCGGAAATATCAGCACCTTTACATTGCCATATACCGGCATCGGTGTGCGCTTTGGGTCAACGCTTTTCCTCTATGGGGACGGAGAAAATGTCGATCACAGGGGCTATGCTCCGGATGTCTGGTGTGATCCGCAGGATGCGCTTGCTTCAGTGCTGGCACTGCTGAAAGAACAGGGGGTCGTCAGTGCAGATGCTTGCGAAACCGTGAGAGAAAAAATAGTGAAATGATGAATTTTTCGCTCATACAGGCAGAGCGGCAGCGGGTAATAGAAGCAACTCAAATCGTATAGCACCCACACTTGGCAGGCATTCGATTCCGCAGGCTGCGCAGATCTTCAAACTGCAAACTGCCAATGTCGGGGGTCGAGGGGAACTCCCCTCGCGTTCGCTTGGGGGGTACAAGGGGGCATTCTCTCACGCGAGAGAATGCCCCCTCTTCTGCGCGGCCACAGGGGGAGAACCTCGGCGTCCCCCTTGCGCAGCAAGCCCCTTTCATGCTATGATATTTTCACAGAAAAAAAGAAAGTGAGGAGATCATCATGACTCTCGATGAAGCGATCAAGTCCCTGATGGCTTTGCAGGCCAAGCTCGCGGCCTACGGCCACGCGATGGGCCTGCTCTTTTACGACGGCGCGACCACCGCGCCCAAGGGCACGGCGGCGAACCGCGGCCAGACCATGAGTATTTTGAGCGAGGAGCACTACAAGCTTACGACTGGCGGGGAGACCGTTGCGCTGCTCGAATTCCTCGACGCGCACAAGTCTGAGCTCAACGAAAAGCAGCAGCGCATGGTGTTTTTGCTCATCAAGGACATCCGCAATATGCAGAAGATCCCGATGGACGAGTACGTCGCCTACCAGCAGCTGCTTGTCGAGGCGGACGACGTCTGGCACCGCGCGAAGGAGACGAGCGACTTTGCTCTCTTCGAGCCCGTGCTTGAGAAAATTTTCGAGACCAACATCCGCTTCGCACACTATTGCGCGTCGGAAAAGGACCCCTACGACTACTGGCTCAGCGAGTATGAGGATGGGCTGACGATGGCGCAGTGCGACGAATTCTTTGCGACGCTGCGCGAGCACATCGTGCCGCTCCTGAAAAAAATCAAAGAAAAGCCGCAGGTCGACGACGCGATGCTGCACGGCCATTTTCCCGAGGAGAAGCAGGCGCAGCTTTCCGACTACCTGATGCGCACGATGGGCCTCGATTTGGACCATGTCGGCCTGTCCACGACCGAGCATCCGTTTACGACGTCCCTCGGCTCGCACTTCGACGAGCGCATCACGACGCACTATCTTGAGGATAACTTTGCTTCCTCCATGTTCTCCGTCATCCACGAGGGCGGCCACGCGCTCTATGACACCGGCAGCGCGGATGATCTCGCCTATACGGTGCTCGACGGCGGTGTCTCTATGGGCATCCACGAGAGCCAGAGCCGTTTCTATGAAAATCTGCTCGGCCGCTCGCGCGCCTTCACGGGCTTCGTGTTCCCGAAGCTCTGCGAGTTGTTCCCCGAGCTGAGCGGCCACACGGCGGAGGAATTCTACCGCGCCATCAATAAGGCGGAGCCGTCCCTCATCCGCACCGAGGCCGACGAGGTCACCTACAGCCTGCACGTCATGGTGCGCTACGAGCTCGAAAAGCGCGTGATGCATGGCGAGCTCAAGGTGCACGACCTGCCGGGCGAGTGGAACCGCCTTTACAAGGAATACCTCGGCGTCGACGTGCCGGACGACAAACACGGCGTGCTACAGGACAGCCATTGGTCGGGCGGCAGCATCGGCTACTTCCCGTCCTACGCGCTCGGCAGCGCCTACGGCGCACAGCTGCTTCGCAAGATGAAAGAGACGGTCGATGTGGACGAGTGCCTCAAGACCGGCAATTTTGCGCCCATCAATGCGTGGAACCGCGAGCACATCTGGCAGTACGGCTGCCTCAAAAAGCCCGGCGCGCTCTTGGAGCAGGCGCTTGGCGAAAAGTTCGACCCGACGGTCTACACGCAGTACCTTGAGGAAAAGTACGGCGAAATTTACGGTTTGTAAGAGCGGAATAGCATCAAAAAGGCGGTATCCGACCGGATATCGCCTTTTTGTGCGTGAAACGTGGAAAGTCCATTGCATTGTAACCGCATTTCCGATACAATGGGCGGAGAGAGAAGCGGGTAACGAGCGGAGGAGAGACCGCACGCCCGCAATGAGAGATGGGAGAGCAAAAATGAATACTGCGCTGTATGAGACCTACGTTCAGATTTTGCATGAGGAGCTTGTACCCGCGATGGGCTGCACTGAGCCCATCGCCGTCGCCTACGCGGGTGCGCTTGCGCGCCAAACGCTCGGGGCACTTCCCGAGCGCATCGAGCTGACCGTGAGCGGCAATATCATCAAAAACGTCAAGAGCGTCATCGTGCCGCACACCGGCGGGCGAAAGGGCCTTCCCGTCGCGGTCGCGGCGGGTGTACGCGTCGGCGACGCCGACGCGCAGTTAGAGGTGCTGGCGAATGTGACGGAGGACCAGCTGCCGCTGCTGGACGAGTACCTTTCCGCGGCGGAGATCACGGTGAGCAAATCGCCGCTGCGCTGCCCATTCGACATTCAGGTGCGTGTTTTCGCAGGCGGGGACACGGCCTTCGTCCAGATCGTCGGCAGCCACACAAACGTCGTGCGCATCGAGAAAAACGGCGAAGTGCTGCTCAACAAGCCCTTTTCCGAGGAGGCGGCCCAGCCGCCCGAGAGCCGCAGGAGCCTGACGGTCGAGGACATTATCGCCTTTGCCGACGAGGTCGATTTAGACGACGTCCGCGCGCCCATCGCGCGCCAGATCGAATATAACACGGCCATCGCTGAGGCAGGATTGACAGGGCAGTACGGCGCGGCCATCGGAAAAATCTTGCTCGATTCCTATGGCGACAGCGTGCAGAACCGCGCCAAGGCCTGGGCTGCCGCGGGCTCGGACGCGCGCATGAACGGCTGCGAAAAGCCTGTTGTCATCAACTCTGGCAGCGGCAATCAGGGCATGACGGCCTCGCTGCCCGTCATTGTCTACGCGCGCGAGCTGAAAGCGAGCGAGGAGCAGCTTTACCGCGCGCTCGTCGTGTCGAATCTTGTCACCATCCATCTGAAAACGGGCATCGGCAGCCTCTCCGCTTACTGCGGCGCGACCAGCGCGGGCGCTGGTGCCGGCGCGGGTGTGTGCTACCTTTACGGTGGGCGCTATGATGAGATCGCCCACACGGTCGTCAACGCGCTCGCCATCAACTCCGGTATGCTCTGCGACGGGGCGAAGGCGAGCTGCGCGGCGAAGATCGCCTCGGCGGTCGAGGCGGGGCTGCTCGGCATGCAGATGTACCGGCACGACAGCCAGTTCTACGGCGGCGACGGCATCGTCGTCAAGGGCGTGGAGAACACCATCCGCGCCGTCAGCAGCATCGCGCGCGACGGCATGCGCGAGACCGACAACGAGATCATCCGCCTGATGATCGGGGAGGAAACTGTCAAATGAAGATACTTGTCACAGGCTTCACGCCGTTCGGCGGGGAGCAGATCAACCCCTCGTGGGAGGCGGCACGCCGGCTTCCCAACCGCATCGGGGGAGCAGAGCTCATCAAGCATGAAATTCCGACGGAGTTTGACGCCTCCGGTGCTGCGCTGCACAAGCTTTTGACGGAGCTGCGTCCCGACGCGGTGCTCTGCGTCGGCCAGTACGGCGGCGCAAATTGCATACGCGTCGAGCGCGTGGCCATCAACCTGCGCGACGCGCGTATCGCCGACAACGCGGGTAAGCAGCCGACGGACGAGCCGGTCGTGGCCGGAGGTCCGGACGCCTATTTTGCGACGATCCCGACGCGAGAGATCGTCGACGCCCTGCGTGAGCAGGGGATTCCCGCTCAACTCTCGTACTCCGCAGGCACGTTCGTGTGCAACAATCTCCTTTACTGCGCCCTGCACGAGAGCGAGCGGAGCAATCCAGCCCCGCGCTGCGGCTTTGTCCACGTCCCTTACCTGCCCGAGCAGACCAAGGACGGCAACGCGCCGAGCATGGGTTTGGAAATGATGGTCAAAGCGCTGCATATTGCGGTGGAAGCGATCGCGGGAGAGGCGCAACACTGAGAAGAGTATGTTCTCCTCTGAACGAGCGTTCTGTTCAGATGCTGCGGTGAAGAGATGTAGTGAATATGGTGAAATGACTATTTAGTGCTTGAAGCATACGAATACATGCGTTATACTCTGCACAAGCACGACTTGCGGAGGCTTATGTTGAAGCGCTGCGCCATACAGAGCTGTATGTCGATTATAAAATAATGCGGCAGGCGAAGATAAGAAGTCGACAGGAGGGAACAAACATGAAAATTGTAGTACTGGACGGATATACGGAAAATCCCGGTGATCTGAGCTGGAGTGAGCTGGAAAAGCTCGGCAGCGTGACGGCCTATGACCGCACGGCCTACGCGGAGTCTCCGCTGATCGCCGAGCGCATCGGTGATGCGGAAATCGTGGTGATGAACAAGACACCCATCTCGCGCGAAACGATCGACAAGTGCCCGAACATTAAGCTCATTGCCGTTCTGGCTACGGGCTACAACGTGGTCGATTACAACTATGCCCGCGAAAAGGGCATTCCCGTCGTGAACGTGCCGACCTACGGCACGGCGTCGGTCAGCCAGTTCTCTATTGCGCTGCTGCTGGAGATCTGCCACCATATCGGTCATCACAGCGAGAGCGTGCACGCCGGTAATTGGGCGAACAACGCCGACTGGTGCTACTGGGACTATCCCCTTATCGAACTGGAGGGCAAGACGATCGGTATCATCGGCTTTGGCCGCATCGGGCAGGCGGAGGGGCGCATCGCCAAGGCGCTCGGCATGAATGTGCTGGCCTATGATCTTTTTCCGAACGACTCCGGCCGCGAGATCGCAGAGTACGTCGGCCTTGATGAACTTTATGCCTGCGCGGATGTTATCACGCTGCACTGCAATCTCACGCCGGAAAACACCGGCATGATCAACAAGGAGAGCATCGCCAAAATGAAGGACGGCGTCATTCTCATCAACAATGCCCGCGGCCAGCTCATCGATGAGCAGGACGTTGCCGACGCGCTCAACTGCGACAAAATAGCCGCGGCGGGACTGGATGTGGTCTACACCGAGCCGATTCGCGCAGACAACCCGCTGCTGAAGGCGAAAAACTGCATCATCACGCCGCACATCTCCTGGGCACCGAAGGAGAGCCGCCAGCGTATCATGGATGCTACGGCGGAAAATATCAGGGCGTTCCTTGCGGGTGCTCCTGTCAATGTGGTCAATCCGTAAGACAGGATATCCTTTGCCGGAAAACATACCATATAAAAATTGATCAGAAAAAGCGACATCCGAATTCGGGATGTCGCTTTTTCGTCGTGGAGGGAGAGAAAATCAAAGGCCGATATCCTTCTGGATGAGATCGCGCGTTTCAAAGAGCAGAGGCAGAAGCTGCTGGATGTGTTCATCGGTCATCAGCGACTTGAGCGAAGAAAGGGTGATGGCGTAGTGATCATCATTGTAGCGGTCGTAGAGCGAAACGGCAATACAGGAATAGCCGAGTGTGTTTTCCTCGTTTTCAACGGCATACTGCTTGCGCTGAAAGATCAGCATTTCGCTTTCGAGACGCTCAAAGCTTGTGATGGTATAAGGTGTAATGGGCGTTTTGTCAGCATTGTCCCAATAGCTGCGCCAGGCCTCCGGGCCCTGGGAAGAGAGAATGATCTTTCCGCCGGCGGAGGTGTGCAGCGGACGGAGCATGCCGATGTTGACAGTGCTGCGGTAGTTGGAATTGGGCGGCTCAAGACGGTCGAGATAGACGGTGTTGGTATTATCCTGAATGACGAAGTGAACGATCTCCTGCACAGACATGGAAAGCTTGCGCAGGTGAGGGAGCACAAGAGGGAGAATACTGACGTTGTTGATGATCTTTTGTGAAAGGCTGCAGAATTTGAAGGTCAGACGGTATGCGCCACTTGACGTCTGTACCACATAGCCTCTGGCCCGCAATGAGGCAAGCATACGGTGTACGGTGCTTTTGTTTAACCCGGTGAATGCACAGAGTTGAGAAATAGACAGCTCGTTGCCGTGATTGGATAACGTTTCGACAATATCAAAGACACGGTCGAGCGACTGAACAGTGGATCCAGTTTGATTCATATTTTCCTCCCTTCGGTGTTGTCTGCACCGGACATAAAAAGCGGTACAGAAACGGAACTTTGTTTCTTATTATAAAACGCTATTTCATACTTTGCAATAAA
>OMNU01000574.1_pt1 | contig 16864 bp, 15 predicted proteins | sample 1673511 | NCBI WGS metagenome assembly OMNU01 (sample SAMEA103958113, study PRJEB25191) | human gut metagenome | reverse complement strand
AACGGAAGCCTTCTGGCATTTCATGATTATGTACAGGGAGGTGCAGGCAATGAATAAAGCAGGTGAAAGACTTTACAACGGCATTATCAAGGAGAATCCTACCTTTGTGCTGATGCTGGGAATGTGTCCTACACTGGCCGTAACCACTTCCGCAATGAACGGTCTGGGAATGGGACTGACGACAGCGGTGGTACTTACGATGAGCAATCTGATCATTTCCCTGTTGCGGAAAGTGATTCCCAGCCGTGTGAGAATCCCCGCATTTATCGTAATTATAGCTTCATTTGTAACGGCGGTGCAGTTACTTTTACAGGCATATCTGCCGTCTCTGAATGATGCATTGGGTGTATACATTCCTTTGATCGTTGTGAACTGTATTATTTTGGGAAGAGCGGAGAGCTATGCATACTCCAATCCGCCGATTCCTTCTTTGTTTGACGGACTTGGCATGGGACTTGGTTTCTCCCTGGCATTGACCTGTATCGGTGCCGTGAGAGAGATTCTGGCGGCAGGATCTGTCTTCGGATTCCGGATCATGCCGGATTCCTATGTAACGATCAACATCTTCGGACTGGCTCCCGGTGCGTTCTTTGTGCTGGCTGCATTGACTGCTCTGCAGAATTATGTGAAGAACAAGAGAAAACTGGCAGGCAAGGATTATGAGAAAATCCAGTCCGGCTGCGGACATGATTGTCTGCACTGTGGCGAAAGCGGCTGTTCAGAGAGATTTTACGACAATACCGATACTTCGGAGGATGCCGTGATGGACGCGGCCAGAGCGGCAGCAAAGCCTAAGGCTGCAACGGATGACCTTGAGACAATAGACTTGGATAAGGAGGACAAATAAATGGATAGTGTGAAAGATATGCTTCTGTTACTGATCAGTTCCTCCATTGTCAGCAATATCGTCTTAAGCCAGTTCATGGGACTCTGCCCGTTTTTGGGAGTATCCCGTAAGATCAAGACTGCAGGCGGTATGGGAACCGCGGTTATTTTCGTCATAACGCTGGCAAGTGCGGTAGCGGGCGTGATTTATAAATTTATCTTACAGCCGCTGCACATTGAGTATCTGGAGACCATTGTATTTATCCTTGTGATCGCGGCGCTGGTACAGTTTGTGGAGATGTTCCTGAAAAAGGCTATGCCTTCTCTGTATCAGGCACTGGGTGTATATCTGCCCCTGATCACCACCAACTGTGCGGTTTTAGGTGTAGCGATTACCAATGTACAGAAGGAATACGGTATTCTGACCGGTATTGTAAACGGATTTGCCACAGCCCTTGGTTTTACCATTGCCATCGTGATCCTGGCTGGATTGCGTGAAAAAATGGAATACAATGAGGTGCCGGAATCTTTCAAGGGAATGCCCATGGTGCTGCTGACAGCGGGACTGATGGCAATTGCTTTCTGCGGATTCTCCGGTCTGATCTAGGAAGGAGTAACATAGATGAGTATAACAGGAATTCTGATTGCTGCGGCTTGTGTCGGAATCGTCGGCATCTTTGTGGGACTGTTTCTTGGCGTGGCCGGTATAAAATTCAAAGTAGAAGTAGATGAGAAGGAAGAAGCGGTACTTGCCGCCCTTCCCGGTAATAACTGCGGCGGCTGTGGGTTCGCCGGATGTTCCGGACTTGCCGCTGCGATTGCAAAAGGAGAGGCTGCCGTTAATACCTGTCCGGTAGGCGGAGAGGAAGTCGGCAAAAAAATCGCTGCGATCATGGGAGTAGAGGCAGAGGCTTCCGAGAGAAAAGTAGCGTATGTTCACTGCCAGGGTGACTGCGACCGGACGAAGACAGACTATGATTATTACGGAATCAAGGATTGCCGTATGATGAGCTTTGTCCCCGGAGGCGGACCGAAATCCTGTAACAGCGGCTGCCTTGGATATGGAACCTGCACACAGGTATGTCCTTTCGATGCCATTCACGTCAAAAACGGTGTAGCCGTAGTAGACAAAGAGAAGTGTAAGGCCTGCGGAAAATGTGTAGAGGTATGTCCGAAACACCTGATCAGTCTGATCCCATATTCCAATACGGTGCAGGTAGCCTGCAGTTCTACCGACAAGGGACCGGTCACTATGAAAGCCTGTACCACAGGATGCGTTGGCTGCGGAATTTGCGTGAAAAATTGTCAGCATGATGCTGTGAAAGTAGAGAATTTTCATGCGGTCATTGATCCCGAAAAGTGTGTCGGCTGTGGAGCCTGCATGGAAAAATGCCCTAAAAAGTGTATTGTAAAAGCATAAAAGAGGAGAAATAGTATGCGTCTTCCGGACGATTATGAAGATCATGGAAGCGGGTTGACTCCTACCGTGGTCAGTGCGATCGTTGCTGTCACTATTTTTGTGGTGGTGATACTTACGGTTGTGCTGATCATTAACAGGAAACCGGCGTCTCATCAACAGAATAATACAACTGCACAGACGGAGAATGTACAACAGGCAGGAAATCAGCAGACAGCAAAGTATCCGGATACGCAGGATCTGATCACCGGAAGCACATTGACTCCTTCGGATCTGGATTTTTGGGATATGTATCCGGAGACAACGGCTACACCGATGCCTTCAGAGAATCCTTCCGGACAGGATGGGAAAAAAGATACGACGGATACAGATCCTTCCACCGATGGAAAGCATACCCTGGTGACTAATCGGGATGGGAAAGAAGAATGGGTATTGATCAGCCCTTATCTGCCGAAACACGAATACGATTTTACAAAACTGGTGTGTCAGTCGGATTTTATGAAATATTATCAGGATGGAAAGCTTACTTCTTATGTTGGGGTGGATATCTCCAAATATCAGGATTATGTGGACTTCCTGAAATTAAAGAAAGCAGGCATTGATTTCGTGATGCTTCGGGTGGGAGCCAGAGGTTACGGCAGCGGTCAGATCGTTCTGGATGAGTATTTCGCGGATAATCTGAAGAGAGCGACAGATGCCGGACTGCAGATCGGAGTGTATTTTACTTCACAGGCGATCACCGAAGCAGAAGCGGTGGAAGAAGCGAACGTCGTACTGAACAATATTAAAGATTATAAGATTACTTATCCGGTGGCTTTTGATATGGGATTCGTGGATAACGATACGGCCCGCATAGAAGGAGTCAGCAGAGCGGACAAGACAAAGATCACGAAAGCTTTTCTGGATACGATAGCGGCGGCCGGATATAAAACATTATTATATGGCAACAAGGAATGGCTGATCAAGGAGGTGGATCTGTCAAAACTGTCTGCGTATGATGTATGGTTATCCCAGGTGGGAGATGTTCCGGATTATCCGTATCGGTTTACCATGTGGCAATACGCGGACGATATCTCAGTGGACGGGATTGCCGGTTATGCCAACATGAATATCAGCTTCATTGATTATTCGGAGAAATAGCCGGATAATTCAGAATGCCGGGGGCAATGGGCAGAGAAGAATAGATCTCTGCATAGCGGCTGGGAGCAATGTCTTCCACGTAGTTGGATAAAAAGTTATTGGTCACTCCTTTGTTTCGGAGAATGTCGATGGCTTTGTTGTAGGCAATGGCGGCTTCCACATCGGTAGCATAACGGCCCACCAGATAATTGCCATGAATATGAATGCGGACAGTATAGAGATGCTGTCCGTTTTTTGTTACTGTTTTGCGGACACCGTGATAAATATTGTGAATCTGCAGATTTTCTCTGCGGAAATCCGTGGGATCACCATTGCGGAAACAATAGTCTCTACCGGGTACGGCATAGCTTTTGATGCCATAGCGGGATGTAAGAGTCAGCTGCATTCCATAATCGGACACAAAATAATGATTACCGCGCCGCATGATTTTGTGTGAAGAATAATAGAACAGATCTTCCAGATCAAATTTCAGTACATGGTGTGGCGTGAGATAATAGTAAAAAAGCTGCTGGCCCATATAGATGGGGTTCCCAAGGTAGATTCCATTATCCCGGAAGTTGAGCAGACAGACCCACTTCTCAAAGGAAAGGGAAGAGGTCTCCCGGTAGGATTTCAGGGAGAGAGAGGAATCATTTAACAGACGAATCCCTTCTTCATAGGCAGAGTGTGCCTGTCCGGCATCCCGGTAGCTACCCAGACTGATGTGCTTCCCACGGTAGGTCAGAGAGGCGCGGTAATACACGGTTCCATCTTTTTTTACGGCACGAAATATCCCTTTATCCAGTTTGCTTTTTCCTGTTTTCTGCTCATTCATAATTTCATAGTATCATTTTTTCCCGGAAAACAACAGATATATTTTTCGGACGAGCTGCATAGAATGAAGTTGGAGTCAAAATCATTTGTAGGTATGTGAGGATCAAAAATGTATAAACGGGCATTGACTGTTCTGTTAACAGCGCATTTGTTATTTCTGGCAGGATTTTTGTGTCTGGGACAAATGGAAGAAATACAGCGGAATCTGCAGATAAAAGTCCCGGTAGCGGCAGACAGTGAGAGCAGAATGATAGGAATTGCTTCCCGGACATCCTCGGGACAGCGGGTAGTCGACTGCAATGAATTGCAGAGGAACAGCAGGTATCATTTGGACATGGCGGAGCTGGAGGTTCTGTTGAAAATTGTGGAAGCGGAAGCAGGATGTGAGGACGAGGAGGGGAAACTTTTGGTGGCAAATGTCATATTGAACCGTCTGAATTCCGATAAATTTCCGGACAGTGTGTCGGAGATCGTGTTCCAGCAGGAGAATGGGATCACGCAGTTTTCCCCGGTGTCCGATGGGAGCTATGACAGAGTACAGATCAGTGAGGAGACCGTAAGGGCAGTGGGACGAGCACTGGATGGAGAGGATATCTCCGAAGGAGCACTTTATTTTGCCGCCAGAGATTATGCGGACAGTAAACGAATGCGTTGGTTTGATGAAAAGCTTACACTGTTATTCCGGCACGGCGGACATGAGTTTTTTAAGGAATAACAAGAATAAGAATGTTGCGTGCAGCTTGGACTTTATCAATTCACCTTGCAACAGTGCTTAAAGTATGCTATACTTTTACGAAATTGAAGATGGATACAAAATTCATACATATTGATACGGAGGAGAGGAAATGGAAGTAATATATCGTAGCACACGCAGCAACGGCGCACCGGTAACCGCATCACAGGCGATTCTGAAGGGATTATCCGATGACGGAGGATTGTTTGTACCGGATCATATTCCCACACTGGACAAGAGTCTTAAGGAGCTTGCGGGAATGACTTATCAGCAGGTTGCATATGAAGTCATGAAATTATTTCTGACGGATTTTACGGAAGAAGAACTGAAGAATTGTATTAACAGTGCTTACGATTCCAAGTTTGATACAGAAAAAATTGCTCCGCTTGTGAAGGCAGACAATGCGTATTATCTGGAATTGTTCCATGGATCCACCATTGCTTTTAAGGATATGGCACTTTCCATTTTACCTCATCTGATGATCACTTCTGCCCGCAAGAACAATATTAAGAACGAGATCGTGATCCTGACCGCTACCTCCGGCGATACCGGTAAGGCAGCCCTGGCAGGCTTTGCAGATGTAAAAGGTACTCGTATCATTGTATTTTACCCGAAGAACGGTGTCAGCCCGATCCAGGAGAAGCAGATGGTGACCCAGAAGGGTGCCAATACCTTCGTAGTAGGCATTCACGGCAATTTTGACGATGCTCAGACCGGCGTGAAGAAGATCTTCTCCGATAAGGAACTGGCAAAAGAGATGGACGAGAAGGGCTTCCAGTTCTCCTCAGCAAACTCTATCAACATCGGACGTCTGGTACCGCAGATCTGCTACTATGTGTATGCTTATGCACAGTTATGTAAAGACGGTAAGATCGCAGAGGGTGAGAAGATCAATGTCGTAGTTCCCACCGGTAACTTCGGTAACATTCTGGCAGCATTTTATGCGAAGAATATGGGGCTTCCCATTGATAAGCTGATCTGTGCTTCCAATGACAATAAGGTACTGTATGATTTCTTCCGTACCGGAACCTATGACCGCAACAGAGAGTTCGTACTGACGACATCTCCTTCCATGGATATTCTGATCTCCAGCAACTTAGAGCGTCTGATCTACCGTATCGCAGGCAATGATGCAGATAAAAACCGTGAGCTGATGAGTGCGCTGACCGGCAATGGCAAATACGAGATCACCGAAGAAATGAAGGCGCAGCTGGCTGACTTCTATGGTAACTTTGCAAGTGAGGCAGAGACGGCAGCAGAAATTCGTCGTCTGTATGAGAAGTGCGGCTATGTGATCGATACCCATACCGCAGTAGCTTCTGCAGTATACGGAAAATATGTGGCAGAGACCGGGGATCATAAGACCACTGTCATTGCTTCTACCGCAAGCCCCTTCAAATTCACCAGAAGCGTCATGGATGCGATTGACACCAAATATGATGTGATGGGCGATTTTGAACTGGTGGATGAATTATCCAAAATTGCTAAGGTGAAGGTGCCCGGAGCAATCGAAGAGATCCGTACCGCACCCATACTTCATGATACGCAGTGTGATGTGGATAAAATGAAGGATACCGTAAAAAGTTTTCTTGGTATTTAATGTGGAATAAGATCATGATCAGAGAATCCCTCTTTGTGTGAGGGATTCTCTTTTTGTGGAAGGGTTAATTGTCACAGGAGTCACAGCGGTCAAACCCGGGGTTAAAGGCATAGAAGTTCTTTGCATTCAGGTGGTCCTGGGTGATACGGAGGGCTTCTCCGAAGCGCTGGTAATGGACGACTTCGCGAGCCCGCAGGAATTTGATGGGTTCGCAGATATCCGGATCCTTGATCAGACGTAAGATGTTGTCATAGGTGGAGCGGGCTTTCTGTTCCGCAGCCATATCCTCGTGCAGATCAGTGATGATATCTCCCTTTACCTGGAACTCACAGGCATTAAAGGGAACACCGCCTGCTGCCTGGGGCCAGACACCGATGGTATGATCCACGTAATAGTTGGCGAATCCGCTTTTCTCAATCTCTTCCATGGAGAGGTTACGGGTCAGCTGGTGGACGATGGTGGCTACCATTTCCAAATGCCCCAGTTCTTCGGTCCCTATATCAGTAAGCAGTCCGGCTACCTCCTTATAAGGCATGGAATACCGTTGTGACAGGTAACGCATGCTGGCTCCCATTTCACCGTCCGGTCCGCCATACTGGGAGATGATGACCTGCGCCAGCTTCGCGTTGGGTTCTTTGATATTTACCGGAAATTGCAATCTTTTTTCATAGTTCCACATCAGTTACAGCCTCCTTCCCAGGGGAGAGGGGCACTGCCCCAGCGCCAGTCCCTGCTGCTTTCGGCGAGATCCTTGCGCAGTGGGTAATGATCTCTGGCGAATTCCCGCTCCATCTGTGTTTTGATCCGTGCGTAGTGATTGAAGTATTCCATGGCTTTTTGATCCGAAGGGTGGGTGTCCAGATACAGCATCAGATCTGTCAGGACGAAATCAGCGATGCCGATATCATGCAGCTTTTTTTCTTCACTGTTCATTTGACACATCTCCTTCCTGTAAAGGGTTTGTCAAGTTCGGGGAAAATGGTACCGGCTTTGTAGCCTCTTTCCAGATTTTCATACATTTGCGTAAAATGCTGCCAGGGGACATAAGCCATGGCAAGAGGATATTTTTCAAAAGGTTCCTCGAAAGAATAATCTTTCATAGCAATCCGCTTTCCTTTCCGTAAAAACATTTATTATATGGTATGAACAGAGAAGAAAAGAGTGCATAGCTTTGGATGATACAAAATGGATACAATCAGGAGTTAAAGTAATATAAGAATTTATAGAATGAGGGGCAGAAGAAATGTTCAGGATATTAATTGCGGAAGATGAAGAGCCGATCGCTAATCTGATCCGGATGAATCTGACCAAGGCAGGGTATCTGTGTACCTGGGCGCCGGATGGAAAAAGCGCGGCAGATCTTATGGAACGGGAGAAGTATGACCTGGCATTGTTAGATATCATGCTGCCGGGGATCAACGGCTATGAGCTGATGGATTATGCGAAAGCCTGTGAGCTGCCGGTGATCTTCCTGACGGCGCTGGGATCTACAGAACATAAGGTGAAAGGACTCCGAATGGGGGCGGATGATTATCTGCCCAAGCCGTTTGAGATCGTAGAACTGCTTGCCAGAGTGGAGGCGGTGCTGCGTAGATATCATAAGACGGAGACGGTCATCCGGGCGTGTAATGTCACCATTGACACGGCATCCCACAGAGTGACTCTGGACGGGGAGGAAATCTATCTGACACCGAAGGAATTCGATCTGCTGTTATTATTTGCCAGAAATAAAAACAGGGCGTTGTATCGGGAAACCATATACGAGACTGTATGGGGTGGCGAATATATGGGACAGAGCCGGACCGTGGATCTGCATGTGCAGCGGCTGAAGAAAAAGTTACATTGGGAAAATATTATTATAGCGGTATATAAAGTGGGGTATCGTTTGAATGAAGTTCACGTATAAATTATTTTTTTCCATCACAGCACTTCTTACGGTAGCCTTCATGCTGTTTGGAAGCTTTATGCTGTTTTTCTATTTTAACCGTATGTTAGAACGGGAGACGGAGCAGGGAAAACGTGAGAACCTGCTCTTTCAGACCATTTATGATATGGTGTATCAGAACATGGAAAAATACGGAGCAGAATTCGCGGGGATACAGGCGGGAAATTCCGCAACAGAACGGATGACGGATCAGAACGGTACGGAATGTATGATCCTTGAAACGGATGGCACGATCACTCTGGAGGGCAGCCTGAAACTGCCACAGGATGAGATCAGGAGTCTTGCGGAAGAAATGATCCGCACCATGGATCCCGGTGCAGATCAGGTCTACGGTGTCCGCAAGGTAGGAACGCGTTATTATCTGCTCGGCATTATCACAGATCAGGCGACGGATTCGGCAGATATGGTATATCTTGGGATCCTGAAGGACCTGAGCGGCATTTATGAAGAGCGGAGCAATATGATGCGGCAATATGGTATTGCTCTGGCAGGTCTGCTGGTGATCGGTGGTCTGGCAGCTTTTTTACTGTCCAGATATCTGACCCGGCCCATAGAGCAGTTAAACCGCACGGCGGGGAGGATTGCCGAGGGAAATCTGGAGAAGAGGGCTGCCTATCAGGGTGCAGATGAGATCGGAGAACTGTCCCGGAGCTTTAACCGGATGACGGACAGACTGGTACGCCAGATGGAGGAAAAAGAGCTGGAAGCAAAACAGAAGGAGGATTTTACGGCGGCATTTGCTCATGAACTCAAGACACCTTTAACTTCCATCATTGGATATGCGGATATGCTGAACTCCTATGAACTGACAGAGCAGGAGCGGGGCGAAGCCACTTATTATATTTTCAGTCAGGGAAAACGTCTGGAAAGTCTGTCTCACAAATTGCTGGAGCTGGTGGGAATGGACAGACAGGAATTGGAATTCAAGAAGATTCAGACGAAAGAACTGGAGGAAAATATCCGGGATACGATGCGGATCCCCTTTGAACGCAAAGGGATCCGGGGAAAGATCAATCTGGAAAGAGGGGTGATTTTAGGTGACAGGGATCTGCTTTTGTCACTGTTATATAATCTGCTGGATAATGCTGTAAAGGCTGTGGAAGAAGGTGGATTTATCCTGATGAAGGGAAGTAAGCTCACACAGGGCTATGAGATCAAGGTTGTAGACAACGGCAGGGGGATCCCGCAGGAAGAGATCGCGAGGATCACGGAGGCTTTTTATATGGTGGATAAGTCCAGATCCCGCAAGGAAGGCGGAGCCGGCATCGGAATGGCTCTCTGTCAGAAGATCATCACCCTGCATCAGGGGGAACTGAAGATTGACAGTAAGCTTGGAGAAGGCACGGTAATGCGGTTATATTTTCCCGGGGAAATGCAGGTGGTAAAAAATAAAAGCAACAGGGGAGCAAAAGGCGGAATATGAAAAAACAGGAGAATAAGAACCGGCGCAATTTCCTACTATGTATGGGTGGACTGCTCGTGCTGATCGTATTTGCATTCGCAGGACCGGAAGGGCTGCTACAATTGCAGGATAAGAGCAGGCTGACCAGGTCAGTCAGCATATCAAATACAGGAACGGATTATACCGTCTGGAAGGAAGAGTATGAGACAGACACCATGCGCAGACTTCAAAATCTGGCAGACGGTATCGCTGCGGGAAAACAGTACTATATCTCTGAACAAGATTATGAAGCTGCAACAGATGGTGAAATATATGGTCTGATCGATGAATATATTTTAAATACGGAATGGAATTACACTTTTCAGGACATGGGAGTGATCCCGGAGGATTATTTTTTCAAAAATATGGATACAGATAACATTTCCATCAAACGATATATTTTGTATGATGAAAAGCAGTCGGATGGAGTCGCGATCATGGCCTATGACATCTGTATGCGCATGAAGGAAGAGGAGGTTACGGGAGTCAGTATAGAGTGTGTCGTGGATTCTGAGACCGGAACACTCTATGCCATGAAGGTTGTGCTGGAAGATGAGACAGAACCTGTCACCTGGGATGATATCGGTGCAGATGCGCCTTTTTATTTTATCACTGATTATATGCAGTCCTATCTGCATGATTATAATTCCGGGACCTATATTGAAATCGAAGGAGAGATGCCTTATGATACCAATGCACAGATCATGTGGGATAAAGAAGCTGAAATAGAAGCGAAGTCCCAGACGACCATGGAAAACGACAACGGTGAGTATACGTGTGATCTGGAATACGGAGAGCATAAGCTGCATCTGACCGCAACACTGCTCAATGCTTCCGAAGGACAACTGGAGAAAGGCATCGGATATTTGTTCGGGATTCGTGAGATCGCAGAAAAGATCCCGGGTTTTCTGCCGGATATCCAGTAAATACATTCCGGAAATACAGGAATCCGGAAAAGCAGTCGGACAGTGATATCAATGTATAAAATAGAAAAATAAAGAATATAGTTTAGAAAAATAAGTCAGGGAGACAGACTTTTTATGATCACAGAGGTAACAGGCTTTTTACAGCAGACAGACCGGATCGTATGGGGACCCTGGCTTATTTTTTTATTATTAGGCTGTGGCTGCTATCTGATGATAAGTCTGTTCTTTCTTCCTCTGAGAAATCTGTTGGCGGCACTTGGGCTGGTGTTCCATCCTAAGAGCCGGAAAGGCACAGATGGGGAAGGGGTTTCTTCTTTTTCAGCACTGACTACGGAACTGGCGGCAACGATAGGCACGGGAAATATCGTAGGCGTGGCTACTGCCATGGTGCTGGGAGGACCGGGAGCATTGTTCTGGATGCTTTTGTCCGGGATCATCGGGCTGTCGACCAAACTGGTGGAAAGTACGCTGTGTGTCAGATATCGTGTAAGAGATCACAAAGGAAAACCGGTGGGTGGTCCCATGTATGTTCTTCAAAATGCATTTCCGTATAGACGTATGGGGCGGATCCTTGCGGTACTGTTTGCAATATTCGCAGTACTAGCCTCCTTTGGCATGGGGAATATGACGCAGGGGAATTCTATTGCGGAGGCACTGGCAGTGACTTTTGGAGTCGACCGGACAGTGACAGGACTGGTGATTGGTATCTTTACGATTCTGGTGATCCTTGGAGGAATCGATAAAATAGCAAGGGTCACGGAATATCTGGTGCCTTGTATGGCAGTATTTTATCTTTTCGGAACAGGCATGGTGATCTTTACGCATTTCCATAATCTACCGTCAGGAATTCTGCAGATTTTATGCGGTGCTTTCTGCCCGGAAGCTATGGCAGGAGGGAGCATTGGATTCTTATGTTCCGGCAGGCAGGCCATGCGCTATGGTGTCTCCCGTGGAGTATTTTCCAACGAAGCGGGACTCGGAGCAGCCGGAATCAGTGCGGCTTGTGCAGATACACCGGATGCGGTGCGGCAAGGCTATATCAGCATGACGGGAGTTTTTATCGATACCATTGTGATCTGTTTCCTGACAGGGCTTGCCATAGCATCCAGCGGTATGCTGGGGCAGAGGGATGCGCAGGGGGAGCTTTTGAACGGAACAGCGCTTATGATCGCTGTATTTTCCGCCACATTTGGCAGGGCGGGGGAATGGATGCTTGCACTATCTATCGCATTGTTTGCGTTTGCTACAATTATTGCCTGGGAATATCAGGGAGAGAAAGCCTTTGAATATCTGGCTGGAAATAGTCGCCGGACAGGGTGGTATCGTCTGTGCTATGGAATGTTTGCCTTTTTTGGGGCGGTCTGTTCGCTGGAAGCGGTATGGGATTTCTCGGATATCTGTAACGGTCTGATGGCGGTGCCGAATCTACTGGCGGTAGTGATGCTGTCGCAGGGAATCTGCCGGGAAATAAGAACCTATAAGCTCTGAACGATCACGCCGAAATTACCTTTTAAATAAAATTAAATATTGAAGCGATGCGGCCACCATGATATGATAAATAAGATATGGCTATTCGAATTTGAGAGAAGAACATGCCCGGATAAGTTGTATTTGTGTTGAAACGTTAGGAGTGAGATTATGACTAAGACGATAGAGAATTTTTTGCGATATGTGAAGATCGATACCCAGTCCAGTGAAGAGAGCACCACGACCCCCAGCACCATGAAGCAGCATGACCTGGCAGGTCTGCTTGTCAGTGAACTGGAAGCTATGGGCGCCACAGAGATCACTTATGATAAGGAGCACTGCTATGTCTATGCTACCGTTCCTGCATCCGCAGGCTACGAGAATGCACCGGTACTTGGATTTATCGCCCATATGGATACATCGCCTGCGGTGACGGATACCAATGTGAAGCCCCGGATCGTAGAGCATTATGACGGAAAAGATATCGTACTGAATGCAGCAGAGAACATCGTTATGAAGACAGCGGATTTCCCGGAGCTGTTAAATTATGTGGGAAAAGATCTGATCGTGACAGACGGAACGACGCTGCTTGGCGCAGATGACAAAGCAGGTGTTGCTGAGATCATGACCATGGCGGAAGACTTGTTAAATCATCCTGAGAAAAAGCACGGCAAGATCCGCATTGGTTTCACCCCGGATGAGGAAGTCGGTGCCGGAGCGGATCATTTTGATGTGCAACTGTTTGGTGCAGATTATGCGTATACCGTAGACGGTGGTGCACTGGGCGAACTGGAATATGAGAATTTTAATGCCGCCGGGGCAAAGCTTCATGTATATGGCAGAAGTGTGCATCCCGGTTCCGCCAAAGGCAAAATGAAAAATGCCATTCTGATCGCGCAGGAGTTCCAGAAGCTGCTGCCGGTAGAGCAGAATCCAATGTATACCGAAGGCTATGAGGGCTTCTTCCATCTGGATGCTATATGCGGCAATGTGGAGGAAGTTACTGCGGACTATATTATCCGTGATCATAACAGACAGCTGTTTGAACAGAAAAAAGAGCTGTTTTTGTCCTGTGCGGATTTCCTGAACCGGAAGTATGGGGAAGGCACCGCTATAGTGGATATGAAAGATTCTTACTATAACATGCGGGAGATCATGGAGCAGCATATGCACCTGATCGACAACGCGAAAGCTGCCATGGAAGAGCTGGGGATCGAACCCAAAGTATCTCCCATCCGCGGCGGTACCGACGGCGCAAGACTGTCCTTCATGGGACTGCCCTGCCCGAACCTGTGCACCGGCGGAGAAAATTATCACGGCAGATATGAGTATGCCTGTGTACAGTCCATGGAAAAAACGACCGGACTATTGATCGCCATTGCAGCAAAATACGCAGAAAGATAATAGATACAGATATTTAGAAAGGCAATATTTTTTATATGACAAATGTAACACAAATGAACGAAACCGACAGACAGTATTATTTTATGGAGAAAGCCTCCGGTCATGTGGCAAAGCTTGGAGAAGAACTGGGCAGAAGGCCTACCTGCTGTGTGACTACTTTCGGGTGTCAGATGAATGCCAGGGATTCGGAAAAACTGGTGGGAATCCTGGAAAAAGTCGGCTATGAGATCATTGAAGATGAGAATGCGGACTTTGTGATCTATAATACCTGTACGGTGAGAGATAACGCCAACCAGCGTGTCTATGGAAGACTGGGAGTATTAAACGGCTATAAAAGGAAAAATCCTCATATGAAGATCGCACTGTGCGGCTGTATGATGCAGGAACCCACCGTGATCGAGAAGATTAAAAACAGTTACCGCTTCGTGGATCTGATCTTCGGAACTCATAATATTTTCAAATTCGCAGAGCTGTTATGCTCCCTGTTTGAAAATGAGGGAATGGTCATTGATATCTGGAAGGATACGGACAAGATCGTGGAAGATCTGCCGGTGGAGAGAAAGTATTCTTTCAAATCAGGTATCAATATTATGTTCGGCTGCAATAATTTCTGCAGCTATTGTATTGTCCCCTATGTCCGCGGCAGAGAGCGAAGCCGTAATCCGAAGGATATCATCCGGGAGATAGAGGGGCTGGTGGCAGACGGCGTTGTGGAGATCATGCTGCTGGGACAGAATGTAAATTCCTACGGTAAAAACCTGGAAGAACCCATTACCTTTGCACAGCTTTTGCAGGATGTAGAAAGAATCGAAGGATTGGAGAGGATCCGTTTCATGACCTCCCATCCCAAGGATCTGTCAGATGAGCTGATCGAGGTGATGAAGCATTCCAAGAAGATCTGCAGACATCTCCATCTTCCTTTGCAATCCGGTTCCACGAAGATATTAACAGCAATGAACCGCCGTTATACCAAGGAACAGTATCTGGAGCTGGCGGAGAAGATCCGTAAGGAGATTCCGGATATGGCGATCACTACGGATATTATCGTAGGATTCCCCGGAGAGACGAAGGAAGACGTAGACGAGACCATCGATGTGATCCGTCGCGTAAAATACGACAATGCTTTTACCTTTATCTATTCCAAACGAACCGGAACACCGGCGGCAGCCATGGAACAGGTGCCGGAGGAACTGGTAAAGGAGCAGTTTGACCGGGTGCTTAAGACCGTGCAGGAGACAGCCAGAGAACAGGTATCCAGGTATCAGGGACAGATCTGCGATGTGCTGGTAGAAGAGATTAATGAAAATGACAGTTCCTTAGTGACCGGAAGAATGTCAAATAATACGCTGGTACATTTTCCGGGAGATGCATCGCTGGTGGGGAAGCTTGTGAATGTTTCACTGGATGAATGTCATGGATTTTATTATATGGGACATATGGTTCAGTCATGAATATGACAGGCGAATAAATAGTAAAAGGGAATCGAAATGGAAGAACAAGAGAAGAAAAAGAGAATAGAACTGGAACAGGACATGTCCTGGAAAATGTATCAGATCCTGACGATAACGGCGTGCACTGCAAATCTGATCGGAACAATCTGCAATTTCTGCATTCACGGTATGAAACTGCCGACCATACTCTGCGGGATATGCCTGCTGATGATCGTGACCATCGGCATTGTCGGATGGACTACGAAAAAGGTGCAAATACCGGCTGTCCTGATCATATTAATACTTGTATGGTTTGAATTTCCTTATTTGTATTATTGCTACGGGGATGCCTCAATCGTATATCTGGTCCTGGGGGTCGTTGGACTGGCGATATTTTTCCCGAGAAATGTGGTGATCGTTTCTTTTGCGGTCACGTTGCTGGAATATCTGGTGATCATGATGAACAGCTTTGAACGGCCTTCCGTATGGAGAAGTATGGATGAAGCGGGTAAGATCGGAACTACGCTCGGATCCTTTGTTATTGTGGGAGTGTCTGTATTTGCCATGATATTTGAATTGCTCAGAAGTTACGAGGAACAACGAAAGCAATTGCTGAGTCTGAGTGAGGATCTGAACTTTGCAGCGAACCATGATCCTCTGACTAGGCTGTATAATCGGCGCTATCTTGTAAATCAGGTGAATGAATGGATATGCAAGCCGGAGAAGAGCTTCTGGATCGTATTGATGGATGTAGATGATTTCAAGGCAGTCAATGATACCTATGGGCATGGATACGGTGATGATGTACTGCGGGAAGCCGGCAGACTGATGCTGGAAGAAATGATGGGAAAAGGAATCGCAGCCCGGTTCGGCGGCGAGGAGTTTATGCTGGTGTTTGAACAGGATGATCGGGAACAGGTGTTACATTCATTCCGGAATATCCAGGAAGGCTTAAGGAGATATTCCCAGAACACCAGACAGACGGATATTACCATCAGCGGTGGAATGGAACGTTATGAGGCTGATAAACAGCTGGATCTATTGTTTACTTCTGTGGACCGGAAATTATATATTGCCAAAAATAACGGTAAAAACCGTATTGTAGAATAGGTTTAAAATAATAAAAAGTCTTGCAAAGCTTAAAAAATAGAGCTATGATAAGACCCGTGTGATTTTATAAAAATTTTATAATTTCACACGGGTCTTTTTACTGAGGAGATTATATTGAGGAGAATGTTATGGAAAAATTGAAACCGAAGCTTTTCTCAGTGATGAAAAGCTACACGAAAGAACAGTTTGTAAAAGATGTGATCGCAGGTATCATTGTGGCGATCATTGCTCTGCCCTTATCCATTGCACTGGCACTGGCTTCCGGGGTAACACCGGAAAAGGGTATCTATACAGCAATCACCGCAGGCTTTGTGATCTCTTTTCTGGGTGGCAGCCGCGTACAGATCGCAGGTCCTACTGCGGCATTTGCCACCATTGTTGCAGGAATTGTAGCCAAGAACGGCATGGACGGTCTGATCATCGCGACATTGTTAGCGGGTGTGATCCTGATCCTGATGGGATTTTTACGACTTGGTAATCTGATCAAGTTTATCCCCTATACGATCACCACCGGTTTTACTTCCGGTATTGCTGTGACGATCTTTATCGGACAGATCAAGGACTTCCTGGGACTGACCATTGTCAGCGAAGAGCCGCTGATCGAGACCATGGA
>OMNU01000564.1_pt1 | contig 16948 bp, 16 predicted proteins | sample 1673511 | NCBI WGS metagenome assembly OMNU01 (sample SAMEA103958113, study PRJEB25191) | human gut metagenome | reverse complement strand
GTCTGGACGGACAACGCGAACCCGAAGGCCTGGTATTACCTCGCCGTTCAGGAAGCGACCAACAGCCACTACTACGAGTTCAAGACGAACTCCCAGTATGAAAAGTGGACCGAACTGCGCGAAACGCGCGACTGGAAGGCGCTGGAACAGTAAACAAAGCGGAAAAAAGAACGGGAGCACGAAGTGCTCCCGTTCTTTTATGCTTTTTTGAAAGCGGCCTGAACAGATCAGACGTTGCCGATCGTCGCGACCATGACGGCCTTGATGGTGTGCATGCGGTTCTCCGCCTCGTCGAAGACCTTGGAGTTCGGGGAGAGGAAGACCTCGTCCGTGACCTCGCGGATATCGTAGCCGAGCTCCTTCTGCGAAGCGGCCATCGTGGTGTCGAAGTCGTGGAAGGAGGGCAGGCAGTGCAGGAAAATGCAGTCGGGATTCTCGGTAGCCTTGAGCACCTCGCCCGTGACCTTGTAGGGGGTGAGCAGCTTGACGCGCTCGGGGATCTTGTCCTCTTCACCCATGGAGGCCCAGATGTCGGTGTAGAGCGCGTCGGCGCCCTTGATGAGTTCTCTGTCCTCGCCGTACTCGACGACGGCGCCGGTCTCCTTGCCGACCTCGCGGCAGTATTCGACGACGTCAGCGGCGGGCGCGAGCTCCTTCGGACCCCAGCCGACATAGTGGATGCCGAGCTTGGCGCAGATGTACATCAGGCAGTAGGCGACGTTGTTGCGCGTGTCGCCGCAGAAGACGAGCTTGCACTTGCTCAGAGGCTTTTTGGTGTTCTCCATCAGCGTCAGGATATCGGCAAGCGCCTGCGTCGGGTGGTCGACGTCCGTGAGGCCGTTCCACACGGGAACGCCCGCGTTGGCGGCGAGACCCTCGACGACCTTCTGGTCGTAGCCGCGGTACTCGATGCCGTCGTAGAAGCGGCCGAGGACCTTGGCGGTGTCGACCATCGTTTCCTTCTTGCCCATCTGGGAGGACTTGGAATCGAGGAAGGTGACGTTCGCGCCCTCGTCGTAAGCGGCGACTTCGAACGCGCAGCGGGTGCGGGTAGAGGTCTTTTCAAACAGCAGCACGATGTTCTTGCCGGCGAGCAGATTGCCGCGGATGCCGGCGCGCTTTTTGGCCTTGAGGTCAGCGGCGAGATTGAGCATGTAGCGGATCTCGTCGGGGGTGAAGTCTTTCAGCGTCAGGAACGAACGGCCTTTCAGATTAACGGGCATGGGATAGTCCTCCTTTTATCGTTTTACTCTCAAAATCTCTCAAAAGCATCTAAATAATGCTATCGTTATTATATTATTTTTGGTTAAAAAAGCAAGAGAGGCGCGATTTTGCGGCGCTCACTGGCACACGGAGAGAAATGCATACTGATCTGCGATAAAACGCTGACAGGCGGCACAGTGGCCGTGCAAGACGGGCGCGCCGCGCCGTCAAAACGCCTCTGCCGCGCTCAACTGGACACGAAAATATTCTCTTTCTGGACCAGCGATTTTTATCGCGGGAAAGGCCTTGCTGCGCCTGCGTTTCACGGCAAGCGCGCCGCGGCAGATTTCTTACCGGATTCCCTTGTTTTCTGCCATTAAATATAGTATAATTGCAAAAAAGTATCCCCATGGGGCGATTTCGGGCGAATGTGCCGCGCCGTTTGGGTAAAACCGCAAAGGATAGAGGAGAAATTGCTATGAATATGATCCGCAGCGCAAAGAACCAGATCGCCGAGCTGACGGCGGCGGCTTATCGCGCGGCTGTGCAGGAGGGGTTGCTGCCCGAGGGCGTGCAGACCATCCCCGCCGTGGAGATCCCTAAGGATACCGCCAACGGCGACTATACGACGACGTTCTGCCTGGCTGCATCCAAGGCCATGCGCAAGAATCCCCGCGAGGTCGCGAAAATTCTGACCGAGCACATGGACCTGAGCGACACGTACTTTACGAGCGTCGAGATCGCGGGCCCCGGCTTTCTGAACTTCCGCCTCGGCGACAAGTGGTACGCCGACGTTCTGACCGCCGTTGAGGAGGAGAAGGGCGACTACGGCCGCGACAACTGGCTGGGCGGCAAGAAGTACATGGTCGAGTTCGTCTCCGCGAACCCCACGGGCCCCATGCACATGGGCAACGCCCGCGGCGGCGTGCTGGGCGATACGCTCGCCGAGGTGCTCGACTGGTCGGGCGCGGACGTGTGGCGCGAGTTCTACGTCAACGACTTTGGCAACCAGATCGAAAAGTTCGCCAAGAGCATCGAAGCACGCTACATCCAGCTCATCAAGGGCGAGGATGCGATCGAGTTCCCCGAGGACGGCTACCACGGCGACGACATCCGCGAGCTCGCCAAGGCCTTCTACGATATCCACGGCGACAGCTATCTGGAAAAGTCCGTCGAGGAGCGCCACGCCGATATGGCGCGCTTTGGCCTGGAGCGCAACATTCCGAAGATGAAGAGCGACCTCGAGCGCTACGGCATCAAGTTCGACGAGTGGTTCTTCGAGTCCTCGCTGCACAACAGCGGCTATGTCAAAGACACCGTCGAGGAGCTTCATAAGCTCGGCTGGACGTATGAAAAGGAAGGCGCGCTCTGGCTCAAGACCGCCGACATCATGCGCGAGCAGTACCGCAAGCAGGGCAAGAAGGACGAGGACATCGACAAGCTCGACTTGAAGGACGACGTTCTGCGCCGCGCCAACGGCTTCTACACCTACTTTGCCGGCGACATTGCCTATCACCGCAACAAGTTCGCCGTGCGTCATTTCGACAAGGTCATCAACGTCTGGGGCGCCGACCACCACGGTCACGTGGCCCGCATGAAGGGCGCGATGGACGCGCTGGGCCTCGACGGCACGAACCGTCTCGACATCGTGCTGATGCAGCTCGTCAAGCTTGTGCGCGACGGCGAGGTCGTGCGTATGTCCAAGCGCACGGGTAAGACCATTTCGCTCTCCGACCTGCTCGATGAAATTCCTGTCGACGCCTGCCGCTACTTCTTCAACGCCAAGCCCGACACGCAGATGGAATTCGACCTCGGCCTCGCCGTGCGCGAGGACAGCGAGAACCCCATCTACTACATCCAGTACGCGCACGCGCGAATTTGCAGCCTGCTCAAAGCGCTGGAGGAAGAGGGCCACAGCGTCAAGCCCGGCGCGGTCGACCTGTCCATCCTTTCGAGCGATGCTGAGCACGCGCTCATCAAGGAACTCTCCTCCTTTGCCGAGGAAATTCGCATGGCAGCGCGCGACTACGACCCGAGCTACATCAACCGCTACCTCATGCGTCTTGCCGCGGCGTTCCACAAGTTCTACAACGCCTGCCGCATCAAGGGCGAGGACGAGGCCGTCATCGACGCGCGCCTCAAGCTCGCGAGCGCGACCCGTCAGGTGCTCGCCAACGGCCTCAAGGTCATCGGCTGCTCCGCACTGGAAAAGATGTAAAACAGTATACCGACAACAAAAAGGCGTCCGGCCACTGGCCGGACGCCTTTTTTAAAAGCCTCGCAGAGTTTTTACACGCAAGGAGTATGCGGCATCCGTAGAGCAGCAAAGCTGCTAACGGCTGCCCAAGTGCCCGCAGGCACAAGAAAAATTTTAATCGTTTTTGCGGCGACAGAAGGTGAATTGCCGCGAAGCGGCAAGAGATGCCGCCCTGGGGCGTGTGCGTCGAAAAAACACTTCTCGCGTAGCGTGTGTCACAGCCGCCCGAAAGGCGGCAAGGCACAAAGCGAAGTGCAGCTTTCTCAAAAAAGTGGCTCAGCCGCTTTTTTGAAGTATTAGAGGACCTTTGCGAGGAACGATTGCAGTCTTTCGCTCTGCGGGTGGTCGAAGAGATCGGCGGGGGAGCCCTCTTCGATGATCGCGCCCTCGGACATGAAGACGACGCGGTCGGCGACCTCGCGCGCGAAGCCCATCTCATGCGTGACGACGACCATCGTCATGCCGTCTTTCGCAAGGTCGCGCATCAAATCGAGCACCTCGCCGACCATCTCGGGGTCGAGCGCGGAGGTCGGCTCGTCGAAGAGCATGACCTCGGGCGCCATGGCGAGCGCGCGCACGATGGCGATGCGCTGCTTCTGGCCGCCGGAGAGCATCGCGGGATACTCATTCGCTTTGTCGGCAAGGCCGATGCGCTCAAGCAGCGCCATGGCCTGCTCGTCGGCCTCCGCCGGGGACTTGAGGCCCAGCTTGACGGGCGCGAGGGTGATGTTCTTCTTGACTGTCATATGCGGGAAGAGGTTGAAGTGCTGGAACACCATGCCCATCTCGCGGCGGTGGAGGTCCAAGTTGACCTTCTTGCCGTTGAGGGCGACATCCTTGAAGTAAATGGTGCCGGAGGTCGGCTGCTCCAGGAGGTTCAGGCAGCGCAGCAGCGTCGATTTGCCGCTGCCGGAGGGGCCGATGATGGCCACGACCTCGCCCTTTTTCACGCTTAAATTGCAGTGGGAGAGCGCGTGGACGCTGCCGCCGTTGTACTCCTTGCAGACGTCCGTCACGCGGATGAGAGAATTAGTGCTTGTCGCCACGACGCATCCTCCTTTCGAGCGCTTCGATCGCCTTGCCGGCGGGGTAGGTGATGCAGAAATACATCAGCGCCGCCAGCACGTAAGGCGCGAGGGAAATGTAGGTAGAGGTCGCCACGGTCTTCGCGGCGAACATCAGCTCGACCATGCCGAGCGTGGAGCAGATGGACGATTCCTTGACCATGGTGACGACCTCGTTGCCGAGCGCGGGCAGGACATTCTTGATGGCCTGCGGCAGCACGACGAGCTTCATCGCCTGCGTGGCGGAAAGACCCAGCGAGCGCGCAGCCTCAGTCTGGCCCGCGTCGACGGCAAGGATGCCCGCACGGAAGATCTCGGCAACATAGGCCGAGCTGTTGAGCGCGAGGGCCACAACGCCGGGGATGAAGCGGGAAATGTCGATAAAGCCGAAGATGTACAGGCGCGGGATGGAGATCGCGCCAAAAAAGCCGAAGTAAATGATCGAGAGCTGCACGAGCAGCGGCGTAGAGCGGAAGATCGCGATGTACGCGCCGGAAATGCCGCGCACAAACTTATTCTTGCTCAGGCGCATGAACGCGAGCAGCAACGCCGGAATGACCGCCAGCAGGACCGAGATGACGGCCAGCAGCAGCGTGTAGCCGAGCGCCTGCAAAAAGTAGACGCCATATTTCGGCAAAAAGGAAAAGTTAAAGAACGACGCCGGCGACATGCCGACAAAGAGGTTGCTCCACCGCGTGGCAAGATCCATGGGAGAGATCTCCTTTCAGATGTGTGATTTAGTTGGGATAAGCCTCGCAGAGTTTCGCGCTGCCAGCGCGAAAAAATCTTGCTCGTTTTTTGCCACGACATGCGCGTGGCAAAAAACACTTTGCGCGGAGCGAATGTCGAAGCACCCGCTTGCGGGGGCGAGGCACAGAGTGGAGTGAGGATTTAATGAAAAGAGGCTCGCCTCTTTTCATTAAGAGACGCCAATGAGCAAAGCCATTTGGGGCTTTGCTCATTGGCTATGAGAGATAGTGAGAAGAGAGCGTAGTTAAAGGGGAGAACTTAGGCCGCAGGAGCGTCCGCGGTGACCTCGACGGCCTTGCCGCTCAGCTCATCGGCAGCGGCGATGAATTCTTCCATCTTGTTCTCGGAAGTCATCTTGGCAATGGCCTCGTTGATGCCGGGCAGCAGGCCCTTGGGGTCGCCCTTGGCAACAGCGATGCAGTAGGGCTGCGCTTCACCGAGCTCGGAAGAGGCGGGAGCGATGGCCAGATCGGGGTTGGCCTCGGCGTACTGCTCGGCGACAGCGCCGTCGACGACGATCGCGTCGACCTTGCCGTAGACAAGCTCGTTGACGAGGTCAGTCACGAGGGAGAGGGAGACGAGGTTCGCGCCTTCCATCTGGTCGGTGACGATGGCTTCCTTGGTGGTGGCGGTCTGTGCGCCGACGCTCTTGCCGGCGAAGTCGGCGAGGGTGTTGTACTGATCGGCGGCGTCAGCCTTGACAAGGATCATGGCCGGCAGGTCGGTGTAGTAGGGATCGGAGAAGTCGGCGGACTGGAGACGCTCGGGCGTGGCCTCGATGGCTGCCATGACGATATCAAAATCGCCCTTGGCAAGGGAGGTGAGCAGGTAGTCGAAGCTCATGTTCTCGACCTGAAGCTCCATGCCCAGCTCATCGGCGATGTACTGACCGGCGGAAATGTCGATACCGGCGTACTGCATCGTGCCGCTGTCATCGGCATACATGAATTCGTACGGGGCGTAGTCAGCGGAGGTGCCGAGCACCAGCGTGCCGCCGGTCTGCTCGGTGTTGTTGTCGGTGTTGGCATCATCGGCGTTGTTGCTGTCGTCGGTCTTATTGCCGCAGGCGACCAGCGAAAGGCTCATCATCAGAGCCAGCATCAGTGCAGTAAACTTTTTCATGGTTGATAGCTCCTTTTTCAATTTCTTTCCATCTTGTATAATGTTTGATCGTTGAACGAATTTTCATACGCTTCAGAAACGATAGCGTTAGTATAAATGTTTACTTATTCATTGTCAACGATTAAAAACTCAAAAAATGCCGGAACTTTCGACGCCTTTCTATGCAAGGTGCACAAATATGCATGCGAAAAGCCGAAAATTCACAAAAATATGCAATTATGCGCGAATATATGCAAAAGAAAAGGAAAAAAGAGCCGTATAAAAGAAGCATCCGCAGAAGCGATCGGAGCTTCTGCGGATGAAGTTTCTTATCGGGTGACATCCGGCACGGCGCTGCGGGATTTTTTCGGCGTTCTGACGTAGGCAAAATAATAGCCGATCGCGCACAGCGGGATGGCTGCGGCGACATCCAGAATGGAGTGCTGCTTCATAAAGACGGTGGAAATGCTGATAAAAAATGCTGCAACGGTCGATGCAATGCGCCAGCCGCGCTTGGAGAAGATGGGCGCATACCAGAAAGCGAAAAATGCCGCCATCGAGCCGATGACATGCAGCGACGGGCAGACGTTCGTGTTCGTGTCGAACACGTAGAACCCCGCGATGAAGCGCGTGAGGGCATTGTCGCGCGGGAAGACCTCAGGCCGGAGCATCTGACAGGTGGGAAAGAGAAAATAGATAATGAGCGTCACCGAGTAGGTGATCATCACGAAGCGCATCATGCGGCGAAAGCCCGGCACGTCGAAAAAGAACGTGTAAGCTACCGCGCCGATGAGGTACACGAACCAGAACATGTAGGGAATGAGGAACCATTCATTAAAAGGAATCAGATCGTCGAGCGCGCAGTGCATTTCGATGTAGTGCGCCACGGGGTAGAAGCGCTCGACATACGAAAAGCCGAGGCCGAAAAGCGGCCAGTAGAGCAGCAGCCACACGTGGGAAAACTCCGGCGTGTTCAGCTTACTGAAGCGGAACTGGCGGTAGTCAACACTGGGTTTGATCATGCGAGGTCTTCCTCCTTCTCCTCCTCGGCTTCACTCATCTCGGAGAGGATGTTGGCCGCGGCGTTGTGCGGCACGGCGGCGTCGAGCGCGTCGCCCATCTTTTCAAGCGCGTCCTTGTCGCTGAGCAGGCGAAGGCTCGTGCGCGCGATCTCCTTGGGCGTCTGCCCTGTGACCGCGCCGCCCGTGCGCAGGAAGAAATCCTTGTTGTACTCCTCGCAGCCCGCGACCGCGTCGATGAACACCATCGGCAGGCGCATCGAGGCCGCCTCGGTCACGCTGATGCCGCCGGGCTTTGTGAGGTAGAGGTCGGCGGAGTCCATCAAAAGCGCCATGTCCTTCACATACGAACGGACGTGGACGTTTTTCACATCATAGAAGCGGCGCTGGAGCCGGCGGTAGAGCTGCTTGTTTGTGCCGCAGACGATGGTCAGGTCCTGATCGTCCGGCAGGTCGCGCCCGATGCGGCGCGCGATGCTCATGATGGGGCCGCAGCCCATGCTGCCGCACATCATCACAAGATGTTTGTGGTCAGCGGGGATGCCGAACGCGCGCTTGGCGTCCTCCTTGCGCACGCTGGAGCGGAACATCTGGCGCACGGGGATGCCGCAGGCACGCAGGCGCTCGCTCGTCACGCCGCCGCCGAGGAAATCGCCCGAGAGCGATGAGGCAGGGATAAAGTAGCGGTCGAGCGAGCTGTCCTTCACGCTGGGCGAACAGGTGTAGTCCGTGGCGATGAAGCAGGTCTTGAGGTTCGGCAGGTGCGTCTTCACGACCTCGCTGACCATCAGCGCCGCGAACGTGTGGGTGCAGATGACCGTGTCGTACCCGCTGCCAGCGATGAAGCCGCAGAGCTTTTCCGCGCCCTGCGTCAGATAGCGGTAGAGCGCGGAACCCTCGTGGAACTGCGCGGGATGATCTTCCGCCGCGCGGTAGCCCACGCGGAAAAGACCCGGCGCGTGGCGGTAGATGCGCACGTGCCAGTTCGAGATAAAGCGCGAGACCTCGGGCGAGATGAAGCGCAGCGCGTCCTCGGTGTCGCAGGGAATGTTCTGGTTGCGGCACTCCTCCTCGAGCGCCGCGGCACAGGAGTTGTGCCCCTCGCCGGTGTTGCAGCTTAAAATCAAGACTTTCATGAAAAGCTCCGATCCTTTACTGTTGTTCTTTTTGGTTGCGTCTGCTCCGGCGCTGCTGCGCGGCGAGAAGCTTTTGCAGCCGCGGCCGGTTGTAGCGCTGGATGATGAGAAACGGCAGGTTGCCGAATAAGATATAGATGGCGGTGACGACCGCGCCGCCCGTTCCGGGCCAGAGGCGCAGTGCGTAAAAGCCGAGCAGGATGAGCACAAAGTGCGTGAACTCGGCGACGCAGGTCTCTTCGATCATGCGCGGAAGCTGTGCGCGAAAGTCCGTGCCCAGTTTTTTGGCGGGGATGAGCTTGGGGACGATCTTGCTCATGTCGGGCACCTTGTCCTGCCACTCGTGCACGCGCAGAAAGCGGAAGAGCTTTGCTTCCCAGCTCGCGCAGCGGTAGGGGAATTTGTCGCCGTGGAACCAGGATTTTGGCAGCAGCCGCCCGATGAAAAACGACACGACGGCTAAAATTCCGTAATAAACGCAGCAGCGCAGAAAGCCCATCGTCACCTCTCCTTATCCCGTGATAAAAGCCCGACGCAGGGGTACTGCGCCGGGGAAAAGCAGCCTCTGCGGCTGTTAAAATTTAATATAGCATAGAGTTTCGAACAAATGATGAAGAGAATCTCAATTTTTGTTGAAAAATGGTGGTCACTTCTCTACCGGCAGGCGCACGGCGAAGCGGCAGCCGCCGTTCACCGGGTCTTCGACCCAGACCTCGCCGCCGTGGATGGCGACGATCTTGCGCACAAGCGCAAGGCCGAGGCCGTTGCCCTCGGATTCGTGCGAGCTGTCCCCCTGATAGAATTTGTTAAAAATGCGGGACTTATCCTCGTCGGGGATGCTTTTGCCCTCGTTGTCGATGGTGAAGAGCACACTGCCGTCTTCCTCGATGAGTCGCATGCGGATCAGGCCGCCGCGCGGGCCGAACTTGACGGCGTTGTCGATGAGATTCGTCCACACGTGCTGGAGTAGTCCTTCATAGCCCGTGAAGTCGACGGAGTCGAGGTCGACGTCGAAGTCGACGTCCTTTTCCGTCCACTTGCGCTCAAGGGCCAGAATGCACTGCCTTACCTGCTCGTCGAGGCGGAAGCGCGAGCGCTGGGGGTGGATGGACTGGCTGTCGAGCTTAGAAAGCAGCAGAATGTTGCCCGCGAGGGCGGAAAGCCTGCGCGTATTGAAGAGAATCTTGTCGATGTACTCCGCCTGCTCCTCGGGGGATTGCTGGTGCTCCTGCAAAAGCGAGGCGTAGCCCTCGATCGCGCTGATGGGCGTTTTGAACTCGTGCGAGACGTTCGAGATGAAGTCGGTCTGCAAGGTCTCGGTCGCGTTCAGCTCGCTGACCATGAGGTTGAAGCTGTCAAAGCTGTCGCGGATATCGCGAAAGACGCTCTTCGTCTCCACATGCACGCGGAAGTTGCCGCCCGCGACCTCCTTCATCGCGCGCGACAGGCGCGAGATGGGCGCGAAGAACGCGATGGAAAAGCCCGCCGCCGTCGCGCTGCCGAGCAGCAGCGTGAAGATGAGCAGCCACACGAACATCGGCACATTGACGCCGAGATGCTCAAGTCCCCAGGCCGCGAGCGCGGCGAGCAGCGCCACGCCGATAAAGCCCGCCATGCAGATGAAGAAAAACTGCACGCGGATATCGAAGAATTTGTTGCGCCGCTTTTTCATGTGCGCACCACCTTATATCCCACGCCGCGCATCGTGACGATCTTGAAGTCGGGATTGTCGCGGAAGCGCTCGCGCAGGCGCGCGATGTGGACATCGACGGTGTGGGTGTCGGTGCTGGAATCATAGCCCCAGATGTCGTCCATGAGCTGCTGGCGCGTGAAGATGCGGCCGGGGAACGACGCCATCTTGTAGAGCAGCATGAATTCCTTCTGCGGCAGCACCATGCTCTCGCCGTCGACGGTGACGCTGAGCGAGTCGCACTCCATCACCGTGCCGCCGATGACCTGACGGCGCTCGCTCGCCATCTGGGCGCGGCGCAGCAGCGCGCTCACGCGCAGTACCATTTCCCCGATGTTGATGGGCTTGACCATATAGTCGTCGCTGCCGGAGAGGAAGCCGAGGCGCATGTCGTCAAAGGCGTCCTTGGCGGTGATCATCATAATGGGGATGGACGAACCGCTCTCGCGGATCGAGCGCACGAGCTCGTAGCCGTCCATCTTCGGCATCATGATGTCGGAGATGATGAGATCGTAATAGCTCTGCTCGAGCGCGGCAAGCGCCTCTTCGCCGTTGGAGACGCCGAGGACAGTGTAACCGTTTTTGGTGAGCACGTGGGCGAAGAGCTGGCGCAGCTCGCGGTCGTCCTCCGCAATGAGAATTTTGAACAATCCGATCCCTCCGATCCTGTGTCGGCGCGCCGCGGTTTCGCGGCGCTTGTCCCATCAGTATACCATATCTTTTGCAAATGTGCAGCAGGTTGCGCGGAAATTTTGCACGGCGGCAAAACTGCACAAAAAAAGAGCCATCCTTTCGGATGACTCTTTGCATTTGCGGGAGATTTAACCGCCGAGGTAGGCCTTGCGGACGGCGTCGCTCGCCATAAGTTCCTTACCGGTGCCGGAGAGCGTGATACGGCCCGTTTCAAGCACGTACGCGCGGTCGGCGACGGAGAGCGCGGCCTGCGCGTTCTGCTCGACGAGCAGGATCGTCGTGCCCGCAGCGTGCAGCTCGCGGATGATGTCAAAGATCTGCTCAACGAGGATCGGAGCGAGGCCCATAGACGGCTCGTCGAGCATCAGAAGCTTCGGCTTCGACATGAGCGCTCTGCCCATGGCGAGCATCTGCTGCTCACCGCCGGAGAGCGTACCGGCGATCTGCTTGCGGCGCTCTTTGAGACGCGGGAAGCGCTCGTAGACGTCCGCAATGCCCGCTTCAATGGTGGAGTTCGGCTGGGTGTAAGCGCCCATTTCAAGGTTATCCTCGACCGTCATCTGCAAAAAGACGTGGCGGCCTTCCGGAACCTGCGCAAGACCGTGCTCGACGATCTTGTGCGCGGGGACACCCTTTAAATCCTTGCCCTCGAAAACGACGCTGCCGTGCTTGGGGTGCAGAAGGCCGGAGACCGTGTTCAGAACGGTCGACTTACCCGCGCCGTTCGCACCGATCAGCGTGACGACCTCACCCTCGTTGACCTCGAAGGAAACGCCCTTGACGGCGTGGATGCTGCCGTAGTAAACGTGAAGATCGTTCACCTGTAAGATCTGTCCCATCGTTAGGCCTCCTTCTGCTTGCCGAGGTAGGCTTCAATGACCTCGGGATTGTTCTGAATGTCTTCGGGTGTGCCCTTGGCGATGACATGGCCGAAGTTCAAAACGGCAATGCCCTCGCAGATGTTCATGACGAGGTTCATGTCGTGCTCGATGAGCAGCACCGCGATCTTGAACGTATCGCGGATGGAGCGGATGTTTTCCATCAGCTCAGCCGTCTCGCTCGGGTTCATGCCGGCGGCGGGCTCGTCAAGAAGCAGCAGACTCGGGTTCGTGGCCAGCGCACGGAGAATTTCCAGTCTGCGCTGCGCGCCGTAAGGCAGGGAGTTCGCCTTGGCGTTTGCAAGGTCTTCCATGTGGAAGATGGACAGAAGCTCCATCGCGCGCTCGTGAACGACGCGCTCTTCCTTCCAGAAGCGGGGCAGGCGGAAAATGCCCTCGGGCATCGTGTAGTGCATCTGCGTGTCCATCGCGACGGTGATGTTTTCTTCCACGCTCAGCTCGCCGAACAGGCGGATATTCTGGAATGTGCGCGCGATGCCCGCGCGGTTGACCTGCGCGGTGTTGAGGTCATGGATGTCTTTGCCGTTTAAGAGAATCGTGCCGTGGGTGGGCTGATAGACCTTGGTGAGCAGGTTGAAGACCGTCGTCTTACCGGCACCGTTCGGGCCGATGAGGCCGGTGATCTCGGTGCGGCCGATGGTCACATTGAAGTTGTCGACCGCTTTCAGACCGCCGAACGTGATGCCGAGGTCGATACACTCGAGCACGGGGGACTTGTCCGCGTCGCGCTCGGTGAGCAGCGCCGGTTCACGGGAGACGGGAACGAGCTTGGCTTTTTCTTTCTGTGTCATGGTCAATCCTCCTTTTCAGCACTGGCGCGGTGATGGGGCAGAAGTCTCTGGAAGAACGCCTTGGCCTGCGGATTGTTGGTCGCGAGCATGACGAAGATCAACACGATCGCGTAGATGAGCATACGGAAGTCGGCAAACTGACGCAGCGCCTCGGGCAGGATCGTCAGCGCCGCAGCGGCGACGAGCGAGCCCCAGATGTTGCCGAGGCCGCCGAGCACCACGAACACCAGCACGAGGATGGAGAGGTTGAAGTTGAACTTCGTCGCCTGAAGGGAAGAGTAGTTCAGGCCGTAGAGCGCGCCTGCCGCGCCCGCGAGGGCGGCGGAGGTGACGAACGCCATGAGCTTGTACTTCGTCAGGTTCAGGCCAATGGCCTGCGCGGCGATGCGGTTGTCGCGGATGGCCATGATCGCGCGGCCCGCGCGCGAACGGGTCAGGTTCAGCACGACGATGAGCGTGATCATCACGAGGATGAAGCCCGCGGTGAACGTTGCGATCGTGGCGGTGCCGGTCGCACCCTGCGCGCCCTTGATGATAGCGGTGCCCGAGGCACTCAGGCCGAGGTCGTCGACCGTCTTGTTGCCGGCGGGGTTGAAGATGAAGTGCAGGCCGTTTTCATCGCAGCCGATGATGAGGCAGTTGATGAGCTCTTTGATGATCTCGCCGAAGGCCAGCGTGACGATGGCGAGGTAGTCGCCCTGTAAGCGGAGCACCGGCGTGCCGATGAGAAGGCCGACGATGGCGGCGAAGATCGCGCCGACGACCATCGAGATGGCGAGACGCACGGGAGCGTTCGGGATCGCGCCCATCAGGCTCTGCGAGGCGACGATGCCGGAAAATGCGCCGACACTCATAAAGCCCGCGTGGCCGAGGCTCAGCTCACCGAGGATACCGACCGTCAGGTTCAGCGACACGGCCATGGACATGTAGCAGCAGATAGGGACGAGCAGACCGATGGCGGAGCGCTTGAGCGAACCGTTGTTCTGCAGGATCGTTGTGATGATAAAGACGACGATCACGCCGAGATAGGTCGCAAAGTCGACCTTTGTGGTCTTCTTGAGCGAGTTGAATTTGTTCATTTTCTGTGTCATTCCGGCCACCTCACACTTTCTCCGTCACGGACTTGCCGAGAAGTCCGGCAGGCTTGACGAGCAGCACGACGATCAGCACGGCGAACACGATGGAGTTGGCAAGGTTCGTCGAGATGTACGCCTTGGCCATGGCCTCGATGATGCCGAGGAGCAGGCCGCCGAGGAATGCGCCGGGGATGGAGCCGATGCCGCCGAATACCGCTGCGGTGAAGGCCTTGATGCCGGGCATGGAGCCGGTCGTCGGCATGAGCGACGTATTGAACGAGCAGAGCAGCACGCCGGCGATGGCGGCGAGCGCCGAGCCGATGGCAAACGTTGCGGAAATGGTGGCGTTGACGTTGATGCCCATGAGCTGGGCCGCCGCCTTATCCTCCGAGCAGGCACGCATGGCCTTGCCCATCTTGCTCTTGTTGACGAACGTGGTGAGGCCGATCATGATGACGACGCAGGCCGCGATCGTGAGAAGCGACACATAGGAGACGGTCAGCTTGCCGCCGAACAGCTGCATCGAACCCTCAACCACCGGGGGATAGACACGCGCGGCTGCCTTCCAGATGAGAAGCGCGGAGTTCTGGAGAAAATAGCTCACGCCGATGGCGGTGATCAGGACCGCGAGGCTGGGCGCCGAGCGCAGGGGCTTATAGGCGAGCCGCTCGATGACGACGCCAAGCACCGTGCAGACGATGACGGCCAGCAGCACCGCCACGATGTTGGGCAGTCCCAGATAGAACATCGCGCAGAACGATACGTAGCCGCCGATCATGATGATGTCGCCGTGGGCAAAGTTCAGCATCTTGGCAATGCCGTAGACCATCGTATAGCCGAGGGCGATGATGGCGTACACACTGCCGAGGCTGATGCCGCTGATGAGATAGGATAAAAATTCCATTAGGATGGCACCTCTCTTTTCTCTTTCGGAATTATGGTTCGTCTGTGGCAGAAACAAGGGCAGAGGCGGGAAAACACCTGCCTTCGTTTCCGCCATAGAAACAGGGCATAGGCCGCCGGAAGCTTTTGCTTCCGGCGACCCGCCGCTGAGAAAGGCGAATGTCGGTCTTTCCTGTGCTGGGATTTAGCCCTTGACGTACTGGCCGTCCTTGACGACGTAAGCGGTCGGAGCCTTGGAGACCTGACCCTCGGCATTCCAGGTCATGTCGGTACCGGTGAGACCGGTGAACTTGAGGGAGGTCATGGCGCTGACGAGCGCGTCGCAGATCTCTTCGTTGCTCATATCGGCGGTGCAGCCGGCGGCCTCGAGAGCGGCCTTCACGATGTACACGCCGTCGTAAGCGTCAGCGGCGAACTGGTTGGGCTCGGTGCCATAAGCGGCAGTGTAAGCGTCAACGAACGCCTGGTTGGCTTCATCGGTGGCGGAGAACGGGGTCATGAGCATCAGACCCTCAGCAAGGGAAGCGTCGAAGCCGGGCATGGTCAGGATGCCATCCATGCCGTCCACGCCGAAGAAAGTGGGAGCATAGCCCATGGCCTTAGCCTGGGAGAAGATGATGGAAGCGGGCTGATAGTAGATGGGGAGGAAGACGAGGTCAGCACCGGCATTCTGCGCACCGGCCAGCTGGACGGAGAAGTCGGAAGCGGTATCGTTGGTGAAAGTGCCCTGATAGACGACCTCGAAAGCGCCCTTATCGGTGGCTTCCTTCACGAAGGTGTCGCGGATGCCCTGGGAGTAAGCGTCGTCGTTACGGTAGATGATGGCGACTTTGGCACCAGCGAAGTTTTGAGCCATGTAGTCGGCAGCGCCAACGCCCTGGTTGGGGTCGGTGAAGCAGACCTGGAAGACATTGTCCTTGCCCGCGGTGACGTCGGTGGAGGAAGCGGACGGGGTCAGCATAAAGGTGCGGTCATTGTAGCAGGCATCGGCAACCGCGATGGAAGCGCCGGTGGTGGTGGGGCCGACGAGGACCTGCATGCCGTTGTCCATCATGGTGTTGTAGGCGTTGACAGCCTTTTCGCCGTCGGCCTCATCGTCCTGCTTCTGGAACTCGAACTTGATCTTGCTGTCGCTGGCGTTGATTTCATTGACGGCCAGCTCGGCACCCTGAACGACGGCCATGCCGTAGATCGCGCTGTCGCCGGTCAGCGGGCCGGAGGAACCGAGCTTGAAGGTCTGGACCTCAGCGTTATCAGTGCCGTCGGTGTTGGCATCGGTGTTGGTGTCATCGCCCTTGGAGCCGCAGGCGGCCATCGAGAGCGTCATGGCCGCAGCCATGAGCATGCACATAAACTTCTTTTTCATCGTTTCAAATCTCCTTTGATTAAATAATGAACAGATTTATTATACAAAAAAGCGGGTCCGCCATTCCCGGCGGAACCGCTTTGCTGTATCGCGTTTTTTACTCGCTCAGCAATCGCGTTTCATCCCGGGAACGCCCATCAGGACGACCAGAAGTACCAGTACCAGCAGAGAAATGCCGATAATGCTAATCAGGCGGGAAATAATAATGGACGCCATAATAATGGCGCCCAGAGCGATGCAGTTGAAGCGGGAGGACTGAGAGGTGCAGGAGGAAGCGGCCTCTGCGCACATAGCAGAAGCGGCGGCGTTATTCTGATTTGCATAAGCAAAACGGAACATAGCATTAAATCCTTTCATGTATCCCTCATGTTTGTTGGGCTTATTTTAGCCTCTAAAACGCCAGAAGTCAATATTGCATATTATCCAAAGAAAAAAGAGGGGAAATGGGGATAAGTATCCCATATTGACAATTTGGACAACTTTCGCGCCTCGGGCGCGGGAGGAAAGCAGCCCGCGAGGGCTGTTTCTTTTTGCGCCCGTAGGGCGCAGGGGGTGCAGCGCGGCAGCGCTGCTTCTGGCCCCACACCGTGTGGGGACGCGGCAAAGGGGGTATTCTCTTTCCAAAGAGAATACCCCCTTTGGAACCCCCAGAGAAAGGCAAGGGGCCTTGCCCCTTGACCCCGCACATTGGCAGTTTGCAGCTTGAATGACTGCACGCGCTGCGCAGTGTAAGTGCGGTGTACATGGCTTCGCCATGAACCCCTACTATTCGATACCACTCGCAACCGCGCCTTACTACCGTGAGGCGCGTGTGACGGTAGCTTGGCGGCAGACTGATTACTGAATGCGGCATTGCTGCGCTCGCCGCATTGTGGAGACTGGCGGTAGACGGGAATTAGTCTGCACCTCTACAAGATGGGCAGAGCGGCACCCGCAAGGGGTGTGCCGCATCCGTAAGGCGGCAAAGCCGCCAACGGCTGCGCAACAGCGGATAGTAGGA
>OMNU01000553.1_pt1 | contig 17058 bp, 9 predicted proteins | sample 1673511 | NCBI WGS metagenome assembly OMNU01 (sample SAMEA103958113, study PRJEB25191) | human gut metagenome | reverse complement strand
GCATCACGTCCAGGATCACAAGCTCCGGGGCTTCGGTGCGCATGGCCTGCCAGAACGGTTCGGAACTGGCAAAGCTGGCCACTTCATAACCGTTGGACTGCAGGGCATACTGCTCCAGCTCACGGATGGATGCGTCATCTTCAACAATATAGATCATAAGATCCTCCAAACAAACAGGCCGAAACCTGCGATATGCCACAGGTCCCGGCCCATTTTACAGGGGAAAGCCCTGCAATAATTATTTTTTCTGCTCCGGTGCAGCGGCAGTTCCGCTGGGGCCGGGCTCAAAGGTATAGCGGCCGCGGTAGCGCTCATAGCGCTTTTCAAAACTGGGGCTTTCACCGTTTTTGATGTGGTTCAGGTATTCATGGGTATCAAAGCGGTCCTCCGATACTTCAATCATGGCAACGGCAATGTTGGAGCAGTGGTCCGCAATGCGCTCATAGTTGGTCAGCAGATCATCCAGCACAAAACCGTACTCAATGGTGCAGGCACCGGCCTGCAGGCGGGCAATATGGCGGGTTTTGACTTCGCGCACCAGGCCGTCCACAACCTGCTCCAGCGGCTCGATCTTGCCGGCGGCGTAACAGTCGTTCTTCTGGAACGCATCCACGGTGCGGTTCACGATATCCTGAACGGCGGCCTCCAGAACGGAAAGATCGTCGATCGCTTCGTGGCTGAAGTGGATAGATTTTTCCTGAATTTCCTGCCCGGCCTTGAGCAGGTTGACCGAGTGGTCAGAGATGCGCTCCAGGTCATTGATGGTGTGCAGCAGGGTGTTGATGGTGCGGTTGTCCTCGCGGGAAAGTGCCTTGGCACTCAGCTTGACCAGATAGGTACCCAGAACGTCCTCGTAATGGTCCACAGCGTCTTCCTTGCGGTTCACCTCGTCGGCAATAGCTTCATCCCACTTGTGGGTCAGGGACATGGCCTGCAGCAGGGAAGTGCGGCAGATCTCGGCCATATCGCCGCCGGTCAGCATAGCGCGGCCAACGGCAACGGACGGGGTGGAAAGCAGGCGTTCGTCCAGCAGGGAATGCTGCTCGCCCGCCTGATCCTTGCTGTCCGGCACGGTCAGGATGGCCAGCTTTTCCAGCACGCGGTTGAACGGCAGCAGGATGGCGGTGGTCACAATGTTGAATATCGTGTGCACAATGGCAATGCCAAAGGTGTTGGCGGTTTCGTTGTAGAACGAGAATCCCAACAGCGCATGCAGCCCGTAAAAACCGCACAGGAACACCAGCGTGCCGATGAGGTTAAAGTACAGATGAACAAATGCGGTGCGCTTAGCATTTTTGTTGGCACCGGCAGAGGAGATCAGCGCGGTAACGGTGGTGCCGATGTTCTGGCCCATGATGATGGGAACCGCCGCCGCATAGGTGACGGCACCGGTGGAGGTGAGGGCCTGCAAAATACCCACCGAAGCGGAGGAAGACTGCAGCACAGCCGTCAGCACGGCACCGGCCAGCACGCCCAGAACCGGGTTTTTGAAGCTCAGAAACAGGTCCATGAACCAGGGCTCATCGGCCAGAGGACTCATGGCGGTGGACATGGTGTTCATACCGGCCATCAGGACGGAAAAGCCCACCATGATCTTGCCCACGCCGCTGCGGCGGTCCTTATCCTTGCCCAGCATATAAAGGAAGATGCCGATAAAGCCAAGGATGGGGGCCCACGCGTTGGGGTTCAGCATCTGGATGGCGAAAGAATCACCCTCCAGGCCTGAAAGCGAGAGCAGCCAGCCGGTAACGGTGGTACCGATGTTGGCGCCCATGATGACGCCGATAGCCTGGTGCAGCTCCATCAGGCCGGAGTTGACAAAGCCGACCGCCATAACGGTGGTGGCACCGCTGGACTGGATCACTGCAGTGATGACCATGCCCAGCAGCAGCCCGCGCACCGGGCTGGCCGTCATTTTGGAAAGGATGCCTTGCAGTTTGCTGCCAGCGGTCTGCTCAAGGGCTTTGCCCATGAGGTCCATGCCGTAAAGGAACATGGCAATACCGCCCATCAGCGTGAACACATTAAAAATGCTCATACAGGGGGTTACACTTCCATTTCTCTTTTGTTATGTTTTCATTGTTGGGTGCAGCCGCACCCGGAGCAAAACCGAATCAAATCGTTTTGCACATGCCCACAATGGCACGATACCGTTACCTATTATAATAGAAAACAGGGCTTTATGAACACCAAAAGCCAGTAAAAGAATTGTAAAGACTGTGTAAAATGTCGAATCAACGCAAGAAAACTGCTAAAATTGGCACATTGTAAAAATTTGGCGTATTGATTTTGGGCAACTTTACACAAACTTTGCAAAAGGAAAGTTTCCGTTACCAAAGCTTTACCCGGATTGTACTGCACTATGGTCGATACTGGGGAAACAGCGCGGTACAATAAATACGCACTCAGGAAGAACGAATAGGAAAACACGAACCCCTGAGCGAATGTGTGAGATAGAATAACAGATACAATTAAGGGAGAAGAAAGTTTATGTTAAAGCGTAATGTTTCCGTTGCAGTTGCTGCTGCTCTGGCTCTCAGCCTGGCCGCCTGTGGTTCCAGCCCGGCATCCTCCGCTGCTTCCAGCGAAGCAGTTTCCAGCGAGGCCGTCTCCAGTGAGGCTGCTTCCAGTGAAGCCACTGCTGCACCGGCTGCCGGCGATTTCGATGTCGATCAGGACATCACTGTGATTTCTCGTGAGGATGGCTCCGGCACCCGCGGCGCTTTCATCGAGCTGACCGGTGTGGAATCCAAGAACGATGCAGGCGAAAAGGTTGACAACACCACCGAGGCGGCTGCCATCCAGAGCTCCACCAACGGCGTTCTGACCGCTGTTTCCAACGATGAGACCGCAATCGGCTACATCAGCCTGGGTTCTCTGAACAATGATGTCAAGGCTGTCACCGTGGAAGGTGTTGCCCCCAGCGCTGACACCGTGAAGGATGGTACTTACACCCTGGCTCGTCCGTTCAACATCGTTACGAACGGCGAAGCTGCCGACCCCGTTGCCGTGGACTTCATTGCTTACTGCATGAGCACCGACGGTCAGGCCCTGGCCACCGAGGAAGGTTACATCGGCGATGTTGGCGCTGATTACACCAGCACCCAGCCCGCAGGCAAGATCGTGGTTGGCGGTTCCTCCTCTGTTTCCCCGCTGATGGAAAAACTGATCGAAGCGTATAAGACCGTGAACCCCAACGCAACCCTGGAACTCCAGACCACCGACTCCACCACCGGCGTTTCCGGCGCACTGGATGGCACCTACACCATCGGTATGGCCAGCCGTGAGCTGAAAGATTCTGAGGTTGAGGGCGGCGCAAAGGCGACTGTCTTGGCAAAGGATGGCATTGCTGTTATCGTCAGCAACGACAACCCCACTGATAACCTGACCGTTGACCAGATCAAAGGCATCTACACCGGCGAGCTGACCACCTGGGCAGACGTTCAGTAATCCCCCTTTCTAAAAAAGACGGCTGTTGCGGCGGCAAAAGGCGGCAACGGCCGTTTTTTGAAAGCCATCGGTATATAGTTCCTGAGCAAAGACAGGAGAGTATGGGAAAATGAAAACAACAACTTCGCACCTGAAAGAGATCGTCATGCAGGGTGTATTTACCGCCTGCGCGTGCATCTCCATTCTGGCCGTGGCGCTGATCTGCATCTTCTTATTTGCAAACGGCCTGCCCACCATTTTTGAGATCGGCCCCCTCAAGTTCCTGCTTGGCACCACCTGGAAACCCGGCAACAACCTGTACGGCATCCTGCCCATGATCCTGGGGAGCATCTATGTCACCGCAGGCGCGATCATTGTGGGGGTGCCCATTGGGCTGCTGACAGCCATCTATATGTCCCGCTTTGCATCGCCCCGTATCAACAAGGTGCTGTTGCCGGCGGTACAGCTGCTGGCCGGTATCCCCTCGGTCGTGTACGGCTTCTTCGGCATGATCGTTATGGTCCCGGCGGTGCAGGCTATGGTCAAATCGGACTTTTTCAAAACTGTGCTGCACGTGAAAAGCGGCAAGGGCATGAGCCTGTTTACCGCCAGCCTGCTGCTGGGCATCATGATTTTGCCCACCATCATCACGGTCAGCAAAACCAGCCTGGACGCTGTGCCCCAAAGCTATTACGAGGGCAGCCTGGCTCTGGGTGCTACCCATGAGCGCAGCGTGTTTTGCGCGGTGCTGCCCGCCGCCAAAAGCGGCGTAATGTCCGCTGTAATCCTGGGTGTTGGCCGCGCCATCGGCGAAACGATGGCCGTTGTGATGGTTGCCGGCAACCAGACCTGGATGCCCAGGGGCTTGTTCCAGGGGCTGCGCACGATGACCTCCAACATCGTCATTGAGATGGGTTACGCTGCAGACCTGCACCGCGAAGCGCTGATCGCAACCGGCGTTGTGTTGTTCGTTTTCATTCTGCTGATCAATCTCTGCTTTAGTTTGGTAAAGGGGGGCGAAAAGAATGGCTGATTTTGCTGCAACCGCCGGTAAAACCGATGATATGACCCACGCAAATGCGAAAATCGTTCCCCCCGCCCGCCACGAAAACCGCATGGCGGCCCGCGCGTATGCCCTTGTCATGCGCTGGCTGGTGCGGCTGGCGGCCCTGATTACTGTGGCAATCCTTGTGTTCCTGATCGGCTATATCCTGGTCAACGGTATTCCCAACCTCAAGCCGTCCCTGTTTGAGTGGACCTATAATTCCGACAACGTATCCCTGATGCCCGCGCTTATCAATACCATTCTGATGACGGCGTTCTCGCTGGCCATTGCCACACCGCTGGGCATTTTTGCTGCGGTCTGGCTGGTGGAATACGCCAAACGCGGCAGCAAGCTGGTCAAGGTGGTGCGCATCACCACCGAAACGCTGCAGGGCATCCCCTCCATCGTATACGGTCTGTTCGGTATGCTGTTCTTTGTCATGCAGCTCAAATGGGGCTACAGCCTGATCGCCGGTGCCTTCACGCTGGCCATCATGGTGCTGCCGGTCATCATGCGCACCACCGAGGAAGCGCTGCTTGCAGTGCCGGATTCTTACCGCGAGGGCAGCTTTGGCCTGGGGGCCGGCAAGCTGCGCACCGTATTCACCATTGTACTGCCCAGTGCCATGCCGGGCATCCTATCCGGCGTGATTTTGGCAACGGGCCGCATTGTAGGCGAAACCGCGGCCCTGATCTACACGGCCAGCACCGTTGCCGCCGTGCCCGCCAGCGTGTTCAACTCCACACGTACCCTTGCCACCCATATGTATCTGCTTTCCAACGAGGGCCTGCATATCAATGAAACCTACGGCACTGCCGTGGTGCTGTTGATCCTGGTGCTGCTCATCAACAGCCTGTCCAGCTTTATTGCCGGCCGCCTTGCCAAAAAGTAATGCCGAAAGGAACTGCATGATGAATAAATTCGAAGTTAAAAACATGGACCTGTATTACGGCAGCTTCCATGCACTGAAAAATATCAATATTGCCATCCCCGAAAAAGAGATCACGGCGTTCATCGGTCCTTCCGGCTGCGGCAAGTCTACTTTTCTGAAGAGCCTGAACCGCATGAACGACCTGGTGGAAGGCTGCCGCATTTCCGGCGATATCCTGCTGGACGGTGTGGATATCTATAAGGATAAGATGGATGTCAATGTGCTGCGCAAGCGGGTTGGCATGGTGTTCCAGAAGCCCAACCCCTTCCCGATGAGCATTTACGATAACATCGCCTACGGTCCCCGCACCCACGGTGTGCGCAGTAAGGCGCAGCTGGATGAAATTGTGGAAAAAAGCCTGCGCGGCGCTGCCATCTGGGACGAAGTGAAGGACCGCCTGAACAAAAGCGCGCTGGGCATGTCCGGCGGCCAGCAGCAGCGTTTGTGCATTGCCCGCGCCCTGGCGGTGGAGCCGGAAGTTCTGCTGATGGACGAACCGACCTCTGCCCTGGACCCCATCTCCACCTCCAAGGTGGAAGAGCTGGCTCTGGAATTAAAGGACCGCTACACCATCGTAATCGTGACCCATAACATGCAGCAGGCCGCCCGTATTTCAGATAAGACGGCGTTCTTCCTGCTGGGTGAGCTGGTGGAAATGGGCGATACGGAACGCCTGTTCTCCACCCCTGTGGACAAGCGCACGGAAGATTATATTTCCGGCCGTTTTGGTTGATCGGAGGAGCAATACCATGCCTAGTGTGCGTAAATCTTATGATGAAGAGCTTTTGCAGCTGGATACCTTGCTGGCCCGCATGGGTCACGAAGCCGGTGCCGCCATTGAAAGCGCACTGACTGCCCTGCGCAATGATGATATTGAACTGGCCCGCAGCGTGGTTGCGCGGGACAGCCAGATCGACGCAAGCGAACACGAGATCGAACACCGCTGCCTGCAGCTGCTGCTGCGCCAGCAGCCGGTGGCTTCGGATCTGCGCAAGGTCAGTACAGCCCTGAAAATGGTAACGGATGTGGAGCGCATCGGCGACCAGGCCAGCGATATTGCGGAGCTGGTACTGCACCTGCACGCCAAATCCACCGATGCTGTGGGCGTGCTGGAAGATATCCTGAAAATGGGCGATGATGTGCTGAAGATGGTCAAACGCTCCATTGCCGCCTATGTGCAGGTGGACCTTGCCGTTGCCGCGGAAGTGATCGCCCATGATGATGTCATCGACGCCGCGTTCGCGCGCATCAGCAGCGAAATTGCCCAGTACATTGCCGCCCACCCCACCGAAGCAGAGACCGCGCTGGATCTGTTTATGGTGACCAAATATCTGGAACGCCTTGGTGACCACGCCGTGAACGTGGCCGAATGGGTCGAATTCTTAAAGACCGGCGTTCACAAATCCCGCAAGATCGTGTGATCTTGCCCGGCGGCGTGTGAGGCCGCTCCAAGGTGAACCTGAAGCCAACTGCTTGGATTTTGAATTTTCAGGTACACCCAATAACATTGCCATTCTCTTTTTTATGTTTTCCTATACCGCACCAAAGGGCCAGCACTGCACGCTGGTCCTTTGGTGTTTTTATGTGTAGACTGCTGGGAATGAAACCTGGCAGAAAAGTGGAAGAAGCAATGCAGAGTGTACATGTATTGAAAAATTCTATTTTATAACCCAAAAGCCCAAAGCGGCACGGTTCACTTAACCGGCAGCTTTGGGCTTTTGCTGTTTTATCAGAGAAAAAATTACGCGCTTACATCTTCAAACTGGCTGTTGTACAAATCGGCATAGAACCCGCCAGCGGCCAACAGGTCGTCGTGGGTGCCCTGCTCTACAATGTCACCATCCCGCATGACTAAAATCAGGTCGGCGTCCTTGATGGTGGAAAGCCGGTGGGCAATCACAAAGCTGGTGCGGCCGCGCATCAGGTTGTCCATGGCGGTCTGGATGCGCTGTTCGGTGCGGGTGTCCACACTGCTGGTGGCTTCGTCCAAAATCAAAATTTTGTTGTCCGCCAGAATGGCGCGGGCAATCGTCAGCAGCTGTTTCTGGCCCTGGCTCACGTTGGAAGCATCCTCGTTCAACTCCATCTGGTAGCCGCCGGGCAGCGTGCGGATAAAGTGGTCGGCACAGGCGGCCTTGGCGGCGGCGATGACTTCCTCATCGGTGGCATCCAGGCGGCCATAGCGGATGTTTTCCATAATGGTGCCCTGGAACAGCCAGGTGTCCTGCAATACCATGCCAAAGCCTTCGCGCAGGGCGCTGCGGTCAAAGTCCTTTACGTTGTGGCCGTCCAGCGTAATGGCGCCGGAGTTGACATCGTAAAAGCGCATCAGCAGCTTGACCATGGTGGTTTTGCCTGCGCCGGTGGGGCCGACAATGGCAACTTTCTGGCCGGGTTTTACATCGCAGCTGAAATCCCGGATAACAGTCTTTTCCGGCGTGTAGCCAAACTTGACATGCTCAAAGGTGACCTGGCCGTCAATGCAGGCGGGGTCTGCCCGGCGGGCGGGGTCAGCGTTCTGTTCTTCTTCCGGCTCACCCAAAAATTCAAACACGCGCTCCGAAGCCGCCGCCATACTTTGCAGCATGTTGCTGACCTGGGCCAGCTGCTGGATGGGCTGGGTGAAGTTGCGCACATACTGGATGAACGCCTGGATGTCACCAATGGTGATGATGCCGCGCGCGGCAAAAATGCTGCCGGAAACGGCCACTGCTACATAGCCCAGGTTGCCCACAAAGGTCATGATGGGCTGCATCAGGCCGGAAAGGAACTGGCTTTTCCAGGCGGATTCAAACAGGCGGTTGTTGGCTTCGTCAAAATCATTCAGAACGGCATCTTCGCGGTTGAACGCTTTGACCACATTGTGGCCGGAATATACTTCCTCCACCTGGCCGTTCACGGAGCCCAGAACTTTTTGCTGGGCGCGGAAATATTTCTGGCTGAACCTGACCACCAACAACACCAGCGCCATCGAGACCGGCAGGATCAAAATGGCAATCAGCGTCATCGTGGGGCTGATGGTCAGCATCATGATGAGCACGCCGATCATGGTGGTAATGCTGGTAATCAGCTGGGTAATGCTCTGGTTCAGGCTCTGGCCCAGGGTGTCCACATCGTTGGTAATGCGGGAAAGTACCTCGCCCACGGTGCGCTTTTCAAAATAGGCAAGGGGTAGGCGGTTGATCTTTTCGCTGATCTGACGGCGGAAGTCATAACACATCTTCTGCGAAAGCCCGCTCATGATCCAGCTCTGGCAGAAACTGAACGCAGCGGAAACCAGATACATGACCAGCAGGATCAGCAGGATTTTGCCGATATAGCCAAAGTCAATGCTGCCGGTGCCCCGCAGCTTGGCCACCCAGCCGGTGGCCAGAGCAGTGGTGGCTTTGGCCAGCACCTTGGGGCCTGCAATATTAAAAATCGTGGAAAGAACGGCAAAAACAATCACGGCAATCAGGCGGAACTTGTAGTGCCCCAGCTCTGCCAGCAGGCTGCGCATGGTGCCCTTAAAGTCTTTTGCCTTTTGGGTCGTCATTCGTCCGGGATGCGGCATCAGGCTTCCCCTCCTTTCAGGTCCAGCTCTTTGTTGCTCAGCTGGCTGCGGGCAATTTCCTGGTAAGCCGGGCAGCTTTCCATCAGCTGGGCGTGGGTGCCCTTGCCCACAATGCGGCCATCTTCCAGAACCAAAATCTGGTTGGCGTGCAGCACAGTGGAAATGCGCTGTGCCACAATAATCACGGTGGCGTCGCCGGTTTCGGCTTTCAGTGCGCGGCGCAGGGCAACATCAGTCTTGTAGTCCAGCGCGGAGAAGCTGTCATCAAACAGGTAGATCTTCGGGTGTTTGGCAATGGCGCGGGCGATGGAAAGCCGCTGCTTCTGCCCGCCGGAAACGTTGGTGCCGCCCTGGGCAATGGGGCTTTCGTACCCCTCCGCCTTGGCGGAGATGAACTCTTCCGCCTGGGCAATGCGGGCGGCGGTGCGCACATCGGCATCGGTGATATTCTCGCCGCCGAATTTCAGGTTGGAATCAATCGTGCCGCTGAACAGTACGCCCTTTTGCGGCACATAACCCAAAAGGCCGCGCAGGGTGCTCTGTGGCATCTGGCGCACATCCACGCCGTCTACCGTCACGCTGCCGCCGGTCACATCATAAAAACGGGTGATCAAATGCAGCAAACTGGTTTTGCCGCAGCCGGTGGAGCCGATAATGGCCGTGGTCTGGCCGGGTTTGGCGACAAAATCAATATCGTGCAGGGCGTCCTCGCTGGAGCCGGGGTAGGTAAAGTTGACATGATGGAATGCGACTTCGCCGTTCCAGTGGTGCTGATTGAGGTCAGCGGGGATGGCTTCCGGCACCGGGTCATGGATGGCCGGCTCGGTGGTCAGCACTTCGTCAATGCGGTCCGCGGCAACGCTGGCACGGGGCAGCATCACGGCAACCATCGTCAGCATCAGGAAGGACATCACGATCTGCATCGTGTAGGTGATAAAGGCGATCATGCTGCCCACCTGCATGGTGCCGGCATCAATCTGTTTGCCGCCGAACCAGACGATCAGTAGGGAAGTGCCGTTCATAATCAGGGTCATAAAGGGCATCATGGCGGCCATTACCCGGTTGGTGAACAGCTGGGTGCGCATCAGGTCGGTGTTGGCGGCGTCAAAGCGTGCTTCCTCGTGCTGTTCGCGGCTGAATGCGCGGATGGGCATAATGCCGGTCAAAATCTCGCGGGATACCAGGTTCAGCCGGTCCACCAGCTTTTGCATGATCCTGAACTTGGGCATGGCAAACTGCATCAATACCGTAATCAGCGCCAGCAGCAAAGCGACGGCCAGCACAATGATCCAGGTCAGGCTGGAACCCGCCTGCGCCACATGGATGATGCCGCCAATGCCAAGGATGGGGGCATACGCCACCATGCGCAGCAAAATTACGCAGGTCATCTGGATCTGCTGTACATCGTTGGTGGTGCGGGTGATGAGGGATGCGGTGGAAAACTTGTCCGTTTCAGAGGCAGAAAAGCTGACCACCCGGCGGAACACACCGCGGCGCAGATCCCGCGCAATGGCAGCCGCCACGCGGGAAGCAAGCAGCCCCACCAGAACCGCGGCGGCAACCATCAACAGGGTCAGCCCCAGCATCCGGCCGCCGGTCTGCATCAGGTAGTTCATCTGTACCGCATCGCTGATGCCAAGGGCCTGATATTCCAGCCCCACCAGCAGCACTGCCTGGGCTGAAAGCCCGCTCAACTCACTTTCGCCGGCCTGACCCATGGCTGCGGCCAGCTGGGCCTGTACGGCATCCCGGCTGAAACCGGGCATCTGGGTCATGGCCGCAAACTGGGCGGTAACGGTATCCAGCGCGGCGGCATCCGGGGCGTTGCCCTCCCCGGCTGCCTGAGCGGAAGCCAGATAGAGCACAATATCCGGGGTGGAAAATACCTCCGCCAGCGTATCCCGGTCCGCATCGGCCCGCAGCAGGCGGACCGTATAGGGGGATGCGAGCTTTTTCTGTAAGCTGGTAGCGGAGGAGAGTGCGTTGTCGGTGTCGCCCGGCTGGGTGTAAGCGGCTTCCACCGTGGCGGCGTCCGCGTCCGTCATCAGCAGCTCCAGCACCTGCAGGGTGGAATCCCGCACTACTTCTGGCACAGCGTCCGCAATGCCGGACTGTTGGATGCCGGTATCCACAATTTTGCTGGTGTAGTCCGGCAGGGTCAAATCGCCGTATGCCTGCACCAACAGCAGGGCAATAATAACAAGGCAGGCCGCCCAGTGTTTGGCCAGATGTTTGAAAATTTTTGTCATGGCATCTTCTCCTTTTCGGCCAGCAGCTTTTCGTTCTGGCGCTCAATGGCCTGCAGCAGGGTTTCGGCATCCTTTGCAAACTGCTGGCAAAATTCTTCGCCCAGGTCATCCATAATGCCGGTGATGTAATCATTCAGACGGCTTTCGCAGATCAGGCGGGATTCCTCCCCTTTTGGGGTGATGCGCACCAGAGTGCGGCGGCGGTCATTGGGATCGGTCTGGCGCTGGGCCAGGCCATCCTGCTCCAGTGTGCGCAGTCCGCGGGAAATCGCCGGCAGCGGCTGCTTGAAAATCTCCGCCAGGTCCGAAACATACACGGCACCATCCTGGCCGCGCACCTCAATGGCGTGGTTCAGCCCTTCCAGAATGCCAAGATGCAGCTTGGGGGCGTTGGCAAGGCTTAAAGACGCCCCGCGGCGCACAGACTTTTTCAGCCGGTCAAGATAGCGCATCACGGCTTTGCTGCGCTGGTCACCAATATGTCCCTCCATAAAGGTTCTCCTTTCTGTTATTATATGTAAATAGTTGGCATATGTTAAGCATATGGAAACAGTATAGCCCCGCAGCCGAAAAAAAGCAACGGCTGCGGGGCTGTGTTTTAAATTTGTTTACAAACTACTTATAAATCAAAGTCACCGGTAAACAGCTGCACCCAATAGGGGTGGCCATCCACCATGGTGTAGCCAACGCCGATGTAGTCAAAGTTTTCGCTCAGAATGTTGGCGCGGTGGCCGGAGCTGTTCATCCAGTCGTTCATCACGATCTCCGGGGTTCTCTGGCCCATGGCAATGTTTTCGCCGGCATAGCCATAGTCAATGCCCAGGTGCCACAAAATGGTAAAGCATTCAGAACCGTTGGGGCGGGTGTGGCTGTATCGCTGGGAAAGCTCCTTGGCGCGGGCTGCTGCGGCAACCATCAGGCCATCGTGCTTGAGCAGGGGCTGCAGCCCGCGGGAGGTGCGTTCCTGGTTGACCAGCTCGATCACGCGGTCTGCCATGGCTTCCTCACTGGTCGTAATGCTGGCCTGCATCACGCCGGTATCAACATCAAAAAGGTACAGATTGCCGTCGATCGTCACAATGCCTTTGGCCATGGTGCCGTACACCTGGTCAAAGTAATAGGTGCCGTCATTGTTGGTATCCCAGCCTTTTACCATGTGGCCGTTGGCGTCATACCGCACCCACTTGCCGGTGCCGTCTGCGTTTTCGGCCCAGTCGCCGGCTTCGGATTCCTGGTATACATCCTTGCTGACGGCTTTAGCACCCTGCTGCACGTTATCCAGCCAGTACCAGGCATCGGAGGCCGGATCATAGATTTCTTTGCCGCGGTAGGCTGCATTGTTGGGGTCATAACCCTGGCGCTTGCCAGCCTCGTACCAGTAATCTTTGCCGTCCATGCTGTGCCACATCAGGTTGCAGCCAATGCCGGTGGTGGTATCAAAGCTGCAGGGCAGGTTGTCCACCACAATATCGCCCTTGGCCATGGCACCGGTGACAAGGTCAAAGTAATAGGTGCCGTCATCGTTGGTATCCCACCCTTTGATCATATGGCCGTTGGCATCATAGCGCACCCATTTGCCGCCGTTGGATTCCTGGTAAACATCCTTATTGACGGCTTTTGCGCCGCCCTGCTTGGCGTCCAGCCAGTACCAGGCGTCGGAATCAGGGTCGTAAATCTCTTTGCCGCGGCCGGTGGTACCCTGTTTCACGCCGTTCTCGTACCAGTAATCCTTGCCGTTCACGGTTTTCCAACCGGTGTAGGTGCTGGCAGGGGTTGCGGTGGGGACTGGGATATCCCTTGTCTTGATATACTGGCGCACATCCTGGTGGTATTCCTGCTGGCTTACGGCATAATAAATGCCATCCCACTGGGCCGCAATGCCGATGCTTTGGAGACTTTCCTTCTTTTTCTCGGTCACTTCATGGCTGGCCGGATCCAGTTCATATTGTTTGATCCAGCTGCTCTGCTCGCACGCTTGTTTGTCCGTGGCGACCAGCAGCGTTCCGTCCAGCGCAATACTGCCGGCAACCACACCCGAATCATCTTCACGCGCCAGGTTGGAATCACAGTCGCCCAGGTCATCACGCCAGAAAAGGCGTTCGCCGGACGCATAGTACCAGTCGCCCCCACACGGGAAGATTGCACTCTTTTTGTCTTTCCACCAGGTATTTTCATAGGTATCATCGGTGGCCAGGTTCACGATGTTCTGCGTGCCAAGGTTTTCCAGGTCAAAGGCAACGCTGTCATCGCCGTCATCGTTATGGTTGGTGTTCATCTCCTCTGTGGTACACAGCAGGTGTTTATGCGTGCAATATCCCAGCTGATCCGAACCGTCCACCGGGTCATCCCAGGTGCAGTCCACCTGGTACCAGTTCCCGTCCAGCTCGACCATGTTCCACGCATGGCCGATATCTTTACTGGTTACCAGCACACCAGTGATACCCAGCTTGCGCAGGGTAAGGGCATATGTTTTGGCGTAACCGTCACAGACGGCAGTCCCTTCCAGCAGGGCGCCGCGCAGGTTGTGGTCGTCTTGCACATTATCACTAAGGTGTTCCCGGTCATAGGCAATGTTCTGCACCAGCCATTCATGCACATAGAACACCTTTTCCAGATCCGTCTGGCACAGGGTGTTGGCCTGGTCCACCAGCTGATCCAGCTTTACCTGCATGGCGGCAACATCCTGCGCCGTGCAGTATTCAAGGCCGATTGCCACCGCCAGCCCGGTATCTCTGCTATAATAGCAGGACAATTTGCTGATGGCCTCGCCGCCTTCCACACGCGCATTCAGGTCAGCCAGGGTGGAAAGCACCAGATCTTTATCCAAGTTCAGGTCTTTGATATTTACTTTCTCTGCTGTTTCCGTATGGTTCTTTACGGCATTGGCCACGCGCTCCACCATGGTCTGCGCCGCCTGAATGTTGTTGTCATCCTCCGCCAGCGTTGCCGGCTGCGCAGCCAGTGCTTCACGGGCAGCTATGATGTTTTCCAGCGTGCCTTCCACTTCCACCACGCTGCTGTCCGCCGTTTCCGGGGTCTGGGCCCAAACCGGAAGCGCAGCGGTGCCCATCATGGCCGCCGCCAAAACAAGGGCCAAAATCCGTTTATCTTTTTTCATTTTTTCCTCCCTGGAATACAGCCAAAAAAACGTTTTTGCCGCTGTATATCCTAATTTTAAATTTTACACGAAACAGAGGAGAAATACAATGCCAGACGCACCAACATCCTGCACAGAAAAAGTTTTCAGACTTTACATTTTTTAATAAAAAGGCTATCTTTTCGCGTGCAAAGTGGTGTATAATGATACAAAATATGGGGGTGTGTGTCCATTTTGGCACACCCCGGAGGCAGCGTGGGCGGAACGGTGTATCCGGCACGTTTCCACTGCCCGAACAACCGCCACCTGCCCTTGCCCCCCCCCACCCGCAGCTGGTGGACAAAAGGAGGATGACTTTTTGATGGAACACAACATTCCCGAACTGGTTGCCCAGCTCACGCTGGAAGAAAAGGCCGGGCTTTGCTCCGGCGCGGATTTCTGGCACACCAAAGCCGTGGAACGCCTGGGCATTCCCACCCTGATGGTCTCGGACGGCCCGCACGGCCTGCGCACCCAGGACCCGGAATGGGACGACCCCAACCACAGCCGCAAGGCGGTCTGCTTCCCCGCCGGGTGCTCCGCTGCCGCCAGCTTTGACCCCGATCTGGCCCGCCGGGAGGGTGCGGCGATCGGGCGGGAAGCCCGCGCGTTCGGCGTTGGCGTTGTGCTGGGGCCTGCCGTAAACATCAAGCGCAGCCCGCTGTGCGGCCGCAACTTTGAATATTACTCCGAAGACCCGATGCTGGCCGGTGAGCTGGCCGCCGGGTACATCAATGGCGTACAGAGCCAGGGGGTTGGTACCTCCATCAAGCATTTTGCCGCCAACAGCCAGGAGTACCGCCGCATGAGCGCATCGTCTGACATGACGGAGCGTACGCTGCGCGAAATTTACCTGCCTGCATTTGAAACCGCCGTCAAAAAATCCCAGCCCTGGACGGTGATGTGCAGCTACAACCGCGTGAACGATGTATTTGCCAGCGAAAGCCGCATGCTGCTGACCGATATCCTGCGCACCGAGTGGAACTTTAAGGGCTTTGTGATGTCCGACTGGGGCGCTGTAGCTGACCGTGTAAAAGGTGTTGCGGCTGGGCTTGACCTGGAAATGCCCGGTTCCGGCGGTGTCAATGACGCCAAGATCGTGGCCGCCGTTAAAGCCGGCACCTTGAGCGAAGCCGCGCTGGACAAGGCTGTGATCCGCATTTTGAACATTGTGTTCCGCGCGGCGGACGAAGCTGCCGCCCCGGCCCCGGAGCTGGACCTGAAAGGCGACCACACCATCGCCGCAGAGCTGGCCAAGGAATGCGCCGTGCTTTTGCAGAACCGCGGTGTGCTGCCGCTGAAAAAGGGCAGCAAGGTAGTATACATCGGCGGCTTTGCCAAAACGCCGCGCTATCAGGGCGGCGGCTCCAGCCACATCAACACCATCAGGGTGGACAGCGCGCTGGAAATGGCCGAAAGCCATGGCCGCCGGGTGAGCTATGTGGAGGGCTTCCCCGCTGATCTGGACCAGCGGGAGGAGGAAGAGTTCCTGCGCGCGGTTTCCGCCGCAGCGGAAGCTGACGCGGCGGTGATCTTTGCGGGCCTGCCGGAATCTTTTGAAAGCGAAGGCTTTGACCGCAGCCATATGCGCCTGCCGGAAAGCCAGAACAACCTGATTGCCCGCGTGGCCGCCGTGCAGAAAAACACTGTTGTGGTGCTGCACACCGGTTCCCCGGTGGAATGCCCCTGGGCCAACGATGTGAACGCCGTGCTGTGCATGTATCTGGGCGGCGAAGGTGTTGGCGCTGCGGCGGACGCCCTGCTGTGGGGCGATGCCAACCCCAGCGGCCGCCTGCCGGAAACCTGGCCCCTGCGGCTGGAAGATACCCCGTGTTATCTCGACTTCCCCGGTGACGGCCGCCATGTGGAATACCGCGAGGGCGTGTATGTCGGCTACCGCTGGTACGATGCCCGCAAAATGCCGGTGCTGTGGCCGTTTGGGCACGGGCTTTCCTACACAGGGTTTGTGTACCGCAATGCCCAGCTGACGGCGGACGAGTTTGCCGAGGGCGACAGCGTGCGGGTACGGGTGAGCGTGAAGAATGTTGGCATGATGCCCGGCAAGGAAGTTGTACAGCTGTATGTAGCAGACTGCACCGGCACCACCGGCCGTCCGCCCAAGGAGCTGCGCAAGTTCGTGAAGGTCAAGCTGGAACCTGGCGAGGAAAAGCAGGTAGAGTTCACCCTGACCGCGCAGGATTTGAGCTACTATGACGAAACGCTGGGCAGCTGGTACGCCGCCCCAGGCGAGTACAAGATTTTGCTGGGCCATTCCAGCCGGGATATCCACGCAACGCTCAGCGTGCGGTTCAGCACCCCGCGCCGCCGCCCGTTCGTGATTGACGAAAACACCACCATCGGCGAGCTTTCCAAGGATGACCGCACGGCTGCCATCATCCAGCAGGTGCTGGCACAGGCGGGCAATGCCCTGACTGGCGGCAACGCAGGCGGCAGCGAGATTGCCAGCAGCGAAGCCGTAGCTCAGATGCTGGATTCCATGCCGCTGCGCGGCATCGTGAACTTTGGCGGTCCCGCTGCAGCCGGGATGATCACCCCGCTGCTGGAAATACTGCGCGCCGCTATCCAGTGATTTGGGCCTTGGCGTAATCAAGGCATCCCCGAACCCCGCAAAAGAGAGTTGAAATATTCCGATCAACACATTTATGGCAATACCGCATAATTCTAAGTGCCGATACGGCGAGCGAGGTGCGGCAG
>OMNU01000529.1_pt1 | contig 17473 bp, 20 predicted proteins | sample 1673511 | NCBI WGS metagenome assembly OMNU01 (sample SAMEA103958113, study PRJEB25191) | human gut metagenome | reverse complement strand
CCGGCCTGTCAAACAGCCGAGGCCGGGCAGGACGGCCAGCACAAGGAACTGCGTTCCGGTGAGAGGAGCGGGGTTTGCTTCACCTTCTGTGGGGGTGACGAGGCAGAGGCGGTCTGCGCCTGTTGCCCCCTCCACAGTCTCCGGAAAGTATGGGCTTTCTCCCGCAAAAAATCCGACGCTTTTCAGCGTCGGATTTTTGCCGCTATAGGACAGTGAAACAGAAGAATGAAGAAGAAACCGGTTTGGGTACGCTCCGGTCCCTCAGTTGCCCGCGGTGTTCTCTAACGGGAACGTCACGCTCCAATTTCCCTCCACAGGCCCAGCGGATGTGACGAACATCCCGTACAGCGCGTAAGTGTCAAGGGCGTCGGCCTCAATACCGGTGAACACATAATCCTCATAGCTGCCCGTCCCCGCATCATCGAAGAAGGCCGCCGAACCGTCACACTCAATTTGCTCACCGGTCTCCCGGTTTACCAGAGAAATAGAGCCGTGGTTGTCCGTTTTGAGGATGTCCGCGTAATACACCTGCACATGGAGCCATCCGTCCACATAGCCGATCCCCGTCAGGGACACGCCGTCCACGGGAGATGCGATCGCCTCGCCCGGTTTCAGCACCGTCATGCCTTTCCCGCCGTCGGAGCCGAACAGGTCCCCGCTCAGGCCCCGGGGCTGGGCCGTCTGCACAACAGAGGTCAGGTTATCATTCAGATCCACGCCGTCAAGGATACCCTCCCAGGTTTTCTTGCCGCTCAACAGCTTTTGGACGGAAAACGTCAGCTTCTCGCCCTCGATGCTCTGCCGGTCCCACTGTTCAAGGGTCACAAGAAATGTGGCGGTGTGGGTATCCGGGTCGTAGCTGGCCAACTGGCAGTGGCCCGTGCAGTCAAAGGGCGTGTGGAGCCGATAGCTGTCGAAAAGGTCCACCGTTTCATCGAAACGCTTTCCCGTGAGGTCCCGCATGGAGAGATAGATCTCGGCGGTATTCTCGTGGATGTAAGCCGCCGTCACCTCCATGCGGATGCCGTTGTCCTCGCAGGACCGCTGCACCGGCTTGAAGAACTGGGCCGTGGCGGGGGTGACAGCGTACAGCAGCTCATAAAATGCCGGACTGAAGGCCGCCATGGCGGGGACGGCCAGCACGCAGACCAGGCAGAGGCAGGCTGCCAGCGTTCCCCACTTCGCCCAGACGCTTTTCCGCTTGTTCGGCGCGGCGTCCGCCGCTTCAATATAAGCGGGGTCGATCAGTTCCATCTTATCTAACAGTTCATTTCCTCTCATACTGTGTAACCCTCCTTGTTCAGATGCTCCCGCAGCCGGTTACGGCAGCGGAACAGCGTTGTTTTCACCTTGCTTTCGGATATGCCATAGCGTTTGGCAATATCGGCCACGGAGTCCAGAAACCAGTAACGGCGGACGAAGATGTTCCGTTTTTCCTCATCCAGTTTGCCGAGAAAGTCATTGATGGCCGTCCGAAGTGCCAGATCATCCATGCGGCACGAGCTGTCATCAGGTGCCGGGATGCATTGCTCCATTTCCGCACTGAGCTCACAGATAAAAGCGCTGCGCTTCAGGCGGCTGCGGTCACGGCAGCGGTTCAGGGAAATGTGCCGGGTGATCCGGGCGAGGAATGCGTAGAAGTGATCGCTTGGCTCATGGGGCGGGATCGTGTGCCACGCCTCCATGTAGGTGTCGTTTTCACATTCCTCGGCCGTCTGCAAGTCATTGACGATCCCGTAGGCCAGCGCGCGCAGACGGCTGCCGTATTTCTCGGCGGTCTGCCGGATGGCTGTCGCGTCACGCCGCAGGTACAGCGCGACGATGCTGCGGTCATCCATGGCGTTCATCTCCTTCCGGTTTCGATTGAAGGGCCTTCACCCATATAAGCACCCTTTGGGGCAGCCAGGTTACACGGTTTCAAAAATTATAGCAAAAAATCCTGCCTGTTTCGACCGAAAACCATTGAACTCCGAGCCGAAAAGGAACGAGCTGAGACGCAGCTTGCACAGGAACGGCACAAGCTGGAGCGTCTGGAGAACCGAAAGAAGTATCTGGAACAGGGCATACAAGCCGCAATTTCGACAGAAACGAAAAAAGATCACGCAGCCCGCCGGGGCCGCGACGCCTCGGGACAGCGACGCGCATAAGCGCATCGCTGTCCCGAAGGCTTTCTGCGTTCTTCGGGAGCACACCCGGCCAAGACCCAAAAACGGCAAAGTTTGCCGTTCTGACATCTGGCCACGCAGGGTTTCCGAAACGTGTGGAACGCTCCGAGGGTAGTAATAGCGCCCCCGTCCGAAACGCCCCGTGTTTCGCCGTGTGAGCCGTTGTGTGCGATCCTTTGAGCAAAGGCGAGTGCGTACCCACTTTCGCTCGTGAAAGCGAACGTGGGCCGTTTGTGCGAGAAGTTGAAAATCGGAATAAGAAGCGGTTTGAAACAGCGTTGTGGCGGTAACTTTTTGGCGATAGTTGCGGGAACGATTTTGAGCGAAAAGCTGAACTTTACAGGAGGGTTTTTCGAGTGGCGAAGGCCGTTCGATTTTAGCACAAGATATCTCATCACGCCGGTCACTGCCGATGCGCTGAAAAAAACGATGGAGGATGCGGAACAATGGGACAGATCATTTTGAAAAAGAAAGGATGTTTTTTTGAAAAGAAGATGTAACACGGAACCATCAGAAAAATCATGATTTGAGGAGGTAATTTGCTGATGAAATGCAAACGAATTTTATCCATGCTTCTGACGCTGTGCATGGTAATGAGCCTGTTCGCCGGGACAACGGTCACGGCAAGCGCGGCAGACGGGGCAACAACGCTGTATGTCAACGGCGTGGATACGGCAGGTGGCAGCCCCGCCCAGTATGCCACTGCTGAACTGAAGCTGAACGGTTATACCGCAGGGGCAGCTCTCAACCAGGCGACCATTACAACGACCAGCAGCACCGGTTTTAAATCTATCTCTTTAGATGGCTTTATGGACAAGCCGGATGGTAAATCTGACACGATTGGGAATTTTAGTGGAACAAAGACCTATTACGTCATACTCAAAATGCCGCGAAACACAGGATACGAACTTCAGGAAAACGATGGAAAGCCGGTAGGTGTTACATTAGAGGGCGCCACGCCGGAGCCGCTCAGCGAAAATAAGGATTTCTTGATTTTCAAGATGAACAGTAAACCTGCCGCTGCAGCATCCACCTTCACCGACGGCTTGGGCAAAGCAGACTGCACATTTAACACCTATGCCAAGGGCGCGAAAAATGACAAGGGCTACACCTTCGTGGGCTGGTTCGATGGCGATAGCGAATTGGAAAATGCGGAAGCCGCAGTTGCCGGCAAGACCTACACCGCCAAGTGGACAAAGAACGGCAAGACCGTTCGAACCGCCGTCCTTGATCTGACCCCATATCAGTGAGAGCAACACCCTCGGCGCAACAAAGTCCGGTGACATCTACACCAACGGAAACGAGGGCTGGAGTTGGGATGCTACAACCAAGACCCTGACGCTCAGTGGCGCGACGTTTGACGTGAACAAGCAGTCAACGGAGCCGAATATAGAGGGCAGAGGCGCGATCCTCCTGCCTGCCAATGCGAGCGTCACCACGAAGAAGGGTACGGAGAACACCGTGCACAACGGCTCCACAATTGGGACCGCCCTGGGTACCTATATCGGCTCCGGTATTGTGAGCGAGGGTGCATTTACCATTAAGGGCGACGGTGAGCTGTCCGTTACCGCCGGTGCCTTCGGTGTATTTGCCGTGGGCGATGTGTCTATCGGGGCACCGATCTCCATTGTCTGCACGGAGACCAAGGGCAATGTCGCTGCTGTTGTGACAGACAAAGACCACAGTATCACCATCGCACCCTCTCTGTGCATCAAGACCCCCACCAAGGGTAAAGTGGCCTCCTCCGATGTGGGTCGTTACATTGCTGAGCAGGACGGCCAGACGCCCGCAAGAAAAGTTGTCATCGGCGTCGCAAAGAAATACACCGTGACCTACAATGCCAACGGCGGCAGTGCGGTTGCGCCTGTCACTGTCGCTGAAAACAGCAACCTGACCGCACCCAATGCGCCCACGAAGAATGGTTACACCTTCCACGGCTGGTATAAGGACGCAGCATTTACCAACAGCTGGAATTTTGATGCGGACACCGTGACCGGCAACATCACGCTCTATGCAAAATGGACTGAAACGACCAAAAACTACGGCATTTCCGGCAAGGTTTATGAATCCAACGGCACCACCCCCGCTTCCGGCGTTTCCGTGAAGCTCATGAAGGGCAATACGCAGGTTGCTTCCACCACTTCCGCAACTGACGGTACATACAGCTTCACCGGCATCGCCCCGGGCGTTTATAACATCGTCGCCGAGGAAGATGATATAACGCAGACAACTCTGGTCATCATCACCAACCAAAGCGAAACAGGTAAAGACATCACGATGCCTAACGGTAAGGTGAACTCCAAGCTGACGGTCAACGGTGCCGACACACCCGATGTGGTCGCCGGCGGTCTGGACAAGGAAGCGGCGGCTGTGAAGAATGAAAATTCCAGTGCAACTTTGGTCAAGGTAGAAATGACCGTCGAGAGCAAGAGCGGTGCAGAGGTCAACTCTACGGACAAGACGAACATCGAAACCGTGGCTTCCGGCAAGATATTGGAATATTGAGCTTATCAGAATGACTTTGACATTGACAAAAGCATTATCCATCGGGACACCGCCAGCGATCAGGCCGTGGATAAGGCCCTGCTTTGGATGTCCCGGCCCTCTGGGACATACTGTTTTCGGGAGCGTGACGTTTTCCTGAAAGGCATCCGGCAGCACAACACATGGAAGTTCTATGGAGAACAGACCCGTGACAAGATACTGGCCTATGCGGTGGAGTTGACCGGCACACAGGGCGGCACCATCCGGGGTAATCTCTATGAGCTGGACTATCAGCAGCATTTCCGGCACGTCGTTGAAGCCTCCCAGCCGGTGAGCGTGAACCGGCTCTTTTATGAGCATGGAACCCGTGACATCCCGGACGGCCAGTATTTTGACGGAAGCCCTGACCGGGTGTTGGGAAATTTCCTGCGGTATGAGGCCCAGCCCCATGACCCGGCTGTGCTGCAGGAGGCTTTACGGCAGGAGCAGCACAGCCGGGGGCGGGCCGTCCCCGGCGACTTCAAAGCCCACGTTACGGCTTTGCATGACAGCCGGATTGAAACCGAGGCCCGGCGCATCGTGGATAAGCTGAAAGATCTGTCCGCGCCCAACAGCCCCAACAAGACACATTTTATGGTGGAGATCTCACCGCACTTTGACGCACTGGCTTCCACCAAGGACAATGACCGGCTCTTTGCTATGCTGCCCTATAAGTCCCTGTGCTTTACCAGCATAAAAGACCGACACGGGGTATATGCCATGATTAACAAAGATGAGCGCCGTGATGTGAGTATTCGCAAGCCCCGGCCATCTATCCGCAAGCAGCTTGCCGACAGCAAACAGGCCACCAGCCCGAAAAAGGCGGCGGCCAGAACCAAGAAAAATGAATTGGAGGTATGAGGAATGATGCACTTTACCGTGGAAGAAGAAAATTTGATCTGTATGTACCACAACGCAGACCGACGCAGGACGATAGGCAAGATCACCGCAGCCATGCCGGGTATGGACGGGGATATGTGGACGCTGGCCCAGCAGACCCTTTCCAAGCTGAAACGTATGACGGATTCTGACTATGACAGCCAGAAATTCTATTTCACAGACGAGAACGAATAAATAACAGCAGACGCCGGGCGCGGCGGCCATGTGGCCGCTTGCGTCCGGCGTCTTTTCTTTTTGCCTGTTCCTACGCATTTAGAACCCAGTATTGACGGGGATAGGATAAAGTATTCGCCCACCTCTGCAAACGTGCGGGAGAAGCCTTGAAACTGGCGGTTATCAGCCCCGAAAGGCGTAGGTTACAGTCATTATTAGCCCCCGAAACAGGTACAGACGCGCAGCGGGTGTATCTGTTTCGGGGGTGTGCAGGTGATAGCCGCAAAGCGGCGTAAGAGGGTGCAGCCCTCTTGATCGTTATTCTTGTTCCAGCGGGAAGCTCGGCAACGCTTCCAGCAGCTTTAAGGAAATGTGCTGCCGCATATCCTCGTCAATGACTTTTTTCACTTTGCCGCCCGGCTGCCTGATCTCCACCGTGGAAAGCTCGTCGATGTAGTCCGCATAGTGGGCCAGCACCTTTTCTGTGGCCCACTTCTCACCGGCAACGGCGGCTTTGATTGTTTCATAGTCCAGCAGCTTTTCTTGTCCGTCCATCCTGATACCCCCGTCAGATTGATTTTTTCCATGATACCATATCTGGGAGTATGGAGCCAGAGAAACCGGCGATTTTCTGCTGGTAAATTCTACGCATTTAGAGCGGCACTATGGCGGGGATAGGATAAAACACTCACATACCCCGCCGACTATGCGGGAAAAACCTTGAAATATAGGGCTTTTTAAGGCCCTAAATGCGTAGGTTGGTGCTTTGTTGCGATATGCTCCACGGTTACGGTGTATTGTTCATATTCTGTTTTCGGGAATCTTTATGAAATCTTCAAAATTGCCCGGTATGCTATCCGTAAAATCAAAGAAAGGACTTGATTATATGGATATGATTTTGAAAACGACTGACCTCTGCAAAAATTTCAAGGGGCAAATGGCGGTAAACAATGTGTCACTGAACATCCGGCGCAACTCGGTTTATGGTCTGCTGGGGCCGAATGGGGCTGGCAAATCCACGATCTTAAAAATGCTCACCGGCATTTTGCGCCCCACATCGGGAAGCATCGAGTTTGACGGCCACCCGTGGAAGCGGAATGATCTGGAGCATATCGGTGCTTTGATTGAGATGCCCCCGCTTTACGAAAATCTGACTGCATACGAAAATCTCAAAGTCAGAACTACATTGCTCGGCCTGGACGATGCACGAATTAACGAGGTATTGCAAATTGTCCAGCTCACGAATACCGGCAAGAAACGGGCCGGGCAGTTTTCTCTTGGTATGAAGCAGCGGCTTGGTATTGCTATTGCATTGCTGAACAGTCCCCAGCTTTTGATTCTGGATGAACCGACTAACGGCCTTGACCCTTTAGGGATTGAGGAACTTCGAGAGTTAATTCGCTCTTTTCCCTGCAAAGGGATTACAGTTATTTTGTCCAGCCATATTCTGTCAGAAGTCCAGCAGATTGCAGATCATGTGGGTATCATTGCTGGCGGCGTCCTTGGATATGAGGGAGAGCTTCGCGCCGGTGAAGATTTGGAACAACTCTTTATGGATGTTATTCGCAGAAATGGTAAGGAGGGATATTAAATGGAGATGGCATATATTCAGGCAGAGAACCTAAAGCATAAGAGAACTTTCACAAAAACGCTGATCGTTCTGGCCCCGTTTGTAACTGCGCTTATGAACTTTTTTGCCCCTCTTTGGTTCCAGCTCAATTCTTATAATTGGTGGTATATCCTGCTTTATCCTGGATTCCTTACGCTCACCTGTGCCTTGATTGAACAGCGGGATAATGGCAAACTAAAATATCGTGCCGTTGCTTCATTGCCTGTTTCGCAGAACAAAGTCTGGAAAGCAAAAATTGGAGTGGCCGGTATTTACTCCTGTGTGGGGAATTTCATTTTCCTGGCGCTAAATCTGTTGGGCGGTTTTGCAATATTAGTTATCAACGAAATTCCCCTGACAATCGGAATTTGGCAGGCTGCGGCCGGAACAGCTTGTATTGTCATTGCAAGCCTATGGGAAGTTCCGCTGTGCTTATGGTTATCAAAAAAAGTTGGTATCTTTGTCACGGTTATTCTTAATGCCGGACTTGGAAGCGTTTTAGGGATTTTCACGGCTACAACCTCTTTGTGGATGATCTGCCCGTATAGCTGGGTGCCGCATCTTATGATTTCCGTGTTAGGTATTTTGCCTAATGGTGAGCCGGTTGCAGATCAGAGTACGGCAATGGCATTTTGGATGATTATACTTGTATTGGTCATTTCGCTGGCCTGGTTTGCGGCGCTGTCATTTTTAACTGCAAGATGGTTTGAGAAAAAGGAGGTGGGGTAACTATGGTATCTGTGGTTCGCTGCTGGAAAGCAGAATATCAGAAGTGTAAACATAGCATTTTGCTCTATATGCACAGCATGATTCCGATTATATGTGCGGCGATTTTTGCGGGTTACTATCATATATCCAGATGGGAACTGGCAACCAAAATCAGTGCCTATCTGGAAGTGCTGGCCGTTGCGTTCCCGTTTCTGATCGGCATTATTGTGGGCCTGGTTGTTCAGATCGAAAATCAGGCCGGGCATTATCAGCTTTTGTTGGGAACAATCCCATCTCGCATGGCAACGTATATTGGTAAACTTGGTTTTCTGATGATCTGTGCTTTTGGCGCAACATTTTTAGCGTTAGGAACATTCGCTGCACTATATAGGGATGCTCCGGCAAGCCTTTACCTGAAAGCAGGGATTCTATTGTTGATTACCATGCTTCCCATTTACCTGATTCATTTGTTTGTGGGAATGAGCTTCGGAAAAGGTGCATCTGTGGGATTGGGAATTGCAGGGAGTTTAATAGCTGCCCTTATGATAACAGGGCTTGGTGACGCTACATGGAAATATATTCCCTGGGCCTGGGGCGTTCGTGCTATGGATTACACTGTGCTTGCATGGGATAGCCCCCAACTGTATGCACAGGTAAAAACCGATTTTTTCAGCGGTATGATTATTTCTGTATGCTGCACTGTTTGTCTGCTGATTGCCAGTTTGGTTTGGTTTCATGGTTGGGAGGGAGGTAAAAACAGTGAATAAAAAGTGCCTGTTTGCCGTGGTAATTGTGCTTGTAAGTCTTATATGCTTATCGGCCTGCGGTGCGCTCCGCGATACCGCCGATAAAAATAAGGCGTTAAATGAATCTCTGCCGTATTATGAGCTGAACGCCGCAAACTATGATGAAATTTCATATAACGGCCTGACATATACCATAACGGATGAATGTCTTGAAATGTCAGAACTGCAAGAAGAAATCGGGCAGGTATCGAAACGCTTCAAAAATGTGGCGGGGGAAGATTTCAGTTTCGGCTACGTTTACAGTATTGTGGATGTGGATATAAGCAATGCCGTAGCTGTAAATATCAACAATGAATATCGGAAAGCTGACATTAAAAATAATGATGAGTAACCTCGACAATGTGGTATAATGGGGCGGGAGGTGATTTTTTGACCCACTTACTTGTAGTTGACGATGAAGTTTCTATCTTGGAATTGATTAAGAACAGTTTGGGGAAAGATGGATATTTGATAACAGTCTGTCAAAATGCGGATGATGTAGACATCAAAAAGCTGCATTTCTATGACCTCATTCTTTTGGATGTGATGATGCCTGGCACAGACGGGTTTGAGTTTTGCAAACAGATCAGGAATATGGTAGACTGCCCGATTCTCTTTCTGACCGCAAAGACATTAGAGGAAGATATATTGTTTGGATTGGGCATCGGTGCGGATGATTATATTACGAAACCTTTTCGTATTCAGGAGCTTCGCGCCCGTGTCGCGGCACATTTACGCAGAGAAAAAAGGGAGCATCACAGCACACTTTCATTTGAGCCTGATATAAGATTTGACCTTTCCGCAAAGGTACTGTATGTTTCAGAACAGCCGGTTCCCCTTACCAAAAGCGAGTATTCAATCTGTGAATACCTTGCGAAAAACCGGGGACAGGTTTTTACAAAAGAACAAATCTATGAAGCCGTTTTCGGGTTTGATGGAATAGGCGATAACTCTACGATCTCAACGCATATAAAAAATATTCGTGCGAAATTGGAGCATTTCAAAATAAGTCCGATCAGCACCGTATGGGGGATAGGATATAAATGGGAGTGAAAAAGAAACCTACATTGAAAATATTGTTTCGCCAGTTTGCTATCTCCCTCATTGTCATGCTGGTAGCGGCAATTATTGTCCCTTCTGGTTTGGAGGGACTTGCTGTAAATGCTGGATTAGCTACAAGAGCAAATCTAAGTGAATTGCAGGTAAAAGAGATCATTCCAACGCTGACGATTGCCCCGGATATTACAAAGGTTGTGATTCCACAGGGATGCGGCTACTTAATTCTGGACAAGAACTTTAATGAGCTTTACAGCAATATGGACGATGATGAAAAAGAAATTGCCCTGCTGTACGCAAAGGGAGAATATATTGAATATGCTACGGGGAGGCAGTTTGCACTTGTTGTCCGGGAAAACGAATTTTGCGTTTTAAGGTATTATATTGGTTCTCAATTTACAGTGTCATGGCTACCGGAATATTTTCCATCTCCTGACACGCTTGCGTTTATCCTGATGGCTGTAAATTCGCTGCTGGTCATTATCATACTGACCGCCAGATTTGCTAAGAACCTGCGTACACAACTGACCCCGCTTTTTGAAGCAACTGCGGAGGTTTCAAAGCAAAACCTTGATTTTGAAGTAGGACACGCCAAAATCAAAGAGTTTGAAGATGTCCTTGCATCTTTTTCAGATATGAAAGATAATCTGAAAATTTCGTTAGAACGGCAATGGAAAACCGAACAGACACAGAAAGAGCAAATCGCCGCGCTTGCCCATGATTTGAAAACGCCTCTGACGGTTATTCAAGGAAATGCTGATTTACTCACAGAAACAAATCTTGATGATGAGCAACGATTATACGCTGGTTACGTCGTGGAAAGCTCCGGCCAGATGCAGTCATATATTCAAACCCTGATTGATATATCACGGGCGGCGGTTGGTTATCAGCTCCATATTGAAAGTATAGACTTGCCAGCGTTCATGCAGCACTTGTTCGGTTATATGGAATCACTATGCCGGACAAAAGAAATCCGGCTGCAAATGAATACTGTTTCACTCCCTCAAATGCTGAAATTTGATAGGGTGCTGATAGAACGTGCTATTATGAATGTTATCAGTAATGGGCTGGACTACTCCCCGCAAGGCGGAACGCTTTATGTGGATGTTCAGAGTAACAACGGTTTCGTGGAAATTTCAGTCACAGACGAGGGAACGGGGTTTTCTAAAGAGGCATTATGCCACGCACAGGAACGGTTCTATATGGGCGATCAAAGCCGCAATTCAAAGTTACACTTTGGTATGGGTCTATATATTACAAATTCGATTATGGAACAACATAATGGTCAGCTTATTTTAGAAAATTCAAAAGAAACCGGCGGCGCAAAGGTTACTATGAAACTTCCTTGCTGATTTTCCGATAGTGTAATGGACGTCTTTTATGTCCGTCCATTTTTCAAATCTTTATGGAATCTTCAAAAATTCCTCTTATCATGTATCTAAAGAAAAAACATCTGCCCAGCGGCAGAAAAGAAAAAAACCGCTGCTGGGCAGACCCATTTTCACGCTTAATTTATATTCACTGGTGGCGGTTTTGAGAAATCAAGGCCGCTGCTTTCTTTCTGTCATTCCCAGCAGTTAAAGGCATGGCGGCCCACGGGAGGACGCCGCCATGCTGTTTTACTATCATTATAATCTAATCCACTTCTACCGCTTAAAAAAAGCCTTGCCCCGCCACGGGAATATTCCGGCTATGAGTATGAACTATACCATGTAAGAAAACAACAAAACGCTTCAAATCGTCGCCCGGTAGGTTTACGACCTGCCGGGCGATTTTTGTCGATTTTCGCGGATTCTCATTTCCGGCAAAAAATCAGATGGAAAAGGAGGCGGTCAGCAGACCAGGGCCAGCATAGGCCCCTGACAACGGACAGGAGCATCCTGCTCACTCCCCACGGAAAGGGGGTGAGAAGATGAAAGTTACCCCTGATGATTACGGGAGGCGCTGCCAGTTTGACCATTTTTGCAAGCTGGTACTGTACCATGAAGCCGTTGACTACTTCCGGGAAAGGAAGCGTCAGCGTGGCTGGGAAACATCCTTTGAAACGCTGCCGCTTTCGGAACTGGACACGCTATGCACGATAGATCAGTACCCCAGCGACAGTTTTATATTTCCGGCCTATGGCTGTGAGCTTCAGATCAGCGACGGGCTGGTGGCCGCTGCCTTTGCCAGCTTGCCCCAGCCGGGACAAAGCATCTTGATACTGCATTGTGTCCTGGAACTGACGGACGGCGAGATCGGCGCGGTGGTGGAATGTCCCGCAGCGCCGTCCAGCGGCACAGGACTAAGACGCTGGAAACCATGAGAACAAGACTGACGGGAGGTATTGCAGAATGAAGCAGGCCAGATATAAGGAGCCTTTGCCCCTTGCAGTGATCGAGGCGGCCCGCGCCGGTGACGCCGGGGCCGTGGAACAGGTCTTGCAGTATTACAACGGTTACATAAACAAGCTCTGTACCCGGACGCTCTATGACGATTGCGGCCAGCTCCATGTATGCGTAGACGAGTACATGAAGCACCGCCTTGAAAACAAACTCATTTATGCGATTGTCTGTAACAGCAGATAGCAAAGCGCCGGGCGCGGCGGCCATGTGGCCGCCTGTGTCCGGCGTCTTTTCTTATGCTTCGTGCTGCCAGTATCTTTTCCGCTGGCGCTCGGCCTCCTTACGGCGTCGCATCCGTTTGGCGCAGGCCGCGCAGTATTTGGCCCGGTTAGACTTCGGCTGGAACGTGGCCCCACACTCGCAGCAGCGTTTCACTTCATCCCGGTCTTTGATGATTTCGGCGTACAGGGCAGCGTCCAATGGGAGGACGGCTGCCTGAAACCACCGGCACAGCAGCGAATAGGAAATGCTTTGTACGCAAACACATTCCTCGCCATCGTCCAGTAACAGGCAATTACCGTTACAGTAATTACAGCACTCATGCGTCAGACGCCGGGCCTTGCGGTATTGAGGGTAATTCATTCTCGGTATGCTCATAACTCTTGTGTCCATTCCTTTCCCGGCTTTACCCGCAAAATGCCGTCTACATTCTGCTTGATAATGCCGTATTCTTGCATCCGCTTTTTCGCTTCGCCGTACTGTTCATACAGCCGTTCCTTTTCCTCGGCCAGCCGTTTGTACTCGGCTTTCAGGGCGTACAGATCGGGGAGCTTTTTCACGCCCTGTTCTTTCAGGGCCTTTGCCGCAGCTTCATAGAGAATCAACGTGCTTTCATGCTCACGCCGGAATTGTGCCTTATCCTTTGCTTTGCGGTATTCCATAGACACGGGCCAGAGCTGCTTATACGTGGTGACGTTCTTTATCAGCACCGGCCATATCCGCAAGCCGGTGTTCCATAGCTTTGAGGGCAGCGGCGGCCTCGTCGCTGGCGGCGGTGATCTCGGCCACTCTGCTTTCCAAATCCGGGTAGGTGTCTATCCCGTGTTCCGTCAGGAAATTCAAAGTCTTTGCAGCCTGCTTTAAGTTGTGGAGTGTCACCCACTTCTCGTAGCCCGCCGATTGCTGGGCCTTGATGTCGTTTTCCAGATCAATCCGCAGGGAAATTCCTTTACGCTCTTTGGGCACTCTGGTGATAACGCGGCCTTTGATACGTTCTTTGATTGCTTCCTCGGTGTAGGCTTCCCCCAAAGTCTTGCAGCGGGTAAAGCGTTCCTGTCCGGGAGCGCGGAACGAAATAAATTTGCCCGGTTTGATCTCATAGCCCTGCGCCTGCATGAGCCGCAGAAAATCGTCAAAGTCTTTGGCCTGCGGGATGGCAATATCAATGGCTGCTTTGAGCTTCGCTTTCCAGCTTGTCCCTTTCCGCTGGGCGTCCCATTCGGCGTAGCTCTTGCCCTTACTCTGGCCGGGCTTCACCACGGACAATCCGTTTTCCTTACACAGCCTGTCGCTGGTACGCCGGATGTAGGCATAGTCTGGACTTCCATGTAACCCCCCCCATCAGCTCAGGCACACATACATTACGAACCTGATATATGCCTCTGTCGATCCCAAAACAGTTCAGTACCTTGCGGGTCATGAAAACAGCAAAATAACGATGGACATATACGCTAAGGTAAAGTATAATCGACCTGAGCAACTTGCATCCGTAATCAACACAGCCTTTGCATCGCGAGAGAAAGCCCCTCAGAAGGCTACGGGCTAACTGATGGGCTAACTGAAAAGAAGCACCCAAAAAGTGCTGGATTCTCTAAGGGATTTTGAATTTTAGCAAAAAGCAGTACGGCCTCAAAGCAGCTCGTCGCGCTCCGCAGTTCTCCAAGCGCTAATTTTCCCTACTTCTCGGTACGTCTCACGACGTCGATTTGCAGGAAAATTCAGTGCTTTCGGAGCTGTGCGTGGTCCTCGAAAGTGGTCCGTTTTGCTTCGTAAGAAGCAAGCAAGGAGCACACAAGGAACAAGAATCGCAAGTGAAAAAAGCCTTATGAAGCAGGAGATCATTCCGCAAGGAGTGCATCTCCTGCTTTTTTGTGCTGCACGGCTTTTGATGCCTATAAGAAAGAGAACGGTTCTGACAAAAAGCTCCCGCGCATCAGCGACTGAACGCAGAGTATGCGATGCTTCTGGAACGAAAGAAAAGCTCCTATGCAGAGTACCGCAAGACCAAATCGGAAATGCAGGATTGGCTTGTGGCACAGAAGATTGTGCAGGAAATCCTGAAAGAGGATGAGCAGAAAATAGAGCAGCTGCATGAGCAGGAAGTTCGGCAGGAAGAAGAAAATAGACAAAGCAGTCGATGATGGAATGTCCGGTGCAGTGTGGGTGTAATGCTCATGCTGCACCGTTTTTTTCTTTGGCAGGAACTGCCGTTAAAGCATCCGAAACGGATGCGCAGCCCGATGCCGAAGGCAGCGTTCTAAGGGGATTGGTGAGTTTCCCCAACAAGCAGAAAATCGCTTTCGTGTCACGAAAGCCCTGCCTGCAGAAGAGTGGGTTCTAAAAGAATCGTTCAAAATTTGGAAGAACTTTCGATTGATTTTGTTCGTTTCTTGGAGTAGAATATAAATGAGAAATTTTAACTTGCTGCGAGTGACTTTAGACATCGAAAAAGAGGTTCCGTATGGATTTCATGACGATTAAGCAGGCTTCTGAAAAATGGGGCATCTGCACAAGGAGAGTACAGACATTATGCACGGAAGGGCGAACTGATGGCGCCGAGCGTTTAGGCCATCAGTAGGTCATTCCTATTAACGCCGAAAAGCCGAAGGATGCCAGAATCAAAAGCGGCAGATATATTAAAACAAAATCCGGAAATGGAGAGAACGAAGATGGAAAGAAAACCGTATAGTGCTGGAGCAGTGAAATTTTCGTTCTGGTTCGTGGAATTTCGGAAAACCGTGCAGCTTTTGGGCGAGGGTAAGAGCTTTGCAGACATTAAAAAGTTGAATGAAGAGACAAACATCTATGGCGCACCGACAAAACTACGAGCGCAGCAGATTTATTCTACCGTAACAGCCCGTATCAAGACATTAGATGAAAGCTTTTACCCAATCTTTTTGAGCAGTGATCTTGCTACATAAAAATTATTTGTGCTGACTGCGGCTCTTTTGCATGACACGCTATTCTTTGATTTTGTGTATGAAGTAGTGCGGGAAAAAATGATTCTTGGTTCCGATGAGCTGACGGATGCAGATATCCGGATATTTTTCAAAAATAAGCAGGAACAGAGTGAGAAAGTGGCTTCTCTTCAAGACTATACGCTGCGCCGTCTCGGTTCCTGCTATAAGACACAGCTTTGTGAAGCAGGACTTTTAGAAAGCAACCGGGCAAACAGCACAAGAAAAATACTGAAGCCAATTCTTGATATTGCATTTGAGCATTGGCTTTATGACCATGACCTTGGCATCATGGTAAAAACACTGACGGGGGTAAGATGAAATGGATTTAAGCCAAAGACTGGACGAGATGGAGCTTGCAATCCATATGAGGAAATTGTGGTATCGCCCAGAATGGAAACTGTGACCTGGGCAAAGGGAACTGCCATCACGCCGAAAGGGGAGGTCTGGGTTTCCTGGAATAAACATACGGATGGAACAGCGAAAATTACGGTACACGGTCCGGAAGACGTGCCGATTACCGTCAGAAAAGGGGGATAATATGAAACTGAATTGGATTAATACCTTGCCCGATGGCGAAACGACAAGGAAAGAGTTTGCCTTCCTGCCCGATAAAGAGGGCGTGGAGAATCACGTGGTGAATCTCTACCCGGAAATCACATTCCAAACGATGGAAGGATTTGGCGGTGCCATTACGGACGCAGCTGGCTATGTATATTCGTTGATGAAGGAAGAGCAGAAGCATCAGCTGATGGAAACCTATTTTTCGCCGGAGCAGATGAAGTATGGGATTGTCCGGATTCACATGGACAGCTGTGATTTTTCCACAGAAATGTATGAAGCGATGTCTGATCCATCTGACCGGGAGCTGAAAACCTTCTCCTTTTCCCGGACGGAGAAGTACATTCTGCCCATGCTAGCCGATGCGGAAAATGCAGCTGGGAAGAAGTTGAAGCTGATGCTGTCGCCCTGGTCACCTCCAGCGTTTATGAAGACCAACGGCGAAAGAAAGCACGGCGGCAGTCTGAAACCGGAATATCGGGAGTTCTGGGCGGATTACATTTGCCGCTATATTCTGGAATTCCGCAAGCGTGGATATGAAGTCCAACGGATCTCACTGCAGAATGAGCCTAAAGCCGTGCAACCCTGGGACTCCTGCATTTACACCGCCCGGGAGGAAAAAGAATTTTTGCGTGACTTCATGTACCCGGCACTGCAAAAGCATGATCTTTGTGATGTGGAGGTCTTTATCTGGGATCATAACAAGGAGCGGGTCTATGAGCGCGTCCGGGACACCGTGGACGAAACAACGAAGGACATGGTTGCAGGTGTGGCATTTCACTGGTATTCCGGTGATCATTTTGAGGCGCTGGATCTGGTGCGCCGGCAGTATCCGCAGTTGAAAATGGTAGTTTCTGAAAGCTGCATTGAGTATACAAAATTTGGTGCGGCTGACGGTGTGGTCAATGCCGGAAGACTGTCACATGAGATCATTGGAGATCTGAATGGCGGCATGTGTGCTTTCTACGACTGGAATCTGCTGCTGGATGAAACAGGAGGCCCCAATCATGTAGGGAACCTCTGCCATGCACCGTTTTTGTATGATCGCCAGCACAAGGAACTGCTGCCCCAGCTGATTCAGAAGCATTTTTACCATTTTGCCCACTTTGTCGAACCCGGTGCCAAACGAATCGCTTTCAGTAAGTATACGGATGAGCTGGATGTGACTGCCGTTCAAAATCCCGACGGAAAGATTGTCATAGTCATTTTGAACCGGAGTGAAGAGTGCCTGTCGGTAGTGCTGCGGCTGCAGGAGCATATCGTTCCTCTGCAGGTAGAAGCTCAGTCTATCTGTACGGGTGTAATCGTATAACAAAGTCTGAGAAGCACGGGAGCAGCTTGAAAATAGTCCATCCGATTCACTGTGCTGTATAATGATTAATGCTTATCGACTTAACTCAGCACGCTACAAGATGTAGCGACAGCTCTGGTCAAGCGCAGGAATATCTGATTG
>OMNU01000528.1_pt1 | contig 17475 bp, 14 predicted proteins | sample 1673511 | NCBI WGS metagenome assembly OMNU01 (sample SAMEA103958113, study PRJEB25191) | human gut metagenome | reverse complement strand
TTTTGTTACATCGGGGGATGTAACAAATCCCCTGGTGTCCACCGCCGGCGCGACGTCACCGCCTGATACCGCCGCAACCAGGCTGAAATCTGCCATATCCAACGGTGGAGATGTTCGGCTGACAGAGGATATCGAGATCAGCGAGACATTGGTAGTAACGAGAGATGTGACCCTCGACCTGAACGGCCATGTGCTCAAGATGACCGGCGACGTCAGTGTGCTCAAGGTGAGTGACCGTGCGACCCTGACCATCACGGACAGCCGTCCCCAAAATCCGCATACAGGATCCTATGAGAATTTGCCTGCCGGCGGTGTCATCACCGGCGGAGAGGGAACGGACCTGACGGGAATTTACAATGTTGGGGGAGCTGTATTCCTGGAGAATGATACAACGCTGAAGCTGGAGGGCGGTACGATCACCGGAAACAGCAGTCGCGGCAGTGTCTTTATCAATGGTGCGACCTTCGTAATGACCGGCGGCACGATCACCGGAGAAACTGTCGGCGTACGTAATAATGTGGGGACCTTCACAATGACCGGCGGCCGTATTACGGGATGCTATGAACAGGGCGTATATATGTCCACCGGGTGGATGAAGATGTCTGAAGCGGCGTATATCGGAGGGAATAACACGAGAAATACCAAGGAGGACATTTTCATAGAGGAAACGCTCCAGACAAGTGCCAGACTGTCCGTTACCGGCGGTACCATTGAGGGAAATGTGCGTATAAAATTCTGGTGGAATTCGGGGATGACAGAGGACAAATTGGGAAAAGTGGATACTGTCGTGCAAGGTGCGAATGTGCTTGACGGACATATCAAAGTGGAAATAGGCACCAGCGGCATTTGTGTGGACTACAACACCGTCAATTTCATTGACGAGGTCGCCAAGACAAGGACCTTCCAGCTTATTTTTATGCAAGGGGACAAAAGGGCCAGAAAACCGGATGATCCTGCCACAGTGAATGGCCAGGCCTTTATGTACTGGACGAAAGAGGGCGTTTCCGAAGCGTGGGATTTTAGCACCGAAATAAAAGAGCCGCTGACGCTGTATGCCGTGCGGACCCCGGCCTCCTCCGGCGGCTATTACTACTACCCTACCACCGATACTAAGGCCGACGATGCCAAGGGTTCTCCCAAGACCGCCGACCCCGGCGTAGCCCTCTACGCCGCCCTGTCGCTCCTGTCCCTGACAGGCCTGACCTGCACCGCCAAAAAGAGATAAACAAAGCCAAAAGAAGCGCCCCCGGGCGCTTCTTTTTATCTCCCAAGCCTTCCACTCGAGCGGCGCACTTCCCAAAGCCTTCCCCCTTGATGGGTCGCGGTGTTGAATGACACGCCGGTGGCGTGTCAGATCCGCGGACCGACCGACCCGCAGGGAGACAGATGCCCCCGAAGGGGGCGGATGAGGCGTCGCCGCGCAGCGGCGTAAAGCCCCCCGTCCCGCCCGCAGGCAGTGTCCCCCCAATACCACGGCGGCGTCAGCCGCCACCTACCCATTGCGGTGCAAAGCACCGCAATGGGCGCGATTTGATAATCGCCACTCGACCAGCGCACCAACCCCTATCCTCACTGCTGTCAGCGGCAGCGGCGCAAGCGGTACAAGCGATCCCCCGAACCGACAACGATACCCGCCATACCAATTCCGCGAGATCAGCACCGCCAATTTTGCATAACCCATAGCGCGCCAAGGGACCCTTAGACCGTAGGTCTAAGCGACTTTCTTTCCCACATTTCTTTCTTCGCAGAAAGAAATGTGGCCGCCGGAGGCCGCCTCCCCGCCAGGGGAAAGCCAACTCGCCGCCGCGGCGGCGAACCCCCACCCGATCCTATAAAAAGGAGACGCACCCATGCTCCGTATCGACCAACTGCGCCTGCACCCCGGCCAGCAGGAGACGCTCCTGCGCGCCCGGTGCGCCAAGCTGCTCCGCGTGGCTCCGGCGGATATCACCGCCTGCACCGTTCTGCGAAAGGCCATCGACGCCCGCGAGGACCTGACCCTTGTCTACACGGTGTCCGTCTCTGTAAAAAACGAGGCCCAGGTCCTGCGCCGCTGCCGTGATAAGCACGTATCTGTCTACAAACAGGAAGTGTACTTCCTACCGCCGCCGGTGACGGCCCCGGCGGTCCGCCCCATCGTGGTGGGCGCGGGACCGGCGGGCCTGTTCGCTGCCCTGGTGCTGGCCCGCTGCGGCGCACGCCCTATTCTATTGGAGCGCGGCCGGCCGGTAGAACACCGTCAGGTGGACGTTGAGCGCTTCTGGTCCGGCGGCCCGCTGGACCCGGACAGCAATGTCCAGTTTGGCGAGGGCGGCGCCGGCGCCTTTTCCGACGGCAAGCTGAACACCGGCACGAAGGACCTGCGCCACCGCTTCATTCTGGAGACGCTGGTCCGCTGCGGCGCACCGGATACCATTTTGACCGACGCCAAGCCCCACGTGGGCACCGACAAGCTCCACATCGCCCTGCAGGCCCTGCGGCAGGAGATGGAGGCGGCCGGGGCGGACATCTGCTTCAACGCCCGGCTGGAGCATATACGGATACAGGACGGCGCGGTCAGCGCCGTCACCGTCTGCCAGAACGGGCAGACCTATGACCTGCCCGCCCGCCATGTGGTCCTGGCTCTGGGTCACAGCGCCCGTGACACCTTTGAAATGCTGTATCAGGCGGGGCTTGCCATGGAGCCCAAGCCCTTTGCCATGGGCGTCCGTATCGAGCACCGCCAGTCGGCCATCGATGCCGCCCAGTACCGTTCTCTGGCGGGCCACCCGGCTCTGCCCCCCAGCACCTACAAGCTGTCCTGCCACCTGCCCAACGGCCGCAGCGCCTTCAGCTTCTGCGTCTGCCCCGGCGGCCAGGTGGTGGCCGCCGCCTCCGAGCCGGGGCGCACCGTCACCAACGGCATGAGCGTCTATGCCCGTGACGGGGAGAACATCAACGGCGCGCTGCTGGTGAATGTCACACCGGCGGATTTCCCCTCGGACCATCCCCTGGCGGGCATCGCCCTCCAGCGGCAGCTGGAGACGGCGGCCTACGCCCTCACCGGCGGCTTTGCCGCCCCCTGCCAGCGGGTGGCGGACTTTCTGGCGGGCCGTCCCTCCGCCGGACCGGGGACCGTGCGCCCCAGCTACCGCCCCGGCGTGGTCTATACCGACCTGCGCCGCTGTCTGCCGGATTTTATCGGCGAGACGCTGGCCCTGGCCCTGCCGGTCCTGGGCCGTCAGCTCCGGGGCTACGACGACCCGGATGCCCTGCTCACCGGCGTGGAGACGCGCTCGTCCTCCCCGGTGCGCTTGGTGCGTGACGCACACTATGAAGCCAATATACGCGGCATATTCCCCTGCGGCGAGGGGGCCGGCTATGCCGGCGGCATCCTCTCCGCTGCCGCCGACGGAATGCGCTGCGCGGAAAAACTCCTGGAGGTATATACAACATGAGAAAGATCGCTATCTATGACAGCTTCACCGAGCCCAAGCACCGCCGGCTCATCGACGAGACAGCGGCGCGCGCCGGCTTCACCGTGGACTACTACGCGGCCCCCGCCGCCGTCCCCGCGGACAAGCGGGGTGACTATGAGGTCATCTACGGTATGCCCAAGCCCGGTGAATTAAAGGACTTCGTGAACCTCAAGTGGTTCTGCGGCAGCTTTGCCGGCGTGGACGCTTATCTGGACGACAGCCTGTATCCCTCTCCCGAGGTCATGCTGTCCAACTCCTCCGGCGCCTACGGTGTCACCATCGCCGAGCACATGGTCATGGTCACGCTGATGCTCCTGCGCCACGCCCCGGCCTACTGCGCCGACCAGGCCGCCGGCCGCTGGGGCCGGGTGCTCCCCATGCGCTCCATTATGGGCAGCACCATCACCGTCGTGGGCACCGGCGATATCGGCACCGAGTTCGCCCGCCGCGCCAAGGCCATGGGTGCTGCCGCCGTCCGCGGTGTCCGCCGCACCAAAAAGGCCGCCGACCCCGCCTTTGACGAGATCCATACCAACGACGAGCTGGACGCCCTCCTGCCGGATACGGATATCCTGGCCCTGGCCTTGCCCGCCACCGGTGAGACGAAGGGGTTTCTCTCCGCGGCGCGCCTCGCCCTGCTGCCGAAGACCGCCTATGTGGTCAACGTGGGCCGCGGCAGCGCCATCGACCAGGCCGCCCTTCTGGACGCCCTGAACCATGACCGTCTCGCCGGCGCGGCTCTGGATGTGTTTGAGCAGGAGCCCATCCCCGCCGGCGACCCGGCCTGGACGGCGAAGAACCTGCTCATCACCCCCCACATCTCCGGTCAGATGAGCCTGGGCTACACCCGCGATCGAAACGTGCAGCTTTTCTGTGAGGACCTGGAGCGCTACGGTCGGGGTGAGAAGCCCCTGCGTCTGGTGGACCGTCGGATCGGCTATTGAACAGCCACCTGTGTGCGCCCCCTGTGCAGGGGGCGCACATGAAGAGGACCGTCCGATCCTTCGTTTTCTGCCCCGAAAAGGGGGGCTGGAAGGAAGGGAAAGAGAACCTGACCCAACAGCGCATAAAAGGTGCATGAAAAGGCGCATGAGGAGCACATAAAAAGTATAAAGAAAATATAGAAAAGGTACAGACATTGTATCATATACTGCCAAAGAAATTTGCTGTGCCGGGAGGTGAAAAGCATGGGAGAGCGCATCATACTGCACTGTGATCTGAACAGCTTTTACGCCTCTGTGGAGCTGCTGGACAAGCCCGCTTTGTGGGAGGTCCCGGTGGCCGTCTGCGGCGACCCAAGGACCCGCCACGGCATCATTCTGGCCAAGAATGAGCCCGCCAAAAAGTACGGAATACAAACGGCTGAGACGGTCTGGCAGGCCAAAAAGAAGTGCCCCGGCCTTGTGCTTCTGCCGCCCCATCACGACCTGTACAAAATGTGGTCCGTCCGCGTCAACGACATCTATGAGCGCTTCACCGACCTGATCGAGCCCTTTGGGATCGACGAGAGCTGGCTGGATGTCACCGGCAGCCTTCATCTCTTCGGCGGCGACGCGGAAAAACTGGCCAATAAAATTCGAAAAACAGTCAAAAATGAGACTGGATTAACAATTTCTGTTGGTGTTTCATTCAATAAAGTGTTTGCGAAACTGGGCAGCGACATGAAAAAACCGGACGCCACAACGGTTATTCCTGCTGATGGGTGGCAGAATATCGTTTGGCCGCAGCCGCTGGGCAACCTGTTGTACGCCGGCCGCGCCGCCACCCAGACCCTGAAAAAATACGGTATAGAAACCATCGGTCAGCTGGCCGCCTGCGATCCCGCCATGCCCGAGCAGCTGCTGGGAAAGATGGGCCGCCAGCTGTGGGAATACGCCAACGGGCTTGACAAAAGTCCCGTCAAACCCCGCCACGCCGCCGATCCGGTCAAGTCCGTGGGCAACGGCACTACCTTCCCCGATGACCTGGTGCGCTGGGAACAGATCTGCGCCGGCTTGATGCCTCTGTGCGACAGTGTGGCCGCCCGCCTGCGCCGCCACGGCCTGTATGCCGGCGGCGTCAGCGTGACGCTGAAAGACGTATCGTTCAAAACATTCAGCCGCCAGACCCGCTTGGACGCGCCTACCCATCTGGTCCGGGATATTTACCGTGCGGCTGCGGACCTGGCCCGGCAGCTGTGGAAGCCGCCTGCCCGCCTTCGCTCCATGACCGTAACGGCGCTGTACGTCACCGAGACGTGCAGCACTTTCCAACAGTTGGATCTGCTGGACAGTACCGCTCAGGCCTGCGGTCAGCGGCAGGAGCAGCTGGAGGAGGCCGTGGACGCTATCCGCCAAAAATACGGCAGGACGGCCATTGCCTTCGGCAATGGCGAGGAGGGTGAGGTCCTTCCGGAGGAGGAACTGTAACACGGACGACGCTGCCGTCCGTGTTCTTTTTGTATAGGGACATTCCCATAGGGCATAGGGTGTTGTGAAAGGAGCGATGCGTATGCTGTCTGCTGCACTGTTGCTGCTGTGCAACAGCCTGTTTTTGTCCCTGCACCTGACCGGTAGCGCCGGGTCATTCCCCAAGCCCCTGTCCGCCGCCCGGGAGAGGGAGTGTCTGGAGCGCTGTGCCGCCGGAGATTTGGAGGCCCGGAATATACTGGTGGAGCACAATCTGCGCCTGGTGGCCCACATCATCAAGAAGTATTACACGCAGTCCACTGACCAAGAGGACCTGATCTCCATCGGAACGATCGGGCTTATCAAGGCGGTCAATACCTTCCGCCCTGACAAGGGAATCAAGCTGGCCACCTACGCCGCTCGTTGTATAGAAAATGAGATACTAATGTACTTCCGGGGACAGAAAAAATTGCAGGGCGAAGTGTCGCTGAATGAGGCGCTGGACACGGGGCCGGAGGGTGATGCGTTGTATCTGGGCGATGTGGTGGGAGAAGAGGACACCATGCTGGAGGAGCTGCAAAGCAAGGAGGACAGACGTCTGCTGCATCAGCTGCTGGCCCGTGAGCTGACTCCTCGGGAGGCAGATGTCCTGCGGCGGCGCTACGGCCTGGACGGCCATTTGCCCCAGACACAGCGGCAGGTGGCGGCCCATTACGGTATCAGCCGCAGCTATGTGTCCCGTATTGAAAAAAAGGCGCTGCACAAGCTGGAGGAGGCCCTGCGGGACCGGAGATAAAAGGCATCTTAACAACGCCTTAACGGCTGTGGCGGAAGGCTGTGCAGGTTGCATGAGGAAACATTCGCGCGGCGATAGAAATTCTCGCAACTGCACATTGTTTTCTATAATGAATTTGTTATAATAGTAACAAAAGACTGGGGGTTTCGGAGGAAAAGTGTACCTATGAGAAACTTTAAATGCTCCATTGCGGATATGCGTAAGCAGGTGTTTGCCGAGGTGGCGCGGCTGGCCTATGAGGGCGGAGACTACCGCCGCATGGAAAAGCTGCCCTACAAGATCGTTCCCGGTGAGGTGGGCAACCAGCGGGAGTCCATCTTTTTGGAACGGGCTATCGTAGGCGAGCGCATACGGCTGGCTATGGGCCTGCCCCTGCGGCCGGTGGCGGAGCACAGCCTGCTCAGCGACGGGGTGGAGGAGAGTGCCATCGCGGAGAAGTACTACGATCCTCCACTGGTGAACATCATAAAATACGCCTGTAACGGCTGCACGCCTACTCACTATGAGGTCACGAATGCCTGCCAGGGCTGTCTGGCCCGCCATTGCCAGAATGCCTGCCATAAAGGGGCCATTGCTATCGAACGCGGACAGGCGCATATCGACCAGGATAAGTGCATCAAGTGTGGCAAATGCCGGGATGCCTGTTCCTACCACGCCATCATCAAGTTTACCCGGCCCTGCCAGGAGGCCTGCGGCATGAATGCCATTGGTCAGGATGAGTACGGCCACGCCAAGATCGACTATGACAAGTGCGTCAGCTGCGGTATGTGTCTGGTGAATTGCCCCTTCGGCGCGATCGTGGATAAGGGCCAGCTGTTCCAGCTGATCCACGCCATCCGTCGGGGCGACGAGGTGGTGGCGGTGATTGCACCGGCATTCTGGGGCCAGTTCGGAGACAATGTAACGCCGGGACAGATCAAGGCTGCCATGCAACAGCTGGGCTTTGCCGCGTTGGAGGAGGTGGCCGTGGGCGCCGATCTGTGCGCGGTGGAGGAAGCCGAGGAGTTTTTGCGTATGGTGCCGGAGAAGCAGCCGTTTATGGCGACCTCCTGTTGTCCGGCATGGTCTGTGATGGCCAAAAAGGAGTTTCCCGGCTTTGCGCCGTATATCTCCATGACCATGACGCCTATGGTGCTGACGGCGCGGCTGCAGAAGCGCCGCCGGCCTGGGTGCCGCGTCGTCTTTATTGGCCCCTGCGCCGCCAAAAAGTTGGAGGCCAGCCGCCGCAGTGTCCGCAGTGATGTGGATTTTGTCATCACCTTCGAGGAGCTGAGGGGAATGTTCGAGGCCAAGGGCATCGACTTCAGCCAGATCCCCGATCTGCCCTCCCACTACGAGGCCAGTGCCCCCGGCGTAGGCTTTGCCGCCGGCGGCGGCGTGGCCAAGGCGGTGGAGGAGGTGATCCACCGCCTGCACCCGGAGGTGGAGGTCAAGACCGCCGCCGCGGAGGGGCTGAACGAGTGCCGGAAGATGCTGCGTATCGCCCGGACGGGCAAGTACGACGGCTACCTGCTGGAGGGCATGGCCTGCCCCGGCGGGTGCATTGCCGGCGCCGGTACCGTGCAGCCGCCGGAGAAGTCCCGCCGTGCGCTGGAGAAGTACAAGGCGGCGGTATCTATCAGTAACCCGATGGACTCCCAGTATCTGGAGGGGACCCGTCTGCTGTACGAAAACGAAGCGGACTGGGACCGCGTGGGTCGGCATTGACGAATTTGGTGTACAGAAAGAACGAAAGCGCTCCAGATGGGGCGCTTTCGTCTGTTGTGACGAAGATGGCGGCCGCAGCAGACGTGTTCTGCCGCGCTTCGACCGTGTGCGGTGTTATAATGGCAGACAGCAGAGTGCCCACCGCCAGCCGGGCGCCGGAGGAATGGGGGTATAACAACGGAAATGAGACTGCATGAGCATGAACACAGGCGCTATATCCTGCGCCGCATGGTGTATGAGCTGTTCGGCGTTGGCGGTGAGGACGGTGGACGTCCCATATCTGCGGCGGCCGCAGCGAAGCCAGTATCCGAGGAAGATGCGAGATCCGGTGCGGAGACAACGGTGGGCGGCACGGGCAGCCGCTGAGTACATAGGAAAACGAGCGCCGTCAGACAGGACGGCGCTCGCTGCTTATGTCTCCGGTTCTATGTAGTCCGGCTGCTCCAGTGCTTCATCCGGTGTCGTATCCTCTGCCGGAGAGGGATCGGGGAGCTGCGGCGCGTTGGGGGCGCGGTCTCCCAGGGCGATGGCGTAATAGTCATAGGTCACCAGCAGCTCCGCGTAGTAGTATTGCAGGGACACACGGTCGTTGATGGCGTTGACATAGCCCTCCGGCACCGTGACGCCGGGGTTGGCGGTGAAGGTGCGGGTAGAGGACTCATACACGCCGGCGGCGGTGGCCCAACTGTTGCCGGCAGCAGTGGGCAAGATCACCAGCGGGATGCTGCCGTAGGCATCGGCGGGGTCGTAGTCCTGATCCAGCACGTCCCGGCCGGACAGCAGACGGGAGTCATATTCCAGTCCGAACAGGTTGCTCAGCGTGGGCACGATGTCCACGGCACTGCACGGTTCAGATACGGTAACAGCTTCCTCCATGCCGCCGCACCAGAGGATCAGCGCATTGCGGTAGCGGGAGGTGTCACGCTCCGAGTCTGTAAAGCCCCGCAGCTCGTTATAATAGTCCGTGTCTGTCTCTGACAGCAGGTAGGGGTAGTGGTCGGCGGCCAGGCAGATGACGGTGTCGTCGGCAATACCGGCCTGCTCCAGCGCGTTTACCAGGTAGGTCAGTGCGTTCTCCAGCTCCAGGTTGGCGGCCACATAGGCCTGGACCTGGGGGGAGGCGTTGGGATAGGCGGCCTGAGCCTTGGCGCGGTTCTTGGCGGCCATGGCGTGGCCCCAGCCGTAGCCGCCGTGGCCGCTGACGGTCATGTAGTAGGTATGGAAGGGTGTGCCGTTTTGTACATAGGTGTCAATATACTGCGTGATGGTGTTCTGGATCATCTCCAGATCGGAGTAGGGCCAGCTGCCGTCCTCGGTCAGCTGCAGACCGTTGCCCTGACCCTGATAGTCGTAACCAAGGTTGGGATGGGTTTTGTCCCGGCGGTAGTAGTTGTAGATATTGTTGTGGTAGGCGGCGGTGGTGTAGCCCAGAGCCCGGAACTGATTGCCCAGGGCAAAGGGCATACTGTTGTTGGCTGTGGCGTAGAAGCTGACATTGCCATTGACCCACGTGGGGAGCAGACCGGTCATCACCGCGTACTCGCCGCCGGTGGTAGATTGGCCCCAGCCGGGCTGATAGAAATTGTCGAATACGAAGCCCTCATGGGTCAGACGGTAGAGGGTAGGCGTCAGCTCCTCACTGATGAACCAGGGGGAGAAGGACTCGGCGGTGAAAAGAATGAGGTTCTTGCCCTGGAAGATACCGGTATACGCGTTCTGCTTGGAGGGCGTCAGCGAGCCGAAGTAGTCGGACATACGGGCCACGGCGCTGCTGGAGGCGTTCTCTGCCAGGGCGGCAAAATCGATGTTCATGGTATTTTCGCCGTAGACCACCGGCGTTGTGACAACAGGGGTGTTATCCGGTACATCTGTGTTCGTGCCAGTGCCCGGCAGCCGGGGACTGGGGTGCCCGAAAATGGTGTAGGTGATCTCCAGACGGACACTGGCGTTGAGCCCGAAGTGGGTCACACCGGTATCGGTGGTGAAGTTGTAGGTATAGGCATCGTGATAGGTGCCCCAGCGGGCCAGGCCGCTGCCGATGCCGCCGAACAGCAGGCATACGACCAGCAGGAACAGCAGGGACCAGCGGCCCATGCGCTGCTCGGTGACGATGCGCCGGCGCAGCAGAATGCACAGTGCCAGCGGAACAAAGGCCAGCAGGATAAAGGGCAGGCGGGGCAGCACGACATCCGGCAGGACCGTGTCGCCGAAACCGCCCACTACATCGCTGGCCATGTTGCCGATGAAGGACAGAGCGAAGTAGGACTTGAAGTAACTGCGGCAGCAGTACTCCACGCACACCAGCACCGTCCACAGGGCGGTGGCGGCGATAGAGACGATGGTAGCCGCCTGGCGGTGACGGAACAGATTGATGAGCAGACTCCAGAACAGCCCTGCGCCCAGTGCGAACAGCACCACCAGCACAAGCGTCCCGGTAAAGAAGGTGCTCTGCCTGTCGAAGGCCCGCAGCAGCAGCTCATGGTACAGCAGCGCCGCCGGGAAAAATACCCAGTTCAGCGGGCCGCGGGGCAGAGAACTGGTGTCCAGGCGGGAGGTGGCGGTATGTTTTTTTCTATCTCTCTCGTTCATACAACGTATACGTCCTTTAATGGCACCCGAGGGGCGCCGTGGTAAGTGTTATGGTAACACAAGACGCCGCAGATTGCAACCGGCCCGGAACGCATTTCAGGTCCGCAGAGCAGCGTTTGCGGCAAAAAGCCCTCCGAAGGGAGGGCTTTTTCATTCATCGGTTCTGCAAATAGCGCTGTAAGGCATTGCTCTTGTCCAGCCGCCACAGCAGCAGGCCGCCCAGACCATAGCAGGCTACGGCTTCGCCCAGACCCACGGTCAGGGCATTGAAGGCGTAGGTGGGCCAGAAAGCGGCGGAGGTACCTGCCTGCTCATAGGCCAGGACCAGGCCGATAAGCACGGTGTTGGCGATCACCGGCGGCAGATTTGGCACCGGGCGGTCAGCAGGGCGGCCAGCAGTGTGGCGGCGGAGCCGACCACGATGTCCAGCACGCCGTAGGGACTGAGCAGGTTGGCGATCAGGCAGCCCACGCCCAGGCCCCATGCCGTCTCCGGCAGAAAAAAGGGTAAGACGCACAGCGCCTCGGAAAAGCGGCACTGGATAGGACCGTAGGTGATGCCGAAAATAGAGCCGAAATAGCTGAGAACGGCGTAGGCGGCGGCGGTCAGCGCCGCGAGGGTCAGTTGCTTGGTGTGTAGCTTCACGTGGTCGTTTCCTCCTGTTCCAACACATACCAGTCGCCCTCCAGCGCGAAACCGGAGGCCACCATGGCATTTTTCAGCAGGTCCGTATTGCCGGAGGGATGGGTGTCCGCATCGGCAATGGCTACCTGCACCGCATCATCCGCACGGGCCAGGACCTCCAGTGTACAGCCCTGCTGCTCCAGCAGCGCGGCCGCATGGTCCAGTGCGCTGTCCATCGGGTCAAAGGGTTGGTCGTGTGCGGAGTTGTTCTTTTGTGCCTGCTCGGTGTCTCCGCCGGTGCCGTCAGACGGCGCGGCGCCATCTGGCACATCGCTGCGGTGTCCACCGTAGTAGCTGCTGACCATGTCGTTGTCGGCATTCGTATCGGCGGTGGCGGCGTCATCTGCAGCGTGATCGGTCCGGCCGGCGCGGCCTTGCAGCGCCAGGGGAAACGCCGCGCCCACGATGACCAGACATGCGGCGGCGGTCAGCAACCATTTCTTATAATTGCGTTTGGGATTGGAGGCGGCGCTACCGCCCTGAGGCGTTCTCTCCACCTGTGCCATAATGCGGTCCGTCAGGTCGGAGGGCGGCAGGGCGTCGCTCGCCAGCGCTTCGCGAAGTAATTTGTCCATCGGGTCAAAGGGCTGCTGTGTCACGGCTGCTCCCTCCTTTCACTGATCTCTGTCTGTAAGACGGCCCCGCCGTCAAAAAGGTTCCCGCTGCCGTCCAGCAATTCCCGCAGCCGCATCTTGGCCCGGCTGATGCGGGACTTCACGGTGCCCTCACTGATCTCCAGCGCCGCGGCGATCTCGGCATAGTCCAGCTCCTGCATATACCGCAGCAGCAGGACCTGCCGGTGCTCCTCTGACAGCCGGGACAGCGCACGGCGGACGGCCTGCTGTGTTTCTGCCTGTTCTGCCTGGTCCTGCGGGCTGGGGCCGTCATCCGGCAGCTCCAGCTCGGTGACATCATCCATGCCCCGATGGCGCTTCTCCCGGCGGAGCCAGTCGATGGCGGCGTTGGTGGTCAGGCGGTAGAGCCATGTGGAGAAGCGGCAGGTACCGCGGAACTCCGGAAGTGCCCGCCATGCGGCGAGAAACGCCTCCTGGGTCACGTCGTCTGCCGCCGCTTCGCCGCACATCCGCAGGGCCAGACGGTATACCTGTGTCTGATAGGCTTCCACCAGCAGGCGGAAAGCTTCGCTATCGCCCTGCTGGGCGCGGCGCAGGATGTCCTGTTCATTGTTCATCGCAGATCCCTCCTGACACCCGCCGCCACCCGGTACAGCTCCTCCAGTGTGGTCAGGCGGACGATCTGTTCTTTGTAGTAGTTGGCGTGGCTCACGCCCTTGAGATACCAGCACAGCTGCTTGCGGGCCTCCAGCAGGGCGATGTGCTCGCCCTTGTCCGCAACGGCCAGTTCGATCTGGCGCACGGCGGTGTCCCAGCGCTCCGCCAGCGGCGGCAGGGGAGGAATGGGACGGCCCTCCAGCGCTGCCTGGGCCTGTTGAAACAGCCACGGGTTGCCGAAGCAACCCCGGCCGATCATGGCCATGTCCGCGCCGGTGAACTGTAAAATGCGGACGGCGTCCTCTGCCGAAAAGATGTCGCCGTTAGCGATGACCGGCACGGATACCGCTTCCTTCACCTGGCGGATGGTGGTCCAGTCGGCCTGACCGCTGTACATCTGGGCGCGGGTGCGGCCGTGGACGGCAATGGCACTGACGCCTGCCTGCTCCAGCATTTTCGCCAGCTCCACCGCGTTGATGCTGCCCTTGTCCCAGCCCCGGCGCATTTTCACCGTCACGGGTACGGGGCTGGCCTTGACCACCGCCTCGGCCAGTCGGGCAGCCTTCTCCGGATCCTTCATCAGGGCAGAGCCGTCGCCGTTGGCCACTACCTTGCCCACCGGGCAGCCCATGTTGATGTCGATAATATCTGCGCCGGACACCTCGGCGGCGATGACGGCGGCTTCAGCCATGCAGGGGATATCGCTGCCGAAGATTTGGGCAGCGGCGGGCTTTTCGTTGGGGGCCAGCTTCAAAAGGCCCCGGCTTTTCTTGTCCTGATAGCACAGAGCCTTGGCGCTGACAAGTTCCGTGCAGCTCATGCCGGCGCCCAGCTCACGGCAGATCTGGCGAAAGGCCAGATCCGTAACACCGGCCATGGGTGCCAGGTACAGTTTGGAGTGTATTTCTACGTTTCCGATATACATGAAGGGCTCCTTTGTGCGTACTGCGTTTCTGCCGGATATTGTACCACAGAAATTTCCTGTTGACAATCGGAATTAACTGTGTATACTGTACATATACAGTTTGCACAAGGAGGCCTCTTATGCAGCTATACATCGACAACCGCAGCGGCGCGCCCATTTACGACCAGATATACAGTCAGATCAAGGACGCCATATTGTCCGGACAGGTGACCGAGGGCGAGGCGCTGCCCAGCATACGGGCGCTGGCCAAGGATCTACGTATCAGCGTCATTACCACCAAGCGGGCCTATGACGAGCTGGAGAGCGAGGGGTTCATCTACACGCTGCCCGGCAAGGGATGCTTCGTGGCGGAGCGCAGCACGGAGCTGCTGCGGGAGGAGAATTTGAAGAAGATAGAGGGCCATATGCAGGAGATCCGCCGCTTGGCGTCCGCCTGCCGGCTGACAGAGAATGAATTGGACGAGATGTGGCGTCTCCAGAGGGAGGAAACGGAATGAACGCATTGGAAATACACGGACTGACGAAGCGGAGAGGTGACTTTGTCCTGCGGGGATTGGAACTGACGCTGCCTGCGGGGTGCATCATGGGGCTGATTGGTGAGAATGGCGCCGGAAAGTCCACCACCATACGGCTGATACTGAACGGCCTGCGGCGGGATGGCGGTACCATCGCCGTTTACGGAAAGGATAACCGAGCGATGACCGCCCTGGACAGGGAGGACATCGGCGTGGTGCTGGACGAGGTGGGACTGCCGGAGTACATGAACGCGCAGCAGATCGGCCGTATGATGGCGGGCATTTTTACGCACTGGCAGCCGGAGGCGTACGCCGGCTATTTGCGGCGGCTGGCGCTGCCGGAGGATAAGCCCTTCAGGGATTTCTCCCGCGGTATGAAGATGAAGCAGGGGTTGGCTGTGGCGCTGAGCCATCAGCCGAAGCTTCTGCTGCTGGACGAGGCCACCAGCGGTCTTGACCCTGTGGTGCGAGACGAGATATTGACCATCTTTGCAGACTTTACCCGGGATGAAGAGCACGCCGTGCTGCTCTCCAGTCACATTGTCAGCGATCTGGAGAAGATCTGCGACTACATTGCGTTCCTGCACAAGGGGCGGCTGCTGCTGTGCGAGGAAAAGGACCGGCTGACGGAGGCGTACGGCATCCTGCGGGGCGGTGCAGAGGACATTGACCCGGCGGCGGTGTGCGGGCGGCACACCACGCCCTACGGTACGGAGTATCTGGTGCGGCGTGATGCGGTGCCTGCCGGCATGGCGCTGGGACAGGTGAATATTGAGGATCTGTTTGTGTTCATGGCAAAGGAGGTGTGAGATGAAGGGATTGTTTTATAAGGAGGGCCGCTGCCTATGGCAGTACGGCAAGTCATATATCCTGCTGGTGGTCATATTTTTCGGCCTCACCTTTCTGAACAAGGGCGGTGGAGGTGCGAACCCGCTATGGCTGCTGTATCCGGTGTTTTTTGTGGGATCTCTGCCGGCATCACTGCTGAGTGCCGACGAGAGGGACGGCTGGCTGGCCTATTGTGATACGCTGCCGATAGGTCGGCGGCAGCTTGTAGCGGCGAAGTATGTTACCAGCGCTGTGCTGACGGCGCTCATCATCACGTTGGTGCTGCTTATCAGCGCGCTTACCGGGCAGCCCACTGTGGCCGGCGGCACAGCCGTGCCGCTGTCGATACTGATTCCGCTGCTGCTGGCGGTGGGGCTGGGCGTTCCGGCACTGATGTTTCCGGTTATGTTCAAATTCGGCGCCACAAAAGGGCGCGCGGTATATATCGCTGTGGTGATGATCGCGTCGGCGACCTGCGGGGTGCTGATGGCATCCGAATCGGTAAGAGGGGTGCTGACCATACTTCCAATTTTGCCGGTCATCATCATTACACTGGCGATATTCGTCGGCAGCTGGGCGCTGTCCGTGAAGTGGTTCAAGGCCCGGGAGCTGTAAATAGAGCAGAGGGCGGCGATTACCCGCCGCCCTCTGAAAAAATTGCAGGAAAAACAGGAAATGGGTGTTGACATTCTGCGCGGTACTTGCTATAATAAGCAAGCTTGAGTTCCAAGACGAAAGCGCACATGGCCAAGTAGTTCAGTTGGTTAGAACGCCAGCCTGTCACGCTGGAGGTCGAGGGTTCGAGCCCCTTCTTGGTCGCCATATATGCTGCTGTAGCTCAGTAGGTAGAGCGCATCCTTGGTAAGGATGAGGTCGGCGGTTCGAATCCGCCCAGCAGCTCCAAAAAGCATCGAAAACTTCGGTTTTCGGTGCTTTTTTGTTGCAAAAATGTTGAAAACAGTGCGGGTCAAAATGTGGGTCAACCGCCTGACCCACACCGTGACCCACACGCGGAAATGCGCAGAAAGGGCGAAAAAGGAGCGGAAAGGAAGTTCGGCAATCTATCAGATGGCTTTTGCTACTTTTAATGCACAATATGCGTATTCATTCATCTTTTAATCGCCTAAGTGGAACCTCAAACTGTTCTACCATTTGGTACATAGGTTCTTTCCCCTCAAGGAAGTCTTGATAGTCTGGATACTCTTCGTAAAGCTTCAGCTTTTGAAGGACTTCCCGCGCCGTTTTAGCGCCTACACTCCGACTCCAGCCAGCAAAACCTATTGAATAGTTAATTGTTTCGGGCTTAAATGGCCACGGCCTTTTTACTTCTCGCCGCAAATGAATTTTCCCATTCTCCAATTTTGTTGTAATGTTTGCCCCCTCCAGTGCGGCTATAAATTCTTTCATTGTTGGCGAAACATGATTGTCCCATGTTTGTCCAGCCGCCCTCTGTTTTGACGGTTACGGACAAATCACTCAATTAAAAAATATTGCACTGCTATTATGCACCACTGTAACGAGAACGCATTGTATACTCCGTTCCGTTTCGTGTTAGTAGGAAACCAATGGGACTGCCTTGATAAAGGCTGTCAATCCACCGCTGATCGGCACTCCCGATGGGGCTGATGACCCCTTCATATTGAAAGGAAACATCTATTTCCACAATCCAAGTATCTTTGCTGATTTCAGATGGTCTAAGTACGTATATGTCCGCGCTTTCTCGCTCCATATCAGTCGTTGGCAGTAGGCGCACTTTGAGATCCCTGTACTCCGTAATCGTAAATGTTCGAGCATCGGAAGGAGTCATCAAGTCGTCGAGGAACGATTTTGCTAATTCGACAGCAGCTTCCTCGGGATAGGTAGTGCTTTCTTCAGAATCTAAGGCTCCCTCTCCGCTTACATAAACGTACAGTTTTGTATTCTCGATGGGAATGGAATACGGCGTTTTAGGTTGAGGATCACTGACGGGTACTTGAGGCAGCGGGACATCGGCAGGCATCTGAATTCTGCGCAACACAAGCAATGCAACTAGCGCACACAGCACTGCAGCAACCATCCAGTGGATATGCTTTCTGCGTATATATTGAGCGAATTTACCATCGTGTGCCATTTGCTAACCTCCTTACCTGTTTCTTCCTACCTTCAGAAACGTGATGACCTAGCGACCTCTTTTTTAGTCGATTCCCCTCACATTCATAAAGCGGTAGTTTTAAGCCCACCGCAAAGGACTGCCTTGCGGTGTAAAGAATACTGTGGATTGGAATTCTTTTCTGCACCTCATTATAATAATACAAACCGCGCGGAAGTAAAAGGGGGTAAATACAAACAAGCCATTTATTTTCCGCCAAGGCTTT